>Ga0209808_1000036_pt1 | contig 69994 bp, 59 predicted proteins | sample GraSoiAngelo_157_FD_186171 | JGI IMG/M metagenome (GOLD analysis project Ga0209808, IMG submission 186171) | Grasslands soil microbial communities from the Angelo Coastal Reserve, California, USA - 14_1009_16_20cm (SPAdes) (version 2) | ecosystem: Environmental > Terrestrial > Soil > Grasslands ... | reverse complement strand
GGAAAGCATCATCCGCGTGATCGATGGTATTCGCAGATCACCAGCGAAACTACGGTGGTCCATCTTGCAATCAGAGCTTCCTCTTTTTTTGCGCTAATCCATTGCATTATTTAGTGTGAGATCAATAAACGGGGAAAGTGGAAATATAGGTACAAGGAGGAACTCGTACTAGCCGCCTTCCCCGATAGGTCTCTGTCAGGAGGGCAAAAGCTCTTCCGACGCGCTGCTGAGGAGCGCAGGTACAAATTCTTTTTTGCATTCTCAGCGCGTGCGTTGGCTTCTCGGCCGCGGTTCCTAATTCAGAGGGGACCAGACTTCCACCGACCTGACCTGCTGTTGTTTCATTCGAGGATATTCCCTATCCTATGCCGCAACAGTCCTGACTGCGGGATCTTTCCTTTACTCAGCCAAGGTCATCGCCTTGTACCCCTGTCGTCTTCAAGCCACAGGGATTCACCTGATGATATTTCCAGGTTTCTCTTCGATTGGCGACCTATCCTGCTCATGTTAACGGTGAGAGGAACGTTGAAGTGGATCGCGCCGCACGGTTCAGTCCACGCGCCCTGTGGCCGAAAGCTTCAACAAAATGGGCGTGTTCGCACAGTCCTCATCGACGGTCCTGACAAAAAATGGAAAAGAGGCTCCCTATCGCGATGGTTGTGAACTTGGCCCCCGTGCAGGCGCTGACCGGCAATGGGATTGAGTTGACCTATACGAATAACGTCAGCGCGCATGGCGCTTGCGTGGTTTCCAGTCACCCCTGGCAACAGGGCGAATTTGCGGAGATCACTTCGCTACTCGATCGGATTTCCATGCGCGGGAAGGTCGTTTACTGCCGTAAACAGGGCGACGAGCAATATGCCGTTGGATTGAGCTTCCAGAGTTCCGATGTAGTGTGGTCTATCTACCTAAAATATTCACGCCATGCGCAACAAACCACTCCTTTGCCCCAGAGATTTTCTCGAAGAAATCTACAATGAAGTCGAGGCGGTAAGTTTGTCCTCGGGCAGCTAACGGCGAGCGAAAAGCCTGCTTACGCTTCCGGTGTGGTTCCCCTGGAATCGAGTTGCTCCCGCGACGCGAGCCACGCGTCCAGTTGTTCGCTTCCTTTTCCGCGCAGCGTCTGCAGCATGATTCCCGCCATGCCCTCCGAGTTCACCCAGGCCACCTGGCCTCTGGCGCTGATGCGCACTCCCATGGACAATTCGAATGTGCAGTCCAGTACGGCGCCGTGTTTCAGGGGCTTCACCGTTCGAACTGCCATTCCCCCGCCGCTCAAGTTCGTGATGCGCGCCTGTTGCGCCACTTCCCTGTCCTTCAAGGTCACGGGCAAATTCACAGGATGCCGGAAATACCGGCGCTGCTCGCGAAGCAGCAGGTCCTTCGAGATGGTGATGTGCATGCCCACGCCGTCTTCTGTGACAGGCTTGCGTAACAGAAAATTTGCGCCCACTGCCAAAATCTGCGTGGACTCCTTTGTGTTTATCAGGCAGGCAAAAATCACGGCCTTACAGTTTGAAGTTCCTCTGCGCGTGGACTCAATCAAGCCGAAAGCTCCCGGCACTTCCATGTCCACAAAAACACCGTCAATCTTTCTGCGGTTTAAACAATCGCGCGCCTCATGCGCCGAGGGAACCAACACAAACTTGGCGCCGAACTTCTTCACTGCCTTTGAAACCGCTTGCATCAGGGCATAGTCGCTGGACACAAGCACAAACTCGAGTGCTGACGGCTGGTTCATGGCGGCGGGGACTCTCCGTGTGGGTGAGATTTTTGCGTCAGGTTTACCCGTGCGGCTGCTTTTCGCCCGCCATTATAATAAAAACGATATTTCTGTCGAGCGCTTTCGCGTTACTCTATTTGGTATTTGCATAACGGTCAATCCATTGATCTCTATAAACTTAGCTCTGGACCGGCGAGCGCAGGCTCTTTCAACTGGAAATTACCATCCAGCAGAAACTCCCCATGGCAAATCGTAAGGAGCACATTCCTTCCCGGAAGCTTCATCCTCCAGCGGTCTTCTTGAGCTTGCTGTTCGTGAGTCCCTGCCTACTGGAATCCACCGAGGCCAGCGCCTCTTCGGTGGTAATGAGTCGGGCGCCACGAGATTGGAGCTGATCAAGAACTTCGCGCCCATTCTTCTCGTCGAGGGATTGGATAGCGTCTTTGACGATGCTGACGCGATGACCGCGGCGTAACAGGCCATCGGCCGCGCACCGCACGCAGTACTCCGTGACGACGCCAAAAACCAGAAAATCAGGATTGGAATCGCCGGCGGGCTTTCCTGGAACGCTCAGTTGTGCGAGCAGCACATCCGTGTTGGGATTGTCAAAGACATCGAGCGTGTTCTTTTCCAGAAGAATCTGCTGGTAAGAACGAAAATCGCCGGGAAAAACAAAATTTTCCTGATTGGGAACGACCAGAAGGCGAGCCGTGCGTGCCTCAGGAATGAGTTCCGCCCCTCGAGTACCCTTCACACAATGGGCTGGCCAGTCGCGAAACTCAGGATCGTCAGGCTGATGTGCGTCGGCGGAAGAAATCAAGAGAACTCGCCCTGGGCGGACCTCTGCGACAAGACGATTCACGTTCGGGATAATTTTCTCGGCGCCGGGAACGTAGAGTTTGCCACCTGGCAGCATGAAGTCCACCTGGGCATCTACTTCCCAAAAAACTAGCCTCATTTAGACTACCTCTAGTCCCATTTAGACTAACCTTCTTCGGTCAGCCGCTGCGCGCAGTTTTGGCCACGGCTAGCCGCACTTGATTGTGCAGCTCCTCAAGTTGTGAGCTATAGCGGACAGGAAACGGCGGCTCCGCGGCGTGAAAACCCAGGATGCGCGCCGGCATGTGCGCGCGATCAGCAAGAAAACGGTTCCGTGCCTTCTCGATCGTGGCACTGGGATCTTTCCCCGGAGCTTCCAGACGCTTACCCTCGCGCATTACCGGAACCAGCAGCGGGTTGCCCGCTGGAAAGGACTCTCCATCAAGACCAATGACATCACTCGAGAACTTTCCCTCTTCCCCAGTAAAGCGGAAAATCTGCTTGCGGCCCGGGTAGGTAATTTTCTCCTGGCTGAACTTGGCCGCGCTTCGCACCGCATCGCCGGTATCGACTTCGACCAATTTGTAAATCACACCGACATAAGGCGAATCCGCCGAAGTGGAAAGCGCGGTGCCTACGCCAAACGCATCGATGCGCGCACCGCTGCGCAGCAACACTTCGATGCGATCCTCATCAAGCTCCCCCGAGGCAAAAATTTGCACGTCGTTCCATCCCGCCTGGTCAAGCCTCTTGCGAACCCACAGGCTATCCGCCAAAACATCGCCACTGTCGAGACGCACCCCAGCGGGTTTGCGGCCGAGTGCAATGATTTTTTCAATCGCTTCATGCACGTCGTAAGTGTCAACGAGAAGCGTGGATTGCTCCGGAAAGACATTCAGAAAATCCCGAAACGCTTCGGCTTCGGCTTCGTGAGCCATGATCCACGAGTGCGCTTGCGTTCCATAAACAGGAATACCGAAACGGCGGCCAGCAAACGTGTTCGATGTGCCCTCGCAGCCGCCCACGAAAGCGGCGCGCGCGGCGAACACTCCCGCCTCCATCCCGTGAGCGCGGCGGGAACCGAATTCCACGACGGGTCGTCCGGCGGCAGCGCTGGTGACGCGCGCAGCTTTGCTGGCGATCAGCGTTTGGAAGTGAAGGATGCTGAGAAGGCTCGTTTCAACAAGCTGGGCTTCGGCGATCGGGGCGGTCACGCGAAGCAGCGGCTCGCCAGGGAAGAAAATGGTTCCTTCGGGCAAAGCCCAAACGTCGCCAGTGAACTGGAATTGCGCGAGATAGTCAAAGAATTCTGAATGTACGTGGTGGAAGAAAGGTAAGGCACGCAGATAGGAAATGTCCTCGGGAGAAAAGCGAACGTTTTCCAGGAAGTCGAGGGCCTGCTCCAGTCCCGCAGCAACCAGGTAATTGCGTCGGCGCGGGAGGCTGCGCACGAACAATTCAAAAGTGGCGCGAGCCTCGAAGCGGTTTTGGACATAGCCGGCCGCCATGGTGAGCTCGTAGAGGTCGGTGAGCAGCCCCGAAAATGGTCCAGAGGGAAGCATGGGCGCAAGCATAGCCAACAACAGATTATGCCAGCGGGTCTAGAACAGCAAAGGGTCAGGTCTGGCTCTGCCTGTTCTTCCTGCTGATGTCGCAAAGCATGTCGGAGTGGATGTTCAGGCCGATGTTCGTCAGGTTATAGACGTGCTCCGTGGCCACAAGCCAGACGATCTCGCAGATCTGGCGTTCGGAGTAATGGCGGGCCATGCGAGAAAAAGTGTCAGGGCCCATAGTTTTATTCTTGGTCAGTTCCGTGACGTAGTCCAACGCGGCGCGCTCGGCATCGGTAAAGAGCGGGCTGGTGCGATATTGCTCCAACGCATCGAATTTGGCTTCGTTCATCGATGCTTTGATGGTGAACGACCGGCCGATATCGATGCAGAAAAGACAAATGTTCGTCCGCGCCACTTGCTCACGAATGAGCATGACCGTCTCGGGCGGGAGCTGCAGCTTTTTGTCGAGCCGGCCGATCTTTGCGTAAAACTGACCAAAGGCCATCGGCAACCGCGCGGAATGCACCTTCAGCGGCGTAAGCACCTTGCCAAATTGGCGGCGTGTAAAGTAATACGCCAACTTCATCATTATCCCCTTGGGCTTTTCGATAGGGGGAAGAAATGTGTCCGGTTTCGAAGTGTCCACTGTAGCGCTCTGAACAGCCATGCTTCCCATTGTCACGCCTCCCCAGTGTTCCTTTGATTCCTGGCACCGAGCCGACGTCACCTATCTTTTGGGGTCGGCTCTTTGGCCTCCATCTCTACGACGAATGAGAAACCCGAAAATCGACGTACGCTGAACGGAGTTGAAAGAACTTGTTTTATGGCCTCTCTAGCCACCAAGACTGCCTGCATGGGAGAATTCCGACGCAACATGGATCGGCCAAGAAATTTTCGCGTGTATTTCCTATCGATGGTACTAGCCATCGGTTCGCTAATCGTGTTGCTGCGCGAGCATAGGCCGTCGTTTCTACGGCCAGACCTGCATCTGTGCGCTTATGTCACCACCGCGGATGGCGCGGTGACGGTGGTGGACTTGGTAAAGCTTAAGGCGGTGGCGCACATCCGCATAGGCCCCGGTCTTTCCGGTATGCGCGAGCACCCTACGCGGCCCGAGATTCTGGGCGTCAGCTCGCTAGCAGGCTTCGTGTGGATTTTCGATGCGCGCACGTACCAGGTGAGTGCGCGCATTCCCGTGGGACCGCTTCCCTACGCCCTGGATTTTTCTCCTGACGGCAATCGCATTTATACGACCACGTCTGGAAATGACGCGGTGCTGGCAATCGACATCCATTCGCACGCCATCGTGGCGCGCGGGCACACTGGGCGGGAACCAGTAATGGCGAAGATCACGCCGGACGGAAGAACCTTGTTGGTGGTGAACCGGCGTGACGGCTCGCTGGGAATTCATGACGCGGAAACACTGGCGTTGCGCAGTTCGGTTTTCGTCGTGCCGCAGCCGGATGACATAGCTGTGTTGCCGGACAGTTCTCTTGCGTTTGTAATGAGCCGCTCGGAGCGGCAACTCTCGGTTGTGGATCTAAGACGCAGCGTGCTGGTGACAAACCTGGAGCTGGCAGGAAAGCCGACGGACATGTTGCTCAAGCCGGATGGAGGGGAGCTATATATGATCTCGCCGGAAGCGCATGGCTTGCAAGCCATTAATACCTGGACGCACGAGGTGGGCGACACGATGGTGCTGGGATCGGCTCCCACGCGCGGCGTGCTCAGCGCGGATGCCAGCCTGCTCTACGTCTCGGACGCTGCCGCGGGCCGAATTATCCCCGTGGATATTGGGAACCGTCGGATCATCCGTTGTCTTTTCTGCATCGATGACCCCGGGAAGGGTTTCCCCATCCCCGCCGGAGATGCTCCCGGAGCCCTGCGATTTGATGCAGATGAAAGTTTGTTGCTAGTGGTGGGACGAGCCTCGGGCGATCTGGCGGTGATTCGCGTGCGAACCAACTTTCTGGTGACCATGGTTCCGGTAGGAGAAAGACCGCAGGACCTGGCGGTGAAACTGTATGGGAACAAGGAATTGACGACTCCCCACGCCTAAAGGCGGGGGATTCCTCGGAGTTACTATGCGACATTGCCACATACCTCCGACGATGTTTCCTGCTTCACGGGCACACGCCTAAACTCGCGTTTAGGTCCTACTGTGCCTCCACAGGCTAATACCGAGCGTCCCTCGGCTAAGATTCTCAAACCTTCGACGAAAATGTTTACGACGGCATTCTCGTCCCGCTGATGTTCCGTATGGCAACTCGAACACGTCCAACGGTCTTGGAGTTTGAGGTCTACCTTCTTTTGGTGACAAATGCAGCACAACTTTGATGACGGGAAGAACCTCTCTACTTTGACGAGCGTTCTTCCATGCCACTGGCCCTTGTATTCCAACATGCGAACGAATGAACTCACCGAAGCCCGCATCCGAGATGGCTCTGGCTAAGCGGCGATTCTTAAGTAGGTTCTTGGTGCCGAGCATCTCAAGCTTTGACCGTGCAGCCAACCAAGGGACGAGGCAACGACACCTGAGACCACGTTCTTCCATTGAAGAAGTTGAATGTCTTGGTGTTAATGTCCACCGATAGGCGATGGCTCGCGGGGGCCTACAACACGCAACGGCTGCTCTACCTGGAACGAAACATAATATCGACCTGCCGGCGTCCTGCTAAGCACCACCGAGGATGGCTCGCCGCTTACACGACGGTGCCAAACAATCGGGATAGCACCGATCTTCGAAAGGCTTAGGACGCCATTTTGGAAACGGAAAGAGTTTCTGGCGAAACGAGCAGACTGACGGCTTGATTTCTTCTTAAACGTCGGTGGTTTTACTTTATCCGGACGCTTACCCATCAAGGAGTAGAACCAATTCTTGTACGCGGTATCTAAAGCACGCCCTGTCTGCTGTAACGATGGGGCGCTGACTTCGCGGAGCCAAGGCAACTCGGTCTTCATTCGAGTGAGTTCAAGACTGCGTTGTGCTGGAGAAGTCTTGGTTTTGTTGTTGGAGTATCTGGTTTGCGAAGTTCAAAAGATGATTGTACACAAATCGGGCGCAACCAAACTGACGCGCAGCCAAGAGAACTTGCTCTGGCGTGAGATAGACCCGACCCTTGACGCCGTGTTTGGTTGAGTTAGACATTCTTCTGGTTGTCCACGTACTGCTTGAGGACTTCGAGTGGTGCACCACCTACAGTTGAAACAAAATAGCTGTTGGTCCGCAGGCTGGGCAGCCGTGTCCTGAGACTCTTGAACTCTTTTCTGAGGTCGTGCGACGTGACGCCTTTGATGTGTTTCACCAGTCTGTGTATCCCGAATTGCGGGTCTACCTCGACAAGCAAATGCACGTGGTCGGGCAGGATTTCCAGAGCAATGACCTCGGCTCGATATCTCAAAGCCGCCTTATGTATCCAATGGAAGAGACGCTCGGCAACCTTATCCACCAGCACTTTACGACGGTACTTCGGGCAACATCGTATTTGCAGCTGTATACGACGTTGTTATTGGATTTGTATCCTAGCATCCTATGGGCGTTATAGCCCTTCGCTTTCCTTTCGTCAATCGTTTTCTAGAAGCCTTATCTAGAAGCCTTATATCCCCCTGCCGGAAGGCAAGGGGCTTTACGGCTCCCCTCGGTAAGGAAGTAAAGAAACAAACGCAAAAGCTAACGCAGAGACAGTAGAGTACACAGAGATTCCGAGAGCAATACCATGGAATCGAAGGGGTTATTCGCGGGGCCAGGCGAAATTGTCTTCGCCAAGGGCGATGTCGAGAAAACCTTCGGCGGGGAGCACGTCGACGGGCAAACCGCCGTGCCATAGGGCCACACCCAGCGTTAATTTATCTTGGCCCTTGAGGTCCAACTGGCTGCGATGGATGGCCACCTCGAGGATGCGCTCAAACGCAGCCACCGCTACGGATTCCAGATTCAACAGGCAAACACGAGCTTTCTCCACGGCGAATTCCTGAAGATGGCCGCGCTGGAGTTTCACCACGATAACGAGCTCTTCCGCGCCGCCGACCGTGATGCGAAATTGGGGGTCTTCCAACTCGCTCATGGTCTCCGCAAAAGTGTCGATGCGAATGCAAAAGCGGTCTTCTTCAAAGCCGTAGCGCAACTCGTGAAGGTAAAACACCCGGCCGTGCATGGAGCCGCCGCGGCGCTCCGGGAAATATAGACCAGCACCGAGCCATTCGAAGTAGGATGTTTCGCGGCCGTCCACTTTAACGCGCAGGAAGCCCGTGGGCGCAAGCTGTAGCGCGTGTTCGGGTCGGCGCTTGATGGGCTTGGCCAGTTCTTCGGGCGCAACCTGACCGAGCGCAAGATAAAGTCCAGTGAGATGCTTGCGATAAAGGGCATCAAACTCTGCGTCATTCGTGGTGCTGTGCTCGGGGCCAAACCACCAGCACCAATCGCTCCCTTCAGCGGCCAGGAGAGATTCGTGCGCCTGGTTGATGGCGGTTTCCGTGGGCGCACCGGGCCTGCCCTTCTGGTGCGCTTCAACAGCCCGGGCGTAGACCTCGCGGGCATCCCAGAGAAGTTCCCAAGCGGTGACGTCTTCGCTGTGGCCGATCCAGACGTCGAAATTGGCGTTAATCCACGAAGCAGGAAAAATCCCCGTGGTCGCGGGGATTTCTCCCGCGGCCGCGATGGCCTCTGTGACGGTAAGCGCACGGAAATCGGAGTCCGATTCGATGCGGCGATAAAACTCGCGCAGAAATTCGCGGCCATTTCCGGCGTAGTATTCCCAAGCGTTTTCGCCATCGAGGAACAGACAGACAGTTAACGGTTGATTGGCAGAGACTTTTTCCCCAAGCTGGCGCAAGCGCGCATGCAGATCGGCCGCGGCGGCCGTGGCCTCCATGCGGCTGTAAACGAAGCCGATGAGGTCGGAAAGATGGTGATCGCGGAACAACCCGATGATGGATTTGTCGCCTAGTTGGACACGCCAAGGTTGGAAAAGCCTGTCCGCATTGGCCGGAACGCCATTGGAATCGCGGAAAAAACCAAGGTTCAAGGTTCTGCCAAGCACCCCCTCATCGGTGCCGAACCACTGGAAACCCTCTTCCGCGGCGATCGTGAGCGCTTGATCGGAAACAGAACCCTCGGAAGGCCATAGGCCCGCTGGTTTCTCGCCAAATGTTCTTTCATGATACTGGCGTGCGAGCTGCAGCTGTTCACGCGCATCTTCTGGCCGGCGGAAGGCGCGGCGCGGAAGCGGTGTGGAAGGATTGGCGATGCGCGCGACGTCTGAATCGCAGAGGAGCGGCAGAATGGGGTGGTAGAACGGCGTGGTGCTGATCTCCATCTGGCCGCGCGCGGCCGCATCGCGGTACGCCGGAAGAACCAAGCGCAGCAGTTCCTGCTGCTTCTCTTTCAACGCGGATTTGTCATTTTCTGTATAGTCTTTGCCTTTGGCGGCAAGACGGCTGATGACTTCGTCTTTCTGAAACCAAGATTCTTCCGTCCATGCAAATTGCGAGAGGAGCTGGAGGTCACGCCAGTCCCGCGCCGTGAAAGTTACAAGAGCTTGCGCGCCGCCGGCCGGGCGCGACCATTCGTAGAGTTCGACAAATCGCGGCCAGCGCGACATCAGGCGCTCTTGATTGACTTGGAACGCGCGCAAGAGAATTTCGGCCTTGTCTTCGCGCGTGAGCTCGTCGGCATTTTTGAACGCGAGGGAAAACCAGGGCTCGTGGAATTTTCCGCTAGCGTACTCTTCGAGCTGCCTTCCGAGAGCAGGAACCAGATTGAACGTGGCATGAAATTTGGGAAACTCGCGAAGCGTCTCCGCCATGCCGTAGTAGTCCTTGAGGGCGTGCAGGCGCGTCCAAGGCAGAACATAACGGCCCGTTTCCGGGTCTTGGTATTGCGGCTGATGCATGTGCCACAGCACAACCAGATGGATGCGGTTCATTCCGAGGGCGTCCCGAAGCAAGGCTGGCACTGATGGTTAGTAGCTGTGTGCATGGGCAGATTCAAAGTATACAAGCAAGAGCGGCCGATGAGGGCGGCGGCGGCGAAATTCGCCATTGCGTAAACTCCTCTCTGATTGCGCAGACTAGAACTAAGGTGGACTGACGGCGTGGTACACTGTGCGTTCGCATCATGCGAATTCTAGATCGTTATATCGTCCGCGAGGTTTCCCGCCACGCATTCCTCGGACTGGTCGTCTTCACGTTTGTGTTTCTTGTGCCGCGGCTAGTGCGGCTGATGGAAATTTACGTGCGCCATGTGGGTTCGGGCGCGCAGATTCTGAAGCTGTTTCTGTGCATTTTTCCGGGCGTGTTTGTTTTCACGCTGCCAATGGCCACGCTGATTGGCGTACTGCTGGGGCTCGGACGGATGTCGGCGGACAGCGAAATCATCGCGCTGACCTCCCTGGGGATCGGGCGGCGGCGGATTCTCTTTCCCGTCGGCATGCTGGCGCTGGCCGGGGGCCTGCTGACTTTGACGATGACCGCCTGGGTGGGCCCTGCGGCGCTGCGCACGCTGCATGCGGCGGAAGCGGAGCTGGCCAGCTCGCAAATCTCTTTTCAAGTGCAACCGCGCGTGTTCGACGAGCGGTTCCCGAAGAAGGTGTTGTATGTGAACGATGTATCGGCGAGCGGGACGCAGTGGCATGGCGTGTTCGTCGCGGAAACGGGCGGCGAGAGCGGTTCACGCTTGACGCTGGCCGATAGCGCGATAGTGATTGCCGAGCCCAAGCAAGGCAAGCTGGAGTTGCATCTTCAAGGGGGCACGATTCATGAGTTTTCCCGCGAGGACCCGAATCGTTATTCGGTCACGTCGTTTGGTCAGAGCGATTGGCCGATCGAGGTGAGCGGACTGGGCTCGGCACAACCGCGGCAGCGAGGCATCCCTGAACAATCCATGAAGGAACTGGTTGCGCAAAGAGGTGCGGGATCGCGTGAGGCAAGCGTGGAATTGCATTCCCGCCTGGCGTTTCCCATGGCGTGCCTCGTATTTGCGCTGGTGGCGGTGCCGCTCGGAGCGCGCCCTCGTCGCGGCGGGCGGGCCGCGGGATCCCTGCTGGCGGTGCTGCTCATCGCAGCGTATTACCTGCTGCTGATCATGGGTGCGGGGTTGGCGCGAGAAGGAAAGATTTCGCCGGCGGCAGGAATCTGGATGGCGAACGTAATCTTGGCGGTTCTAGGGATAGCCTTGCTGCCAAGGATGGAGCAATTTCGTGGAGAGAGCCGCTGGCTGCGACCGCTCGGATATCTCAACAGGCGGATCCGTTTGGCACGCCGACGAAGAGCGCACGCTCGGGCGCGCACCGCGGCGGCGCTGGCAGCGAACGGCGAACGAAGCGGGCAGGAGATGCCTGTGCCCTCAAGCGGGAGCTTCCCCCGATTGATGGACCTGTACACTCTCCGAAAGTTCTTTTTTTATTTTGCCGTTTTGTTGGCAGTGTTCGTTTTTCTGTTCGAGGCATTTACCTTCTTCGAGCTGCTGGATGATATCGGGCGGCGACGCATCGCGTTCGTGACGGTAGCTGAGTATTTTGGCTATCTGACGCCATACCTGGGCTACAACCTGGCGCCGCTGGCGGGGCTCGTGGCGGTGCTGGTGACGCTGGGAATCATGAGCAAAAACAATGAAATTGTGGCTATCAAAGCCAGTGGCATGAGCCTGTTTCGCGTGGCCGCGCCGCTGCTGCTCGCCGGCGTTGCTGTAGCCGGGACGCTGGTCTTGCTGGATGATACGTATTTGCCGTATGCCAACCAGCGGCAGGACGCGCTGCACAATCAGATCAAGGGCCGGCCGCCGCAAACGTATACGCGCCCACAACGCTGGATTTTTGGGGAGAACGCAAAAATCTATAACTACGACGTGTTCGATCCGGAGCAGAACCTGTTTGGCGGGCTCAGCGTGTTGGAGCTGGATCCCGCGGATTTTCACTTGCGACGACGGATTTTTGCGACGCGGGCTCATTGGTCGGAATCTCAGCACGTGTGGGTGGTGGAGAACGGCTGGATTCGTGACTTTTCCGACGGCACGGTGACAAAATTTGCGCCGTTCACCACAGCCACGCCACCCGAATTATCCGAGCCTCCCAGCTACTTCAATCGGGAAGTGCGGCAAGCGTTTCAAATGAGCGTCGGGGAGTTGCGGAGCTACATTGATGGATTGCATCGCGCAGGGTTCGACGTGGCGACTCTGATGGTGCAGTGGCACAAGAAAATGGCCTACCCGCTGATGGCCCCGGTAAGCATGTTGCTGGCGATTCCGTTTGCATTTCTCGTGGGGACGCGGGGAGCAATCGGGGGAGTCGCGCTGGGGGTAGGAATCGGCGTGGCTTATTGGGCGATAGCCGCATTGCTGGAAGCCATGGGCGGAGTGGGGCAGCTGCCGCCGCTTTTGGCGGGATGGTCGCCAGACATCATTTTCTTTTTTCTTGGGCTGTATTTTTTCTTCAAAATGCCGACGTAAACCATCGTTCACGCGACAAATTGGCAATTAAAGTAATACTTTAAGTCTGCTGGTTCGCTCCCTTCGCTCGTTTTTATTGCCCTGGCTTGACTTCAACCATTACTTGAGCTGCGGCTAAACGTGCTATGGGCACGCGAAGGGGCGATGCGCTAACGTAGTCCATGCCCAGTTTCTGGCAGAACTTGACGCTATCCGCGTCGCCCCCGTGCTCTCCGCAGATGCCGACTTTTCGCTTGGGCCTCGTTTTGCGGCCTTGCTCAACTCCCCAGCGCATCAGCAGGCCGACGCCTCTGGTGTCCAGGGATTGGAAGGGATCCGCGGCGAAAACACCGGCCTTTTTTCGTCCACGTAGTCCGGAAGGAAGCGGCCCGCATCGTCGCGGGAAAGACCCATGGTGGTTTGCGTCCGTTCGTGGACGTCGCGAGCGATTTGTAATCGATGTTCAACTTCTCGGCGCCGACGACGCAACACTTGCCCCAGCCGCGCGCGACCACTGCGGCTTGGCTGGTTTTGCCACGCGTGGCCGTCAGGATGCCCCGCGCCACCGCCATGCCGCCCACGTCCCCAGGACTGGTTTCGCGCCGCACCAGGATGACTTTTTCGCCGCGCTCGGCCCATTCCTCGGCTCTCGGGGCGGAGAACACCACACGGCCTGCAGCGGCGCCGGGTACGACGTTGATGCCGGTGGCGAGAACTTTGAAGGCCCGCGAGTTTCGGTCCATCTTGGAATCGATGACCGGATAGAAGAGGCGCTCGATGTCTTCCGGCTTAATGCGCCGAAGTGCTTCATCGCGGGTGATAAGTTTTTCGTTGGCCATATCCACAGCCATACGAAAATCGGCCGCAGGGGTGCGTTTCCCCGTGCGCGCCTGCAGCATGTACAGCTTGCCTTCTTCGACGGTGAATTCCATGTCCTGCAGGTCGCGATAGTGCTGTTCAAGTTTCACTCGAACTTTCTCGAGTTGTGCGTAAACCTTGAGCATGGTTTTGGCCATCTCGTCGAGATGCATGGGAGTGCGAATGCCTGCGACCGCGTCTTCGCCATGAGCATTTACGAGATAGTCGCCACAGAAGATCTTTTCGCCGGAACTCGGGTCCCGCGTGAAACAACAAACGCCGGTTCCCGAGCGCTCGCCCGCATTGCCGAACACCCTTTGCACCACATTCACCGCCGCACCGAGTAAGCCAGTGCACTTCTCCACCCGACGACAGGTGACCGCCTTCTCCGCCATCCAGGAGCCGAAGACCGTGGCAATGGCACCCCAGAGTTGCTCCAAGGGATCGTCCAGAAAATCTTTGCCAGCTTTTTCGCGGAAGTAGGACTGGTATTCCGCGACCAACTCTTTTCAGTCGCTCGCGGGAACCGCGGCGTCTTCCTTGATCCCGAGACGCTGTCTCATGGCGCGCAAACGGTGCTCAAGGTCTTCTTTGGAGAGGCCCATCACGACGGTGGAATACATCTGCACAAAGCGGCGATAGGCGTCGTAAGCAAAGCGCTCGTTCTTCGTGACCGCGGCAAGCCCCTCGACCGAGCGCTCATTCAGCCCCAGGTTCAGAATGGTTTCCATCATTCCCGGCATGGAACGGGCAGGCCCCGACCGCACACTGACAGGCAATGGGTTCTTCGGGTCGCCGAGCTTCTTTTTGGGCGACGCGCTCAAGCTTCGCTATGTTGTCGGTGACCTGCTCCTTCAATTCCGGCGGAAACTTCTTGTCGGCTTGTAGTAGTGGTCGCAGGCCTCCGTGGAGATGGTGAAACCCGCGGGCACGGGCAAGCCGATCTTGGTCATCTCGGCGAGCCCTGCGCCTTTTCCTCCCAAAAGATCGCGCCAGGTGCCGTCTCCTTTGGCTTTACCCGCACCAAAAAATGCACCCCCTTTTTCACGGCCGTCCTCACTTCGCATTCGCTTGTCGTGGCATTCCTTTGTAAAACCCAAAGACTTGCTGCAGGGCCCGAAACGGAAATGTCGGCGTGCCGACGCTGGCTACGTTAAAGTAATACTTTAAGTCAAGCCAAGCGCTCCTCGCCGCCAATTTCCGAAAAATCTGCAATGGTGGTGAACTCACCGAGCAACTGCGCAAGCAAGGCGAGTCGATTCTTTCGCACCTCTTCCTTCTCGGTCATCACCAGAACGCCATCAAAGAACCGGTCTACCACGGGCCGGAGACCTGCGATCACCTCCAGTGCCTCCTGGTACTTCCCTCCTCGCTTGAAAGATTGCACTTTGGATGCCGCGGCGTGCGCTGCCGAATGCAGTTCACGCTCGGCAGGACTCTCAAACAGTTCCGGATTCACGCGGCCGTCTGCTCCGGGAGTGACGCCGGCCTTCTCCAGAATCTTGCGGATGCGTTTGAAGGAAACTGCCAGGGGCGCGAAGTTCCGGGACTTGCGGATCGCCCGGAGCGCCAGCAGGCGTTTTTGCGTATCGACTAAATCGTCCGCCCCAGCGCGAAACACAGCGGCGACCTCATCATAGGCAAATTGCTCCTTCTCCCGGAATACGAACCGCGCGCGATCCAAAATAAAATCTAAGATTTTCGATTCCTGGTCTGGAGTCACCCCACGCTTGGGCTTGTGCGTGAGAAGCGCCTTTCCCGCGGCGCCAATCGCTAAGGAGAGCGAAACGGGAAGCTTCTTCTCCAAAATAATCTTCACGATGCCGAGAGAAGCGCGGCGCAGCGCGTACGGATCACTCGAACCCGTAGGAACGATACCCACGGCAAGGCAGCCAACCACCGAATCGAGTTTGTCGGCTAGCGCGACCGCGCAGCCCGTTAGATTGCGCGGAAGAGGATCGTCCAAACCAACGGGCCGATAATGATCATAGACCGCATCGGCAATCTCATCCGACTCACCCTGAGCGCGCGCATACAAACCGCCGACGATCCCTTGGAGTTCCGGGAACTCGCGAACCATTTCCGTGGCGAGATCACACTTCGCCAACTCGGCAGAGCGGTCCGCCTCGGCGACGCGGGCCTGATGCACGCCCAGGTTAAACCATTGTTCCGTGAGCCAGCGAGCGCTATCCCGGATGCGTTCCACCTTGTCCCGGTAGCTGCCAAGGCGGGACTCGTAGGTGACGCGCTCCAGTTTGGGAAGATAGTCGGCGAGCCGACATTTCTGGTCGGACTCCCAGAAGAAGCGGGCATCGGCGAAGCGCGCGCGAAGCACGCGCTCGTGGCCAGCCCGGATCATGCCCCGTGCATCCTTGTCCGAGTTGATGACCGCCAGGAACTGCGCTGCCAGTTCCCCGTTCTTCTTTTCCACGGCGAAGTACTTCTGATGGTCGCGCATCACCGTGATCAGGATCTCGTCGGGCAGGCTGAGGAAGGAAGGATCGAAGTTGCCTTGAATGACCGTGGGATACTCGTTGAGGTAAGCTACCAACTTGCGGAGATCGGAGTCCTCGTGAATGCGATAGCCACCCCGCTTGGCGAAAGCTTCGAGTTCCCGGCCGATCTTTTCCTGGCGCCGCGTCGAACGAACGATGACGCCATTGGCGTGCAGCTTCTTTTCGTAGTCGAGAAAATTACGCACGCGGATAGAGGCCGATCCGAGAAAGCGGTGCCCGCGCGTCGCATTGCCCGCCGCAATCCCCGCCACCGTGAGCTTCAAAGGCTTGCCATCGAGAACGGCGACAACCCATCGAATGGGACGAATGAAGCGCGGGCCTTCGAGCCCTGTCCACGTCATGGAGCGCGGCCAAGTCAAATCGTGAACCGCTCTGGGCAGGATAGCATGGAGGATCTGCTCGGTGGTCCGCCCCACTTTGACTTGCTTGGCAGCAAGGTACTCTCCCTTGGCGGCCTGCGTCAGGTATAAGGCGCTGACAGGAACGCCCTGTTTCTCGGCAAAGCTCAGTGCCGCGCGTGTCGGCGCGCCGACCGCATCGTAGGCCACGGATTTGGGTGGGCCACTGACCTCGAGTTCGAGGTCGGCCTGTTTGACCGGAAGCCCACGCACCCAGGCCGTCAGGCGGCGCGGCGCGCTGAAGGTTTCAACCGCCACATTCCTAGAAAGGTCCTCCGCTGCCAGCAATTTTTCCAGGTTGATTCGCAGCTCCTCCTCGGCCTTGGGCAACAGGCCCGCCGGGATCTCTTCACAGCCAATCTCGAAAAGCAATTCAAGGGACTTCTCTTGGGGGGTAACCACGGGCTTCATGCGCGCACCCCAAGAGCCGTTTCTGACCCGCCCCGTTGTTGAAGATAAGAAGTGGCCGTGCGGCAAGCTAGCGTGCGTACGCGAGCCATCAGCGCCGCGCGCTCCGTCGTGGAAATCACCCCGCGCGCGTCCAGCAGGTTGAACAAATGGGAGCACTTTAAGCAATGGTCGTAGGCGGCAAGCAAAGGATACCGCTCGCGGCTCTTCCCTTCCGCCCCTTTAAAGCCCTCCAGGAGTTCCTTGGCTTGCTGTTCATGCAGCTCGAATTCTGAGCGAATGGCTGCGGCGTCGCTGCCATCAAAACTGTATTCCGAGAGCTGCTGCTCTTCCGCGAGGCGAATGTCGCCGTAGGTCTTGTCAACCGACCAACGAAGGGCGTAAACACTCTCCACATTCTGCAGGAACGCGCAAATGCGCTCGAGGCCGTAGGTGAGCTCAACGGAAACGGGGTCAAGGTCCATACCGCCACTTTGTTGAAAGTAAGTGAACTGGGTGATCTCCAAGCCATCGAGAAGAACCTGCCAGCCGATGCCCCATGCCCCTAGCGTTGGCGACTCCCAGTTGTCTTCCTCAAAACGAATGTCGTGTTTTTTGAGGTCGATACCCAGAGCGCCGAGGCTTTTCAGGTAGAGCTCCTGCACATCCACCGGCGAGGGCTTGAGAATGACTTGAAACTGCGTGTGCTTATAGAGCCGATTGGGATTCTCGCCATACCGACCGTCGGCGGGCCGACGACTGGGCTGCACGAATCCGACACGATAGTGCTGCGGGCCGAGGACACGAAAGAACGTTTCCGGATGCATGGTGCCGGCTCCGACCTCCACGTCGTAAGGCTGCTGAAGAACACAGCCTTGTTTCACCCAAAACCGAGAGAGTTCCAGAATCAGATCCTGAAAGGTGAGCCCCGGCCTCTTCCCTTCAAGCTTTACTTTAACTTTCAAGCGCTCTCCAATAATTCCGGCGTCGTCAAACGGCGTTCCGTGTTCAACGCAATCCACGCAAAGGCAGCGGCCCGCAATTCCCCAGCGCTCGATGGCCTGGACTTGTCCAATGAAATCCGATCGAGCCTCTCGCCGGTGAATCTTTCCGCTAGCGCCCTGGCTTCCAGATGAAGGGGCTTCATCCCAGGGCGCCTGCACTTCGCGCAGAACAAGCCGCTGTGGTGCGGGTCGAAAAAAGCGGCACTGGCCTCGAAGGCCGCCCGGCACGAGGCACACCGGTCAAACCGCGGCAGCCAGCCGCCCAGCCGCACCGTCCAGAACGCGAAATAGCTCAAGGGCAACTGCCAATTCCCTGTCCGTTCGATCTCGCGCGCGGCCAAGAGAATCAGCCGGAACATGGCCTCGGATACTTCATGCTCTGGCAGGACCAGCTCCGCAATCTCGCTGATCACTGCCAGCCCCGTGCTCAGGCCGTAATCGCTTTGCGCCTTGTGTAGCGACTCCAGCAATTCCGCCTGCTGGATGCGCACCAACTCCCGGGTTTCCCGCTCGACGTACCAAATCTGGACGTGCGAAAGGATTTCGAGGGTCGAGCCAAAGCGGTTCTTCAGACGCCGCGCCCCCGCCGCAACACCGCGCAGCCGTCCCGAACTGCGCCCTAGAAAACTAACCACTCGGTCCGCCTCACCCAGCGGAAATGTTTTCAGGATGATGGCTTCCGTTTCCCGGGCAGGCATGGGCAGTCGGCGCGCCGACGCTGCGCCGGACAAGTGAAACACGTCCGAAGCACGCACACGCAGAACTCCATTAATTACCACACGCTTCCGCGAGACGCAATGTATCCCTCGCAGAAACTGAAACTGAAGAAGAACAGCCCGTGAGATCAAAAATGGAAGAGATGGAAGAGCAACCCGGGCCAACTCCTTTTAAGGCCGCCGCCGCACGCCCACATCCACTCTTTTAAGCAGCGGCGAATTCACGCAAACAACCCTCCCCTTTATGAATTCAGAGCCTCCGCGCGCCCCAGCAAAGCCCGGAAAGCACTTAGCAACTTCCCCGCTAAAGGCCCCTGGCCGTACGTAAGGCCCGCAAATTGAGACGCTTGCAACCGCAAAATATTCTGTTAACCAAACCCTTTCCACTACAAACATTATCGGACACCCTGCCGGGCTTTTCATTTCCCTCCTGGTTCGCTACTCTGCTCCGGGCCAACTCATGTTTATTCCGCTCAAGGACATCAACCCTTCGCGAAGCTATCCGTTCGTCAACATTTCGCTCATCGTGGCGAACGTGGCTCTCTTCTTTTATCAACTCAGTCTGCAATTCACGATGACGCCCCGAGCCTATGCTGCGTTCATGGCGAGTTACTCCACGGTGCCAGCCCGCATCCCGGCATTTTTTGCTGGACACGGCACCCTCGAGACGGCGTTTTTGCCGATTCTTACGAGCATGTTCCTTCATTCCGGTTTTCTCCACATTGCCGGAAACATGCTCTTCTTATGGATCTTCGGGGACAACGTCGAGGACTTCTTTGGCCACATCTCCTATTTGTTTTTCTACATCTTTTGCGGGATGGGGGCGGGTCTAGCCCACATGCTGTTTAATCTCTACTCCCATGTTCCGGCGCTCGGGGCGAGTGGCGCGATCTCTGGCGTCATGGGCGCCTACATTCTGCTTTACCCGCGGGCGCGCATCCTGACCCTGGTCTTTATCTTTCTTCTGCCCATCCCGGCTGTGTTTGTTCTTGGCGAGTGGTTTCTGGTTCAGTTTCTGGCGGGGATCAACACCTTGGGCGGCGGCCCTTCAGGGGGAGTCGCCGTAATGGCGCACGTTGGCGGCTTCCTTCTAGGGATGCTGATTACCGCCGTCGTGAGATGGCATTAGAAAGGCGCCAGGAAAGAGTCAATGCCAAGGACTTCCTGCATTACTTTAGCTGTTTTGCGAGATGGTTCTTCCCCACGAAGTTCACCAGCCAGTCTCCGACGGCTACGGTGTTTTTATTCCCGCCGAGGTCAGGCGTGACGTAGTTTTCCTGGAGCGCGGCACGAACGGCGCTTCGAATTACCTCAGCTTGCGGCTTCCAGCCAAGAAATTCGATCATCATGGCGGAGGTCAGCACAGAGCCAAGCGGGTTCGCAATGCCCTTGCCGGCAATGTTCGGCGCCGAGCCGTGAACCGGCTCGAACAGTGAGGTTTTGCCCGGATGAATGTTCCCCGAAGGCGCCAAGCCGAGACCGCCGGCGAGCTGTGCACCCAGATCGCTGATGATGTCGCCAAACAGGTTGCAGGTCACAATGATGTCGAACTGGCTGGGGTCGCGCACAATCTCCATCGCCAGCGTGTCTATGTAAAGATGGCGCGAATCGATGTCCGCGTATTCCTGGCGGACTTCTTTGAAGACGCGCTGCCAGAGGCCGTGCGCGAAAGTCATGGCGTTGGATTTGTCGCTCATGCACACGCGCCTGACTCCATTCTGTCGGGCGTATTCAAACGCGTAGCGAATGATGCGCTCCACCCCTTTGCGGGAATTGACGTCTTCCTGAACCGCAATCTCATCCGGCGTCCCCTGCCTGAAGACGCCGCCAACGCCAACATAGATTCCTTCGGTGTTTTCACGAAAGACGATGAGGCGAATATCCTTCTCGGTGCGATCGCGAAGCGGCGTGAGCCGGTCATGAAGCAATTCAACCGGGCGGGCATTGACGTAAAGGTCGAGCTTAAAGCGCAGGCCCAGCAGAATATCGGCGGCGTGCTGGTTTGAAGGAACGCGCGGGTCGCCCAACGCGCCAAAAAGGATGGCATCGAACTCCTCACGAAGCAACTCTACGCCGCCGGGAGGCAAGGTCACGCCTTCGCGCAAGTACTTGTCCGCGCCCCAATCAAATTCAACAAATTCAAGCGGGCGCTCAGCGGAAGAGCAGACTGCCTTTAAGACCTTCACCGCCTGCGGGGTCACTTCGGCGCCAATGCCATCGCCGGGAATTACGGCGATACGGGCCTTCAGGCCGCCGTTTCGCATGGGAATGCCAGACAACGTTAGGCCCCCTCGATAACCCTTGGTGGCTCTCCGAAAAAAATGTCCTCTAATTTGACTGGGTTATTCTTTCATTAAAGAGAGACCTGCGCCAGTATCCAAACGCGGCGAGAGAGGGAAGCGCAGCCGGATGTTTAAATCGCCCTATTTTAGTTTGGCGAATTCCGCGCGCGCAGTCTTGAGGATGGGGATGTCCGCGTCCGCTGTTTTCCAAAGATCGAAGAATCGCTGGTAGGAGTTGCGCGCAGAATTTGCTGAACCCGACATGGCTTGAGCACGAGCTTGGCCCAAGGCAGCTAGCGCTCCCGACCAGCAATTCCCGACAATCCCACGGCTACCCAAAAGCTTTTGGAACTCGGTCAGGGCCTGTGCGCCCTGTTTCGATGTCAAGTAAGCTTCGCCTCGCAGATACACTGGAATCATGCAGGAATAGCTCAAATTGCCAATGAACTGTCCGCGCTCATAAGGTTTCACGGCTTCCAGCAAATCCACTGCTTGACCGGGTTTCTGATTCGCCAAGCTGGCCTGGGCGCGGACGGTGGGCAGCCACGCCGATTGCACCACGGTGTTCGTTACATTTGCGGCCGCTAAATCGTCGAGCATCGATTGCGCCCGGCGTGAATCCCCGGTCCGCATCAAAACAAGAATTGCGAGGATCTGCGCATCGCGGCTGTTGGGGGCAATGTCCAGAACCTTATCGGCCCCCGCTCGTGCCTCTTGCATCTTGCCGTAGACCGCATCTCGCAGCGCCGAGAGTCCTTGCCAAATAGCCGCGGGCTCGGCGAGATTCGCGCTCTGTGCAGTTTGGACTGCGCGGCGAGAGAGTTCACGAGCTTTTTGCAGATGGCCCGCATACGCTTCCGTGTCGGCTTGCAGTGCCGACATGGCGTCCTCGCCGCCCGCTTTGCCAACCGACCATTCCAGCTCGTGCTGCATGGCACTGCGGTCGCCCCGCAGAAAAGCCAGCGCGTAAAGATTTGTATGTACGGCGGGATCATCCAATCTTCGAGAAACTGCGGAGTTTAACACGTTGTGTGCTTCCTCAAGATGCAGGAGCGCGATATCCGCCGTAGCCACGTTTTCATACCACGCAACGCTGCCCGGATCGAGGCGCAGTGCTTGCTGCGCAAAGTTGGCGGCCTGTTCGTAGTCTCCGATGAGAAAATACTCCGAGGCGAGGTTGCCTCTGGCAATGTCGTCGCGCGGATAAAGTTCGACCCACTGTTTGTAGCTTTGAATGGCCTTCTGCACGTCTCCCGTACCTAAGTCGTAGTAAAGCGTGATGATGTGCAAACGGTCGCGAACCGTTTGACGGTCCGCGAGTTCGAACGCCTGGCGAATGCTATCGGCGGCCAAAGCGTTTTGGTTCAGGTTGTAATAACTGACGGCGAGGTTGGAGCGGGCCAGGGCGAACCTCGGATCGAGCTCAATGGCTTTTTTGAGGGCAGGGACACCATTTAGTGAGCCCTGTTCTCGGCTCAAGCGGCGGCCCTCGGAGAAGGACTTAATCGCTTCTAGCGAGGCACTGGTGGCGCGCTCGAGCGGCAAATTGAACTGTTTCAGCGAATCCGCGCCGTCGCCGAGGGCGCCGCGTAGCCGGAAGGCCGCTTCGCCAAGTGCATGCACGACCTCGGCTTTGCCTTTGGCTTCACCCTTTACGCTGGCAATCTCTTTGGACGACACACATTGGAAAGTATTGAGGTTAAGAGCGTAATGATTGTTGTCATCTTTATTGACAGATCCAGTGAGGAATACGGTAGCGCCTAGGTTCGCGCAGAGCTTCGGGGCAAGTTCGCGAGTGAGGGGACTGTTCGGGGGGAGCGATTGAGAACGCAGAGCTTCCGCCACCTTTTCCGCAGAAATGAGATTCAGCAGCGGTGACTGGGCGAGGCCGATGGATACGGCTTCTCGGAGGGACCCATCAAAAGCGGAATCGCCCGTGGAGTTCGCAAAATCGCCGATGAGCAGGGTATCCTTATCGGTGAGTTTGATCCCACTGCCCGCTGAATACCAAAAAAACCCCGCGACAAGCAGGAAGAGAAGCAATCCGGCCAGGATGAGCTTGGTCCTCATGAACGCCTTTCCGAGTGAGAAGGAGCTGACACCCAACGAGCCCGCATCCTCAAATCCAGAGCTTGCGGTAATCACCAAGAGGACACGCCGACTTGCCTTGATGGTAGGTGCCGAAAATGATGCCCGTCAACCACGTTGCCAACGGAAGTCTACGGAACGGTATTAGCTTCCACGACAGGCGTCCGGCTGGATTCAATCCAATAAACGCCGTATAGCGCCATAACTCCTCCCAGCACTTGCCCCCAAGACCCCTTTTCGCCGAGCCACAGAATCCCGAGGATCGTCGCGAGAACGGGAAGCAAGTAAGTAAAGGCAGCCAACTGGGATGCCTCCAGATATCGAAGCAGCCAGTAGTAAAACACATAGGCCAGCGCCGAACTGAAGATCGCCATGTACACCACCGCCGCCCAAACGCGCCAAGGTTGGTGCCAGTGACCTCCAGCGGAAAGCGTCCACCCTTCATGAATCGCGACCGGAAGCACGATGAGTGCGCCGGCAAAATGATTGAAAGCCGTCATGGTCAACGTGTCGTATTTCTCGGCCACGCGCTTCCCCAGAACTACATACATTGCAAAACCGATGGATCCGGTCATGGTGATGGCATCGCCCTCGATCGATGCCGCGTGCAAGGAGATCCCGTTCTCGGAGGCGAGCACCGCAACCCCGGTGAGCGCAATGAGCATGCCCACGACTTTATGGCCCGTGGCGCGTTCAAGACGAAAAAGGACCGCCAGTATAAGGATGTAAATTGGCCCCAGTCCGACAATCACCGCAGCATGGCTGACCGGGGTGAAATACAAACCAATCGTGAAGCACATCTGATTCACACATACCCCGAAGAACCCCAAATAGAGGAAAGTCCAGAAATCGCGCAGCGCCAACCCGCGGCGGCGAAGCACGGCCGCCTCCGCAAACGCCTTCAACCTGAGGCAGGAGAAGTACACCGGAATCATGAACACTCCCGCCAGCACCACCCGGAAAGAAGCCATCGCAAACGGCGGCAAATAAAGAAGCCCGATTTTCGCAGCGATGAAATTCACGGCCCAGACCAGCACCAAAATGGCGATGGCGGCGGCAATGGCAAGACGGCTGGGAGCACGCCTCGTGGACGATGCCATCTTCACCGGGTCAAACCAATCGCTCTTTGCGGACCGTGAGTTTTTCGATGAGGTCGAGCCGCGGCTCGAACCCGATACCGGGCCCCGTGGGGACGCGAATCGTCCCTTGCGGCGATACTGTGACTTCGGGAGAGATGATGTCTTCCGCCCAATACCGCTTGCTGGCCGTCACGTCCCCTGGCAGCGAGAAGTTGGGCAGCGTGGCAAGAGCAATATTGTGTGCGCGACCGATGCCAGATTCGAGCATGCCCCCGCACCACACCGGGATGTCGCGCTGCAAGCAGATGTCGTGAATGCGGCGAGCCGGGGTGAAGCCTCCCACGCGCCCGAGCTTGATATTGATGATCTTGCACGCCCCAAGTTCGACGGCCGCGCGTGCCTGCTCTTCGGTGTGGATACATTCATCCAGGCAAATCGGAGTTTCGAGTCCTTTCTGCAGCTCGATGTGGCTGTAGAGGTCATCCCACCCAAGCGGCTGCTCGATCATCATCAGGTAAAAGCCCTCGAGTTGCTTCAAGAGCGGAAAGTCCTCAAGCGTATACGCGGAGTTCGCATCAACCATCAGCTTGATTCGAGGAAACTCCTGCCGCAGACGGCGCACCGGCTGAAAATCCTTTCCCGGCTTGATCTTGATCTTGATGCGCTGGTAGCCCGCCGCAAGTTCTTTCTTCACCGTCGCCACCAGTTCATCCAGCGAGTCTTTAATTCCGATGGAAACACCGGAAGCGATTTCTTCGCGTGTGCCGCCTATTAGTTTTGCCAGGGGAATGCCCTTTTGCTTGGCCTCCGCATCCCATGCAGCGGCCTCCAAGCAGGCCTTAGCCATGTTGTGGCCACGCACGCGCTTCAGGAGCCCCCACACTTCGCAAGCAGAGTTGAATTTCTTGCCCTTGACCATCGGCCACAGAAAATCGCTCAGGACAGGCCACGCTGTGTCTGCGTATTCCGGGCTGTAGAACGGCGCCTCGGCAGCCACGCATTCGCCCCAGCCCGTCACACCGTCTACGTTCACCTCCGACAAAAGAATGCGGCGAACTTCAAGCCGGTCCATGCTGGTCTCAAACGGCGTCACCAGTTTCATGGAGATTTCGCGAAGCGTGATTTCTTGAATGCGCATAGGGGTGCTGGGTGAAACGTTTCTTAAAAGTCGCTCCAGGGAGTCAGGCAATACGCGCGATTGCGCGGCCCGGTGCGCAGGGCAACCGCCGCATAACCTTTCGCAAACCATTTGGTGAACTCTTCCCTCATGCGTGCCTGCACTTTCTGGACTTCCTGTCCGCTTTCTTCTAACCAGCGCTCCAGGTCTGCAGGTAACTCGACGACCGCGGGCGCTTCGACAGTCTCTTCCGCGAGGTTCTGGATCGCTGCGATCGCGCGCAGGGAATCGAGCCGCCACTCGACGAGCAACCGGTCCGTCGCCAGCCCGCGATGCAAGGGACTGGTCGTTGTCCCGTAGAGATTCGGGAGGTATTCCCGGCAGATGGCGCCCAAGCGGTTCAAATTAAAGTGCGCATTGCGAAGCTCCAGCGGATCGAAAGTCCACTGAATGAGACGGATCCCACGGCTCAGAGCCTCGTCGCGCTGAAACAGTTTCAGCCTGCGCCCAACGCCCCGGCCGCGATAACCGCTTAGCACGCCCGTCATGTGGGAATGAAGATACGGCACACCATCGTGCAGGCCGACCACCGCGAGGGTGTAGCCGATCATGCGGCCACCATCAAAGGCGCCTAGTACTTGCCCGCCGGTATGCGCTGCCACCACAAACATCGTGACGGGCTCGACTTCCAGGTCCGCTTCACCCCAAATTTGCCGCTGAAGTTCCACGCAACCGTGGAACTCCTCGAGCGTTTTGCACTTGCGTATTTGGATGTCCCGGGTCATTTCCGCGCCTGCGCCTTCGCCAGTTCAGCACTCTGCCCCTTCCCCTCCGCATTTTTCGTCGCGTCCCACAGAGCTTCCATCTCCTCCCGTGGAAGGTCCTTGAACTCACGGCCGGACTCGCGTGCCAGCTTTTCCATGGCGCGGAACCGTCGCGAGAATTTTGCATTCGCCTTCTTAAGGGCGATTTCCGGGTCGACGTGCAGAAAACGGGCGAGGTTTACCGCTGCAAACAACAAGTCGCCCATCTCTTCTTCGGATCTTTGCCGATTCTTGGTTTGCAGCGCAGCTCCGAGCTCATTCGTTTCTTCCTGCATCTTCGCCATGACGCCGTTCGCATCTTCCCAATCAAAGCCGATTCGCGAGGCCTTGCGTGTGAGTTGAAAACCTTCCAGCGTGGCCGGCAGCGCTCGGGAGACGCCGTCAAGCAACGAGGGCGCTTCCCTTTCCGCATGTCCGCTTACTCCATGTTCCTGGTTCGAACGCCGTTCTTCCGCTTTGATCTGCTCCCAATTTCTCAGTACTTCCGCAGAATTTTTTGCCCGGGTCTTCCCAAAAACGTGCGGGTGGCGGCGAATCATCTTGTCGTGAATCTCGCGAATCACGTCGGCAACGGTGAAGCGGCCTTCTTCCTGTGCAATTTGTGAATGAAACACAATCTGCAGGAGCAGGTCCCCCATCTCCTCGGCAAACTTCGCATCGTTTCCCGCGTCAAGCGCTTCCAAGACTTCGTATGCCTCTTCCAGGAGGTAGGTTCGCAAGGTTTGGTGGGTTTGCTCGCGGTCCCACGGACACCCTTTTGGGGCACGCAGCCGGGCTTGCACGGCAACCAGCTTTTCAAACCACTCGCCCGGACTCAATTGTTTCACCTTGGTATCGGGCGTCTTTCCCGCGCGTTTCTTGGTGCTTTTCGCCTTTTGTTTCGAGTCTGCGGGCATCGGTTTATCGGTTGTTCCCCGTGTGAATCAAATGTTCCACTTTACGGGGCCACGGCACGTTTTACAAGGCGTTCTGGCGACTTGCGCTGGCCAGCCATGTTAAACTAAAAACCGAATTTATCACTGGGGAATAAGCCTTGTCTGATCACAAGCAGGATGATTCGTTTCGCGTCATTGACCGCCGCCCGTTCACCTCGGAGGGCGAGTTGCGCAAGGATGTCGTTGAAGAGCAAGAACGGGAGGCGAAAGTAGCAGCCACCAAGGCTTCGCCCGCTCCCGCGGAAAAGGCCAAAGCGCCCGCGAACCCGCCTCCTGCCGATGCACCCAAGCGTGTTGCGGCCTTCGAAAACCTGGTGCGCATGCTCGGGCAAAACGCCGCGATGGTCCTGGGCGCTTACGCCGATCCGCGAACCGGGCAGCCTATAATCGATCCGGACGCCGCGCGCGAGTTAATCGACATGCTCGACGCCTTGCACACGAAGACCAAGGGCAACCTCGCGCCGGAGGAGGAGAATCTGCTGCTGGACTTGCTGGGCAAGCTCAAGCTGACTTACGTGGAGATCAACCAGGCCGTGGCGGCCCCGGCGGCGACACAGGCCAAAGCCAAGACGCGCTGAGCGCACGTGCGGCGCCGTTTCTGGCAGCGAGCACCAATTTCACCAGTTCGTTTAAGATGCCTCGTACTCCGTTAAAAATCACCGTGCTGGGTTCTGGCACATCGATGGGCGTGCCTACACTCGGCTGTCCCTGCCGCGTCTGCAGTTCCACCGACCCGCATGACAAGCGCCTCCGCCCCTCCATTCTTTTGTCTCGGGAGGGCCAAAACGTCGTCATTGACACCACTCCCGATTTTCGCCAGCAGGCTATGCGTGCTGGCTTGGACCGCCTGGACGCCATTCTGCTGACTCACGGCCACGCCGACCATGTTCTCGGCTTCGACGATATTCGACCATACAACATTCGTCAGCGTGCCGCGCTGCCGGTTTACGGCAACGAAGATACGTTTCAGATCATCCGGCGCATCTTCGCTTATGTTTTCGACGATAAGCCCACGCAAAGCACTGTACCGAGCGTCACGCTCAAGGTCATCGACGATCGTCCATTCGAATTGCTTGGCATCCCCTTCACACCTGTGCCCTTACTGCACGGCGACGTGAAGGTGCTGGGTTTCCGCTTTGAACGCGCAGCCTATCTTACGGACTTCAGTACGGTGCCGGATTCTTCGATGGCCCTGCTCGAAGGCCTTGACGATCTCGTCCTCGACGCGCTGCGCGACATTCCTCATCCCATGCATCAGACCGTCGATCAAGCGCTTGCACTCATCGAGAAGCTCAAGCCGCGCCGCGCCTGGTTCACGCACATCGCCCACGACCTGCCACACGCCGAGACGAACGAACGCCTCGTGAAACTCGGCTTCCCCCACGTACAACTGGCTTACGACGGCTTGCAATTCGAGGTCCGGGTTGACGCAACGGGAGAACCTCTTCGTACGCACAAGGGGTTCGAGGAAGCGCACCCAACGGCTGGGGAAGGAGCGCCGCGTTTCTCCACGTTCCCTTCCTCGGAAGCTTGGGCTTCGCGGTTTGGAAAATTTGGCCACCGCAGCGTGCTGGCTATCGGCAGCTTCGACGGCATCCATCTTGGTCATCAGGCGATTTTGCGTTCCGTCGCCGCCCGCGGGCGCGCGCTCAACGCTGTGCCCACGGCACTGACCTTTGACCCTTCGCCCCGAAAAGTGCTGCGTCCGGACGAGGCGCCTCTACAACTCTCCACCATTGCCCAACGCCTGGCGGGGTTTAGCGCGCTCGGACTGGAAGCCGCCGTTGTGCTTCCCTTCACGCTGGAATTGTCTCGCCTCACTCCAGAGGAGTTTGTCGAACAAATGCTCTTACGCGACTTGTGTATCAAGGCATTGTTTGTCGGGGAAAACTTTCGCTTCGGGCACAAGCAAGCAGGGGATGTAAATCTGCTGAGAAAGCTGGGCGCGGAACACGGATTCGAAGTCGTGGTCCTTCCCCCGGTGATTTACCGCGGAGAAATCGTCTCCAGCACGCTCATTCGCAAGGAAATCGCAGAAGGCAACGTTTCCCGCGCCGCGCGCCTACTCGGCCGCCAATTCGCTCTTACCGGAGAGGTTATTCCCGGCACCGGGACCGGTCATCGTTTCACGTTTCCGACTTTGAACCTTGCCCTGGAGCAGGAATTGCTCCCCCGGCGTGGCGTTTATATCACGCGTACTTGCCTGGACGGCGAACAGCGTAGCCGTCGTTCGGTCACGAACGTGGGGATGCGTCCCACATTTAACGGCTCGGCGCTCAGCGTGGAAACGCATGTTCTCGATTGGCATCCGGCCCCCAATGTACCGCCGGCATCTCTGCCCGCGCCTTCAGGTCCAGACATAGCGGCGACCTTTAGGCCGGCCGTTCCTTCTCCTCCCAAACGCATCGAGGTCCGTTTTTGGGAACGCCTGCGCGATGAGAAAAAATTCAGCGGCCCCGAAGATCTACGCGCGCAAATTACCCGCGACATTGCCAACGCCAACAAATTCTTTTCGCGCCTGCACCGCTTCCGCTCGATTCGCAGCGCCTCGGCTTCCGCGTCGCATTCTTAGCGGTAGCGATGTAGTCGAGGCAATTATCGTCCGCTTTGAACTGGCGCGTATCGTGGTTGATCCTTTACCTTTACGAGCACCCACACGATGACGGCAATTAGCCAAACGCCAATGAATAGCACCCTGGACGAGAAAGTCGCCCGGAAGAACGTGAGGGCGACTGCTAGTAGAGAGCGAAGCCGCAGGGTCACTCGCCACTATTCATTTTTTGCAGGCATTCGGCGCAGTAGCCGCCAACTTCGGTGCGGGAAACGGTGACTTTCATATGAAAGTCGCGCGCGATCTGGTTTTTCAGTTGTTCGTAAAGGCGGCTCTCGAATTCGCGGACTTTGCCGCAGCGCAGGCAGGCCACGTGGATGTGGTCCCTGGGTCCGTGCGTTTCATAATAGTGGCGGTCGCCGCGCAAATGGAGCAGATCCAACTCATCGATCAGGCCCTCTTTTTTCAGCAGGTCGATGGTTCGATAAACGGTGACGAGGTGCACTCCTGCATCGATTTTTTGTGCCCGCTCGAAAATCTGATCCACGTCGAGGTGCTGCTCGGCGTCGTCCATTACCTGCAAGATGACCCGGCGCTGGCGGGTCATGCGAATCCCGCGCGAAGCTGCGGCTTGCTGAAGTTTTCCTGTGGTTTCCGCGGTATTGAGGCGCTCACCGGTGGAAACCCGGTGTGAAGGACTAGACGCCATAGCATGAACCTCGACAGCGCCAGTCTAACAGGTTGCCACGGCTAACGAGAAGGGCACGACCTGACGTGCCCCTAGGAATGAATCGGCAGCAAGCGCATGACGTCGTTGTACATAACGTACGCGAAGAGCATCAAGAGGAACACCAAGCCCACTTGCACGAAGCGTTCCTTGAAGCTCAAACTGAAATCGCGCCGGCGGATGCCTTCCATCGTGAGCAGCAGGATGTTTCCCCCGTCCAGAATAGGAATCGGGAGCAGGTTGAGAATGCCGAGGTTTAAGCTCAAAGCAGCCATCAGGGTGACGACGGCAAATGTGCCTTCCTGCACGGCCTGCCCCGCTTCGCTGGCGATTCCAATGACGCTCTGCAGTTGCTTGGCTGCAACTTTGCCGGTGACCAGCTTGCCCACGATGTCGATGACCTGCCAGGTTCCTCCCACCGTGAAATCCGTCGCCGAGGTCACGGCCCGGGTGACCCCGACTCTGCGGAAAGAGTACTCCTGTCCTGGCCGGATGCCGATGATCCAGACCGATTCGCCTTTGTCGTTCTTGTCGGAGACCGGCGTGATCGTGAGCGAGAGCGTCTGATTCTTGCGCCGCACAGTTGTCGGCATCGGTTTGCCACCGGAACTTTGAATGGCGGCCACCATTTCCTGCCAGTTGTTGATAGGCTTGGCATCGATCGACAAAATGACGTCATCGCGGCGAAGCCCCGCTCGATAAGCAGGCTTGTCCCTTTCGGCACTGCCGACAATGGGCCGGTTCGGCGGATAGCCAAAAAGCAAATCAGGCACTTGCATTCCGGCCGTGGTTACTTCCGCGGAGCGGGTTTCCCCTTTGTGTTCGAAGACGATTTGAAGCTTCTGCCCAGCAAGACCCTTGCTGATGGTCCACCAGGTGGGGCTGGACACGCCATTCAACGAAGTGATTTTGTCGCCAGGTTCGACGCCGGCTTTGATCAGGGTCGAATCCTTCGGCAGGCTAAGTACAACAAGAGGATCGTCCATGTACTTCGGATAGGGGTTGCCCTTAATGACAAAATAGCCAGTCAGCAAGAACAGCGGAAAAATCAGATTGACCACAGGACCGGCCAGGGAGATCAGCGCGCGCTGCCAGCGCTTTTTGCTCAACAGTTCGTCAGGAGCGCCGGTGGGTTTTTGCCCGCCAGCATCGATGTCGCTCAGGTCCTGCCCTGCCATCCGCACATAACCACCGAGCGGAATCGCACTCACCCGGTAGTCTGTGGCACCGCGCTTCCATCCGAAGAGCCGCGGCCCGAAACCGATGGAGAACACGTCCACGCGCACTCCAAACAGACGCGCCACGATAAAATGTCCCCATTCGTGCACCAGGATCAGGATGCCCAGCACAAGAAGAAAACCGATTGCTACGTTTCGAATGTCCATTCTTAGACTGAAACCTCTTCTTTCACTTTAGCGCGTAAACCTTGTGAGTTCATGCACTGCGGACTTGCGCCACGGCTCCGACCGCCACGTTTACGACCTCTTCCCGGGCCATTCGACGGGCTTCCGCGTCCGCCGTAAGCACGTCGTCCATCTTTTCTAATCGCACGCGCGGCGTGCGCCCCAGTACGCGTTCGATCACTTCCGGGATTCCCAAGAACAGGAGGCGGCCCTCGAGAAACGCCGAAACGGCAACTTCATCGGCGGCGTTCAACGCGCACGGATACGCTCCGCCTTTTCTCATGGCTTCGCGCGCCAGCCGCAGGCACGGAAACCGCCGTGTCGAAGCCCTCTCGAAATCCAGCCGCCTCAACTTGGTCCAGTCCAGGGCTACCTGGTTGGATGCGACCCTATCTGGATAGGTTAACGCATATTGGATGGGCATGCGCATGTCCGTGGGCCCGAGTTGCGCCAAAACCGAACCGTCCACAAATTCGACCATCGAGTGAATTGTGGACTGGGGGTGGATGACCACTTCGATCTGCTGGGCACTGACTCCAAACAGCCAATGCGCCTCGATCACCTCGAATCCTTTGTTCATCATCGTTGCGGAGTCGATGGTAATGCGGCTGCCCATCCGCCAATTGGGATGTGCCAAAGCCTGTTCCCGCGTGACGCTCGCCAATTGCGCCAAAGGGGTCTTGCGAAACGGTCCCCCGGATGCCGTCAGCACCAGCTGCCGTACTTCTTCGTGCGTTCCCCCGCGCAAGCACTGGTGCAGAGCGTTGTGCTCGCTGTCCACAGGAAGAAGTTCCCGGCCGGCCTCTTTTGATGCCGCCATCACCAACTCGCCCGCCGCGACGAGAACCTCCTTATTCGAAAGCGCAACCGTCTTCCCTAGCTTAATGGCTTCGTAGGTAGCTTCCAGGCCTACCACGCCCACTGCCGCGGACACCACCATGTCCGCTTTCGGATGCGAGCCAACCGCCAGCATCCCTTCGCGGCCGTGATGAATCTCAGGTCTGCGTGCGACTCCTTTTTCGCGAAGCAAGTGCGAAAGCTCGTCGGCTCGCTGGGCGTCCGCGACCGAGACCACTTCCGGTTGATGCCGTTTAATCTGCCCGATCAGTTCTTCAAGGTTGGCCCCTGCAGCCAGCGCCACGATGCCGAACCTGCCCGGCAGGGACTCCACCACCGAAAGGCACTGCCGGCCAATCGAGCCCGTCGAGCCCAAGATAGAAAGTGGCTTCACGAAGTTTCCGATTCCCTCTTGTCCGCGTTGGTGAGTTTTGCCGCCGTAAGTCTACGGTCGCGGCGAATTGATCAGGCTCCAATAATACCAGACAACCGGAATCGCCAGGATGAGAGCATCGACCCTGTCCAGCACGCCGCCATGCCCTGGAAGCAGGCTCCCCGAATCCTTGATCCCCGCACTGCGTTTGTAGCCGGATTCCAGCAGGTCGCCGACTTGCCCCGCGACGTTTCCGAGCGCCGCCATGCCCAATAAATGAACCAATGGCACGTTCATCCAGCTCATAAACACGAACGCAACCATGATCGAGCCCAAGAATCCGGCAAACGTTCCTTCCCAGGTCTTCTTGGGGCTGAGCTGCGGAGCGAGGGGATGCTTGCCGACGGATCTGCCCACGAAGTAAGCCGCCGTATCGCTGACCCAAACAATTACCATGGCGAATAGCAGCAGCGTTGGACCTTGCGGTCCCGCGCCATGAAGCCGAATTGCAAACGAGAGGGGGAACGCGACTAAAAGGAAGCCGCTTGAGCTAATCCCTGCCGCGGGAAGGACTTCCACCAACGGGCGCCGGGTTGCCAGAGTGAGTGCTGCGATGCCCAGAACAAACAAAAAAAAGACTGCATCGAGCGGTGGTGCTCCGCTTGCCAACCAGCTACCGCGCTCGTGTGCGATGAGTCCACCGGCAAGGTTGTACGCCGGCCCAGAAATACCTCGCCATTGGACGTAGACAAGAACCAGTGCGCAAGTCGCCGTCCAAAACCGATACCCGCGATGTCCGATGGCCTCGCCCAGCGCGAGATATTCAAAGAGCGCGAGCAGGGTGACCAGGGCGACCCCAAGGGAAACAGTGGCAGTCGAGCCCCACAACACCAGGCTCACCACAAGTGGAACCAGCGCCACGGCTGTCGCCACACGTTTCCAGGTCATGAAAGAGGAATCCCCTGAGAATGCGCAGGCCCCATCTCATCATAACGAGTGAAAAAAATCACGTTGCGGAGGTGTGCGAATTGCGGAAGAGAATGGAGAATACAGAATCACTCGCCGGCTACGCGCGCCGGCTTCTCCGTCGTTGGCTCACCTTCTCGAATTCCGCCGTAGCGCCGCTCGCGTTTCTGAAATTCCACGAGTGCCTCCAAAAGCCGCGCGCGGTTGAAATCCGGCCACAGCGTTTCGGTGACAAAAATCTCCGCATAGGCAATCTGCCAAAGCAGGAAATTGCTCACGCGCATTTCCCCGCTCGTTCGAATCAGCAGGTCGGGGTCCGGCAGGCCTTCCGTATATAAATGCCGCGCGAGCTGCTCCTCGGTAATTCGCGAAGAGGCTCCATTGCCATTCCGTTCGCTGAGGATGGCGTTCATCGCGTCCACAATTTCCGCGCGCCCGCCATAATTCAGCGCCACGCAAAGCACCATACCTTTGTTCCCCGCCGTCTGCTCCATGGCTTCGCGCACGTCTTTCTGCACGGCAGCGGGCAGTTCCTCGATGCGTCCCAGAAAGCGCATGCGAATCTCGTTTTTCTGAAGAAGTGGCATTTCTTTCTTCAGGTATTCGCGCAAAAGCTGCATTAGGAAGTCGATTTCCGTTTTCGGCCGCCGCCAGTTTTCCACGGAGAACGCGTAGAGCGTCAGCGCTTCGATCTTCAATCGCGCGCACGTTTCAATGGTTGTCCGCGCCGATTGCGTTCCCGTACGGTGTCCCGCGATTCTCGGCAAGTGCCGCTTCTGCGCCCAGCGTCCGTTGCCGTCCATAATCACCGCGACATGCTTGGGCAGGCGCGTCAAATCCAGCTTTGCAAGAAGTAGCCCTTCTTCCGAAGTGACGGGCCCAAGTGATTCTGGGGCGGGGCCGCTCAACGTTTTGTGGATTTTCGTGTGCGACACAAACTTGTCTGCAGATGGTTTTTTTGAGAAATCCCTTTACGCCGTAAAGTTAACACACCCTCCTCAGGGGCGCAACGGCATGGTGCCATGACTGGTATCAGGTGGACGGCGGCGGAGCCTGCTGGAAGAACTCCGTATAAGTAAGAATCAGGGTCAGCACAATCATGGCCACCGCCGTCACCCACGCCACCGTGTTGAACGTCGCCGTGTTGACGTACTCGCCCATCAAATCGCGCCGGTTCACGAGCAACAAAATAAAGATGACTACGACGGGCAGCCAGATTCCGTTGCCGACCTGCGAGAAGATCAAAATTTTCCATAGCGGTGCATGGGGCAACAACACTACGCCGGCACCGACGACAATCAATAAGGTGTACAGCCAGTAGAAGATCGGCGCTTCCCTGAATTTGTGATCCAATCCCGCCTCAAATCCCAGCCCCTCGCAGATCACGTGAGCTGTGGACAAGGGTAAAATGGACGCCGCGAACAAGGATGCATTCAGCAATCCAAACGCAAACAAAGTCCCGGCCCATTTTCCGGCAAGGGGAATCAGCGCCTGAGCCGCCAAGGCCGCGTCATTGATATCTCGGTGACCGGAGATATACAACGTTGCCGCGGTGCACACCATGATGAAGAACACGATCACCATGCAACTTACGCTGCCAAAGATGACATCCGCCCGCGCCTGAGGATACTGCCGCGGGCCAACCTTCTTCTCTACGAAACCTGCCTGAAGATAAAAAAACTGCCACGGCGCAATGGTCGTGCCGACCAGCGCCGTCAGCATTAACAGGTAACCCGAATTGAATCGCAGATTCGGAATCACTGTGTGTTTTGCGGCAATCAGCCAGTCCGGCCTAGCCAGAACCGCTGAAAACACATAGGACAGATACAGCACGCACGCAAAAAGAAAGATGACTTCCACCTGCCGGTAAGTGCCCCGGATCACCAGAACCCACACCAGCATGGCCGCAATCGGTACGGCGACGTACTTGCTCACGTGAAAGATTCCCATTGCCGCGGCGACACCCGCAAACTCCGCCACCACGTTGGCCAAGTCCACAAAAAAACCGGTGACCATCACGAAAAATGTCGAGCGGAATCCGAACTCTTCCCGAATCAGATCGGAGAGCCCTTTCCCGGTCACCACACCCATGCGCGCGCACATCTCTTCGGTGACATACAGCGCAATGGTCATGGGAATGAGGGCCCACAGCAAGGCATACCCATATTTCGCGCCAGCCTGCGTGTAAACGGAAATTCCGCCGGCGTCGTTGTCCACATTGGAAGTAATCAGTCCCGGCCCGATTACCGCCAGCAACAGGACGAGCCGCCGTCGCAAACTGCGCAAGCGCTTCTGCAGGCTCGCACCGCGATTCTGCAGAGTCTCCACGCCCGATTTGAGCATCGGCCAGTTCACCCAAGCCTCGCCCTTTGCCTTTCTTAGCTCTTCACCAGCCGCGATACCACGTCGTCCACGGTAATGGCCCCAACCGGGCGTTTGTCCTTATCCACGACTGTCAGCATCCGCAAGTTATATTTGTCAAAGAGCTGAAACACTTCCTTCTCGTCCGCTTCCGGAGGCAAACTGACCAAAGGTTCCATCTTCAACGCCGCCAGCCGTTCGCCTGGCACAGCTAGGAGCATTCGCACGACCGGAACCACGCCGGAATACTGTGCCTTGTCATCCAACAGGACAATGGTGTCCAACTGGTCGTGATTGTGATCCTGCTTGCGCAGCCATTCGAGCACTTCGTCGCGCGTCGCGTTTTCACTGACAAACACAAATTCCGTGTTCATCATCCCACCCGCGGTAGCGGGGTCAAACTCCAGCAGTTCGCGGACCTCCTCCGCTTCCCGCCCGGGCATCTCCTCCAGCAATTCTTCTGAAGTTTCTTTGGGCAAGTCGGCCAGCAAGTCGGCGGCGGCATCGGGGGCCATTTCCTCGAGAATGTCGGCGGCCTTTTCCGGGTCGAGGTCCTCGACGATCTGGGTCGTCAATCTGGCATCCAATTCGCCCAACACGCCTGCCGCAGTCTCCTCGTCCAACGAAGCAATAATGCTCTGGCGTTCCGAAGCCGACAGGTCTTCCATGATCTCTGCCAAGTCCGCCGGGTGCAGATCCTCCAGCTTCTCGTGGGTGATGCGCAGCTTGACGCGGCGCAACGGGTCCGGCTCGATCAGGTTGACGAACTCCCAGCGGATGGAACTCTGGGGCAACTGGCTCTGCAGCTTGCGCACCACCTTCGACGGAACCACGCCCTGCAGCAGCCGCCGGATTGCTCCCGGAAGGCCCACGTCCACCTGGGTCAGCCGCAACTCCACATTCCCGTTCGAACGCTGCTCGGCTAGGTCCAGGTCATTCACACGCACTACTTTTCGCCCGCGAGTGTCAATGATTTGCTGGTCTAACAGGTCTTTCTGGACCGCCAGCCAGGATTCATTGGGCTGGTAGATTTCCAGCGCCTTCTCCCCGACATTGAGCTGAATCTTCCCTTCAGAGATCGCCGCAATCTGATTGTGCTTGGCCACGAGCGGCTGAAAACGGCCCCGCGACAACAAAAAGTGCGATATACGATTGGGCGCCTCCGCAGGCTCGATGAAAAACTCCCGGACGCGCCCAACGTAGTTTCCTTGTGCATCGTAGGCTTTCACGCCCATTAATTCCGTGGCGTAGAGTTCCATGGAATCTCACCTCCTGCCTCCTTGGCAGACGGGAGGAAACGCGCCTGCCAATTTGACGCAAAATGCCAACAAAAAACCCGCGCGCCGGAGAACCTCGGCGGCGGGCAAGTGCTTGAAACAGGTGGACTTACCTTTAGCCGCCAGTGAACCCTCCCCACCCTGCCGGTCGCGCCTTTGCCTGGACCTTCTGCGACTCCATCGGGATACTCAACCCATGCACTAACCAAGGGGCGCACTGCCCCCCGCTTTTAGGGCCAGGCTCCAGTTCGTTGCTCGCGCTCATCGAGAGGATCCGTGTGCACTTTTGACCGCATTTGCGGTCCCCATCGCATTGATAATGCTGCCTCTATCGTAATGTCAAGCGCAGAATGAGGTTCTACGCATTTTTTTTCACCGGAGTTACTGGGCAGGTGAAACCCGTGCCGGGAAAACCATGTGGACGGGTTGCTCGCCTTTGCGGCGGCACTGTTCCACGTACAAGGTGAGGTAGTTTTTAAGAAGGTAGTCTCGTTGGGAATAGCCCAATTCTGCCGCGGCTCGGTCAATTGCCGGAGCTGGCCCTTCTAGCTCCACAAAGGTTCCGATGGGGGTCTCGTCCAGCTCAATCAGCAGCCCCTGTGCCCACTTCTTCGACGCCGGGAGCCGAAAGGTCGTCCGATACTTCTCATAACGGAACCACCCGCTCATCCCCAGCCCTTCAAAAATCTTCGTCAGCGTGGCGGCATCGGCAACTTCCATCTCGATTTCTTCGCGCACCTTATGCGCGGCGTACGCCCCGTGATCCGCATCGCCCGCCAGGGGTCGCGCCACGGGCCTCTTGAAAGTCAGCACCACTCGCGGCCTCCATTGTGCCTTTTTCGATTTTCCATGGATTTCCGGCGTTTCGGTCCGGATCCGTAGCAATTGTCCGTGTTTTGCCAGGCCCCCCTGAAGTGTGTCGAAGATGACGTTTCTCTCATGCACTCTGCCTTGACCGTCGCCAACGGGCTGCGCCCCGAGCTTCTTCAAAAGACGCCGCAAGGCCTTCACATCTTCGATCCTTAGCTTGATTTCTCTTTCGTGGGCCACGCTATTCCCTTTGCTGCAGCTGTAAGGTCGCAGCATTGGCCGGCTTACTTTTTCCCGCCGCCAACTTCCGCTAGTATAACCAAGGCGTTGAATCCTTAGCCGGGCGCGTCCCCCAAACCGTGCAACAGAATCGCCCTGCGCTGCTGACGCGCAAGAGAGACTTGTGAACCCAGACTTCGAGAAGCTATCACCAGCGGTTTCTGATGAAAATGCGGCGGCTGCGCCTCCTTTTCCGCCCCTAGCCCGTCGCGAACCCGTCGAGCACGTCCTTCACGGCGACCGCCGCGTCGACCATTACGCCTGGCTCCGGCACAAAGAATCCCCAGAAGTCCTTGCCTACCTCGAGGCCGAAAACGCCTACACCGACGCAGTTCTCAGGTCCACGCTGGATTTCCGGGAAAAACTTTATCAGGAGATGCTTGGCCGCATCCTACAAACCGACCTTTCCGTTCCCTACCGCCTCCGCCGCTATCTCTATCTCACGCGTACAGAGGAGGGCAAGCAGTATCCCATCCATGTTCGCCGCAAGGCGGACGCAGCAGAACGCGATTCCCTGCGGGAGGAACTGCTTCTGGATTTGAACGCCCTTGCCGAAGGGAAGTCTTTTCTTGGTTTAGGCGCGTTCGAGGTCAGCAACGACAATCATTGGCTGGCGTACTCCATCGATACCACGGGATTCCGTCAATACACTCTTTATCTGAAGGACCTTCGCACTGGCGAGACGCTGCCCGAGCGCATCGAACGCGTAACCAGCGTTGCTTGGGCCGCCGATAACCAGACGCTCTTCTATACCATCGAGGAACAGACCACCAAACGCTCTTATCGGCTCTACCGCCATGTTCTCGGCTCAGCCGATGCTGATTCCTTGCTCTGCGAAGAAATCGACCAGCGCTTCCGCGTCGAAATCGAGCGCACACGGAGCGCCGGATATCTTTTGTTCACATCGGCCAGTCATACCACCAGCGAAGTGCGATTTCTCCGCGCCGATGATCCGTTCGGGCAATTCCAGTTAATTGCGCCCCGCGAGGACAATCACGAGTATTACGCCGACCACCACCCCGGCCTCGTGCCCGAGGCCGGCGAAGAGATTTTCTTCGTTCGCACGAACTCGGGCGGGCGAACGTTTCGCCTCGTGGTCGCCTCCGTCAAACACCCAGGCCGCGAATCCTGGCGTGAGATCATTCCCAATCGTCCCCAGGTCATGCTCGCGGGGGTCGAAGCTTTTAAGAACCACCTCGTGCTTTTTGAGCGCGAGGGGGGCCTTCCCCATCTCCGAATCGTCGAGTTACCTGCAAATTCTGGAGATTTCCTCGACGCCTCGCATCGGATCGAATTTGCAGAGCCCGCCTACAACGCCTCCCTCGGCGACAATCCTGAGTTCGACGTGTCCCACGTCCGATTCCAATACGAATCCTTCGTCACTCCGCGTTCCGTCTTTGATTACCATGTCCCCATGCGGGAGCGCGTCCTTCGCAAGCAGCAACCCGTCCTCGGCGGCTATGACGCTTCGCAATATGCCAGCGAGCGACTGCACGCGGCAGCGATTGACGGCACGCCCATCCCGGTCTCCATCGTCTACCGCCGCGACACGCCTCGTGATGGCTCCGCTCCCCTGCTCCTCTATGGCTACGGCAGCTATGGCATTTCCGTACCTGTAAATTTTAATTCGAACCGCCTCAGTCTCCTGGATCGTGGCGTGAGCTACGCCGTAGCGCACATTCGCGGCGGTGGTGAACTCGGAAAGCCTTGGCACGACGCAGGGCGCATGAAGCAAAAACAGAATACCTTCACCGATTTCATCGCCGCGGCCGAACGTCTGATCGCTCAGCGCTACACTTCGAGCGAAAAACTTGCCATCCAGGGCGGCAGCGCCGGCGGCCTGTTGATGGGAGCAGTCGTCAATATGCGCCCAGGCCTTTTCCATGTGGTTCTCAGCCAGGTGCCGTTTGTCGATGTGTTGAACACCATGCTGGACGCTTCCCTCCCGCTCACCGTCGCCGAATATGAAGAATGGGGCAATCCGCAAATTGCGGAAGACTACTTCACCATGAAAAAATATTGCCCCTACACCAACCTCGAGCGGAAAGCTTATCCCGCGATGCTCTTGAAAACCGCGCTGAACGACAGCCAGGTGATGTACTGGGAGCCCGTCAAATACGTAGCCAGGCTGCGCACTTTGAAGACCGATTCCAATCCCCTATTGCTGAAAATCAACATGGGTGCGGGCCACGGCGGCGCTTCCGGCCGTTACGACTATCTCCGCGAAATCGCGCTGGATTACGCGTTTTTGCTCACCCAATTGGGCAGCGGCGAATAATCTCGTGCCAAGCTTGCACGCAAAAAGTCATATGCGGTGCGGCAGCCTTGCTGCCGTTCTTCTCTGGTACATTAGGCTGCACTGTATTTGGCCGGGTTCAATAAGTTTTTCTCCTCATGATCTCTGCGCTTAGGCCCTGTGGTCTCGGTGTTTATTTTTTTCTTTGCAACGGTTGCGCTCCTCGACCCAAGAAGGCAAAATGCACCGTCACCACATCCGTTTTATAATGTTGGTATTTCTGGACTAACGACTTACAACGACGGCTGAACACTTCCGAATGAACGAGCCCGCCACACCCTTAATGCAGCAGTATCACACGATCAAAGCGCGCTACCCGCACGCGCTGCTGCTTTTCCGACTGGGCGACTTCTACGAGCTTTTCTACGAAGACGCCATGATCGCTTCACGAGAGCTGCAAATCACACTCACCTCGCGCAATCGCGAAAAAGGCCAACCTATTCCCATGTGCGGCGTCCCCTATCACGCCGCCGAAGGTTATCTCGCCAGATTAATTCGCGCCGGCTACAAAATCGCCATCTGCGACCAGATGGAACAGCCCGGTCCCGGGAAAAAACTCGTTCGCCGGGAAGTCGTGCGTGTCATTACCCCTGGCACCGCTACCGACCTCGGCGTACTCGATATTCGCGAAAACAATTTCCTCGCGGCCGTTGCGCCTCATGCCTCGGGCTCACCTATTGGTCTCGCGTTCGTCGACCTTTCCACCGGCGAATTTCAGGCCACGGAATTTTCCGGCCCGCGCGCCGACGAAGCTCTCCGCGATGAGCTCCAGCTGCTTCGCCCGCGCGAAACTTTGCTCCCGCGCCCTCGACAACTCTTCGAGACCGCAAAGACCTCTCTCCTGGAAGGCACCGGCGGCATCGAGTCCCGACTCGAAGACTGGACTTTCCAGCGCGGCTACGGCGAGCGCATCCTTCGTGAACAATTCGGCGTCGCTGAACTCATCGGGTTTGGTCTCGATGATCATCCGCACGCTCTCTCGGCGGCGGGCGCCATCATCCATTATTTGCGCGAGAACGCTGCTCGCAGCGAGCGTTCCGGCGAGGCCCGGGAAAAACCGGATGCGCCCTGTGTCGAAGCCCTCGCGCATCTCGACCGCGTCCGTTACTACGAACATCACGATTCGCTCGTCCTCGATCCCGTCTCGGTCCGCAATCTCGAATTGCTCATGCCTATCTTTTCTGAAGAATCAGGCCGATCCCCGGGCCTCACAACTCTAATTGCCGCCCTCGATGTCACCGTCACTGGCATGGGAGCGCGTCTGCTGCGGTCGTGGCTGTTGCGGCCGCTCATCGACCGCGATGCCATCGAAGCGCGCCTGGCCGCCGTCACTCATCTAGTCCAGCAAACCGTGGTGCGAGGAGAAATTCGCAAGGAACTTCGCGGAATTCTGGACCTGGAACGCCTCACCAGCCGCATCACACTGGGCTTGGCCGCTCCGCGCGAACTCGTCGCGCTGCGCAAATCGCTCGGCCAACTCCCGGTGTTGAAGAATTTCGTGATCCCGCCCCCGACGGGCGGGAGCGAACTCCTCGGCCGCCTCCACGACGAAATCGACGAACTCGCCGACGTCCGCGAACGCCTCGAGCGCGCCATCGCCGACGATCCACCGGCTCTTGCCACCGATCCCGGCATTATTCGCACCGGCTATCACACCGAGCTGGATGAGCTGCGCAACCTCAGCCAACATAGCAAGCAAATTATTGCCGCCATGGAAGAGCGTGAGCGCAAGCGCACTGGCATCGGCTCACTGAAAATCCGCTTCAACCAGGTTTTCGGCTACTACATCGAAATCTCCAAGCCCAACCTGCATCTTGCTCCGCCCGATTACGAGCGCAAGCAAACCCTGGTCAACGCCGAGCGCTTCACTTCTCCTGAGCTGAAGGGATACGAACGCAAAATCCTCGCCGCTGACGAGCGCATCGTCGAAATCGAACGCCAGCTTTTCATCGACGTTCGTTCCTCCGTTGCTGCCCAAGCCGCGCGCCTGCGCCGCACCGCTTCCGCTGTCGCTCAACTCGATGTCCTCACCGCTTTCGCAAAACTAGCGGCCGACCGGGGGTACTCCTGCCCCGAATTCAATTCCACCGGCGAGCTCCTCATCATCGGCGGCCGCCACCCCGTCATCGAGGACCTCCTCCGCCAACGCGGTGAGCGCTTTGTTCCCAATGATCTGTGCTTCGAACCGGGCCGTCAGCAACTCCTTCTTATCACCGGTCCGAACATGGGCGGCAAATCCACTTATCTTCGCCAGGCCGCGCTGATCATCCTCATGGCTCAGATGGGCTCCTTCGTCCCGGCGCGCCAGGCGAAACTCCCCATCACCGACCGCATCTTCACACGCATTGGCGCCAGCGACAATCTCGCTCGCGGCCGCTCCACTTTCCTCGTTGAGATGAGCGAAGTTGCGGCCATCCTCAATTACGCGACCCCTGCGAGTCTCGTCCTCCTCGACGAAGTTGGCCGCGGCACTGCCACTTTTGACGGCCTCTCCATCGCCTGGGCCGTCGTCGAACATCTCCAAAAGCAGACTCGCGCGCGCACGCTCTTCGCCACCCACTATCACGAACTCACCGAACTCGCCGACTTGCTTCCCGGCGTGAAGAACGTTCACGTCTCCGTCAAAGAGACGCCCAGCGAAATTATTTTTCTCCGCCGCGTCGAGCCCGGCAGCGCCGACAAGAGTTACGGCATCGAAGTCGCCCGCCTCGCCGGGCTGCCGCGCAGCGTCGTGGAGCGCGCCCGCGAAGTCCTGAAGCGCCACGAGCAGAGCGAGCACGCGCTCAGCGAAACGCTCTCTCCCCGAGCCCCCGCTGAAGCCCCAAGCGGCAACGGGAATCAACAAATCCTTTTCACGCCACTCGACCGCGCCGTCCTCGATAAACTCCGCGACGCCGACCTCGACCAATTGAAACCTCTCGACGCCCTCAACCTCCTCGCTGAATTAAAGAAACAAATCTCTTGATTTCCCCGTGCCCACTGCGCTCTCTGTGTTAAAACTCTTTAGGCGACAAATTTATAAGCCCCGAGGAGGGGTGCATGAACCTTGGCGGTGTAATTTGGATTGGATTCGCCGTAATAATTTTGCTCGTAGCTTTCTTCGTTCGCTCCTGCTTCTTTATCGTGCACACGAAACAGGCCGCTTTGGTGGAACGGCTTGGCAAGTTTCATGGCATCGCCGGCCCCGGGCTGAATTTTAAGATTCCTCTTCTGGAGGCCAAGGTCTACGTTGAAGATCTCAACATGCAGCTGATGGACGTTCCGGTAATGTCCAAGACCAAGGACGACGCAACTGTTACCGCCCCCGTTCGCGTGCAGTATTTCGTTTTGCCCGACCGCGTGAAGGAAGCCTATTACGAATTGGACGATCCCGAAGATCAGATCAAGGCGCACGTTGAAAACGTCATTCTCAGTTACATCCCGAAGATTGATTTGGACGAAACCTACCAGCAAGAAGACCAAATCGCCAAGCGAATCAAGAAAAGTCTTTCCGTCGTCATGGCGAAATCCGGCTATTCCATCGAAAATGCCCTCGTGACGAAAATCGTCCCAGCCGACGCGGTCGTCAAGGCTATGAATGACATCAATGCCGCCCGGCGCGAGAAAGTGGCCACTGAGGCTCGAGCCGAAGCGCAAAAGATCACTTTGCTGAGGCAAACAGAAGCGGAAGCCAAGGCCAAAGCCCTCGCTGGTCAAGGCGTCGCTCGGGAGCGCAAAGCCATCGTGGAAGGAGTGGACCCCCATGAAGTCATGGCGCTGCTCATGATGACCCAGTATTTTGCCGCGCTTCGCGATATTGGGGCCGTCAGCAACACCATCTTGATGCCCCATTCGCCTTCGGCAGTCACCGATCTCTATGCGCAGCTTCGTAACGCCATCACGGTGGGCAACTTGGCGGCAACAAGCGCGGCTACGATCGCGGAGGAAGAAAAGAAAAAGAGGGACAGTAAATAGCGCGGGCTTTTTGGCCGCATCTTGCGCCCTCAAACCCTATGCTCGTCCTTGGCCTCATGTCTGGCACCTCTGCCGACGGCATCGACGTTGCCCTCGCTCGCATCTCCGGCACGCCGCCGCACCTGAACGCGAAACTCCTCGGCCACACTTCGTTCCAGTTTCCTCCCGCGCTCCGCAAAGAAATCCTTCGCGTCGCCGAGCAGCAACCTATTCCCGCCGGGGAGCTAAGCCAACTGAACTTTCGTCTCGGGCACGTTTATGCAGACGCTATCCTTGCTGCGTGCAAGAAATTCAAGATTTCCCCGAAACGTATCGGGCTCATTGGTAATCACGGCCAAACGATTTTCCACCAGGGTCAGCCTTCGAAATATTTCGGCCTCCCCACCGCTTCGACTCTTCAGATCGGCGAAGGTTCGATCATCGCCACGTGCACCGGCATCACCACGGTTTCTGATTTTCGCCCCGCCGACATGGCTCTCGGAGGCCAAGGCGCCCCGCTCGTTCCCTATGTCGACTATCTTCTCTACCGCCATCCTCAACTTGGCCGCGTCTCGCTGAATATCGGCGGGATCGCCAATGTTACGGTCATCCCTGCTGGCGCGCGCCCCCATCAGGTTTTTGCGTTCGACACCGGCCCCGGCAACATGCTCATCGACGCGCTCGTACAACACTTCACCCATGGCCGCCAACGCTTCGACAAAGACGCGCGCCTCGCGCGACGCAGTCGAATCAACAGGCAACTGCTGAAGGTGCTCCTGCAAGATCCCTACCTCAAACGCAAACCGCCCAAATCCACGGGCCGCGAATACTTCGGCGCCACTTATGTCCGGAAGCTTCTAGCTCTTGGCCGCCGTTACGAAGCCAAGCCCAATGACCTCATCCACACGGCTACCGCGTTCACCGCGGCTTCCATCGCCGACGCTCTTCATCGTTTCGTTTTGCCTAAACACAAGATCCACCAGATCATCGTCTCCGGCGGCGGCGCACAAAATCCACTGCTCTACGAACAACTTTCTGTTTTTGCCATGGTGCCGCCGCGTGCCGTGTATTCCCCTGCACGTCCCAAAAAGGTTTTTGTGGAAATGAGACTCTCTTCGCCTACTGGGAGTTTCCCTCCTCAAACAAAACAAGTTTCCTTCCTCTCCGTTCTGCCCTCCTCGCGCTTCGGCATCCCCACCGACGCCAAGGAGGCTTTTGCTTTCGCCCTTCTCGCTTATGAAACGTTCCATCAGCGTCCGGCGAATCTCCCTTCCGCCACTGGCGCGCGCGGTCCTGCCATCCTCGGCAAAATTTCCTATGCCCCGCCCCGATAACTGCTCTTTCTTCTCCGTGTCCTCCGTGAACTCTGTGTTGAGATCCGCTTTCCCACTCGCCACTCTTTTCCGACGTCTCACGCGGCAATTTTCAGCTCACCTATCAACGCTGGGTCGGCGCCAACACGGATCCCGACTTTTTCGAATTTGCTTTCTCCTCGAAGCGCTTCCCGCCCGACGGCGCCAACCGCGGACACTACCCCAACCCGCGCATCGACGCGCTCACCGACCAAATTCGCGTGGAAATGAACCGGGAAAAACGCAAAGCCCTTTGCAGCGAAGTGCAGAAAATTCTTGCAGACGATCTTCCCTACTTGCCCCTATGGTTCAACGACGTTGTCTCCGTCCATCGTCGTGCTCTTGGCTTCTTCGATCCTTCCTCCCGCGGCGACTATTCCTTCCTCGGCACCCTCCACCCAACCAACCGCTAGCCATGTAGCGAGAAGAATCACCCGGCGCGGGCACTTGTAGAGGCGCGCTTTAAGCGCGTCCCATAGGTACTCTGTCGGTTGTCCTTCCGAGACGGCGTTTTGTGCAGCCGAGGAATCCCGGCTTGATTTCAGCGTTATCGAGCCCGCAGCAAGCGCCGCAAGTCGCTGTCTCGCGGTCTTCCACAAGTCACGGGTCACAAGTCACCGACCCTCCTCACTTCTCCTTCATCGCCTTTTCGATTTCCGCCACCGGAATCGCCCCTTCTCTCCCAATCCTCCACGCGTCCCCATTCAATTCCACGATCGTCGACGGCAGCGTCGCTCCGGTCTCTCCCGCATCCAGCACCAGCGGCACACGCGAACCCAATTGCTTCATCACCTGCGCCGCGCTGGCACACGAAGAAAATCCCGAAATGTTCGCGCTGGTCCCCGTCACCGGCCCTTCAAACTCGTCGATCAGAACGCGCACCACTTCGCTGCGCGGCCAGCGCAACGCCACTCGTCCCGTCCCGGCCGTCACCTTTAGCGGAATCTTGTGCGCTGCATTCACCACCAGCGTCAGCGCCCCCGGCCAGAACGATTTCGCCAGCCGCAGGAAACTTCCCGGCGTCCCCCGCGATAGCGCCACTGCTTGCTCGATCGAATTCACCAGGATCGGCAGCGCCCGCGCTTCCGGCCGCCCTTTCACGCGATAAATCTCTTCCACCGCCGCCAAATTGAACGGGTCGGCCGCCAGCCCATAAAACGTGTCCGTGGGAATCGCGATCACACTGCCGCGCGAGAGAAAGCCCGCGGCATACCGCACCGCTTCCGCTTCCGGGTTGATTGGATTGACGCGCAGCAGTTCAGCCGGCAATTTTTTGGCCTTTGACGAAGACGTACGCCACCCGTAGCACCGCCCTTCAGAGCGGCACCTTCGCAGCGCTCCCTTCGCCCTGCCCGTATTGGGGCGACGCTACCACACCCCCTCTCGCCCGCGCAACAATACTCGGATGCTGAGACGGACTATTGTGAAAGTCGCGGACCCTCGTGGAAGTCCAAACTCGTCATTTCGAGCGAAGCAAGAAATTTCTCTTCGCCTGCCTGGTTGCGGCGTGGTCCTATGCTATCAAAACAAATCCTCGCGAGTCTAACAGGCCAAATAAAGCGATTCCGAAGCGCATTTGCAGTATTTCTCAAGGAGGCTCCGTGAACTCTTGTATGGTGTCGGTCGTCGGCGTTTTCCTTTGCTTTTCCTTGTCGGGCGCGAATGCGGTTGCGGCTCCCTCAACCGCCGCTGGCGAATACGCCAAGCATTTGGCCGCTCTCAGTGGTCTCTCCGTCGCCGTGGCTCAGGCCATGCCGCCGGACCAATACGGTTTCCGCCCCCATCCCGAATCCATGGACTTCGGCCAGTTGATGTCGCACATCGCCACCACCAACTATCAATTCTGTGCAGGCCTGAAGGATTCGCAATCGCCCGCCTTGCCTTCACCCACCGACAAGGACGCCGTCGTCAAATTTCTCAGCGATTCCTTCGCCTACTGCACCGATGTCATCTCAAACCTCACCGACGCCCAACTCACCGCCTCCCACGACTCCCCGGACGGCCATCTTCCCGGCCGTGAAGTTCTCCTCGCCATGTACGTTCACGTCGCGCATCATCGCGGCCAAGCCGAAATCTACCTCCGCGACAAAGGCATTCGCCCGCCCTCGTACAGAATCTGAAAGCGACGCATTCGTCGGGAAAGAACGCATAGAGTCGGCACTAGCCCTAGCTTGGCTTTACGGCGTGCGCACCAAAGATCTTATCAAGCCAAAACGGGCTGGTGGAGTCTGCCCTAATTGCTCCAGAGAGGTTAGCGCCTTCCAGTCGAAATTTGTTAACCTCCACACTATGGCTACACCCGGCAAAGCCGCTCGCAGTGCCAAGCCTGCGGGCGAATCTGCGCTCCTCACCAGCCGCGACAATCGCTGGCTCAAAGAGTTCCGCATGGCTCTTCACGGCGGCCTGCCCACGGAGGGTGGCTTCGTCGGCGTCGAGGGCCCCCGCCTCGTCGAGGAAGCTCTGCTCTCCCGATGCCCCATCCATGCCGTGCTCTTCAGCGAGTCCGGCCAGCGCCATCACGAGCGCCTCGCGCCTCTCATCGACCGCCCCGAGACGGGCTTCCCCATTCTTGGCACCACTGACCGCCTCTTCCAGGGCCTCGCCGACACCGAACATCCGCAAGGCGTCGCTGCCTTAGTAAAACCTCGAGAAACCTCGTTCGACGAACTTGTCCGCACTCCCGACTCTGCCTGCGCCCCACTCTTAGTTGTTCTTGCCGGGGTGCAGGATCCCGGCAACGTCGGCACTATCCTCCGCACCGCCGCCGCTTTTGGCGCGACGGGCGCTGCCACTGCCGCCTCTGGCGTCAGCGGCACCGCCAGCCCGTTTTCGCCGAAGGCGCTGCGCGCCTCCGCCGGCGCGGCTCTCCATCTCCCCATCCTTGCCGGAATGTCTCTCGCCATTCTTCTGACGCAATTCAAAATCGCCGGCATTCGCACGCTGGCCTCCAGCGTGCGGGATGTAAGGGCGCGCTTCAGCGCGTCCCCCTCTCCGGCGGAAGCGAGTGATTTTTCTCGCCACTCGTCACTCGCCACTGGCCACTTCCCCTCGCTGCTCGCCCCCTGGGAAGTCGACTGGTGCCAGCCCATCGCGCTTCTCGTTGGCAACGAAGGCGCCGGCCTCCCCGAAGAAATCCAACGCTCGGCCGACACCCGCATCCATATCCCCATGGCCAGCGGCGTTGAGTCCCTCAACGCCGCTGCTGCCGCCGCGGTCGTCTTCTACGAAGCCGCCCGCCAGCGCGACAACCAGGTCGCCGGTAATCGGTAAACTGAAAACTGACCACTGCTACCTGAAAACCGCTCTCATTCCAGGCATCCCTCCCTTTCCTCTTTCCCTCCAAACGATTTAGACTCAAGGAGCGCATGAGCCTCTTCTCCAAACTCCCCGCCTCTCCCGCTGACGCGGACGTCCCCGCGGCCAACCAGCCGCTCGCCGAGCGCATGCGCCCGCGCACGCTCGACGAATTCATCGGCCAGGAAAAGCTTCTCGGTCCGGGCAAACCGCTGCGCACGCAAATCGAAGGCGACAACATCGGCTCAATGCTTTTCTGGGGCCCGCCCGGCTGCGGCAAGACCACCCTCGCGCGCGTCATCGCCAGGCTGACGCACGCCGATTTCGTTTCCTTCAGTGCCGTTCTCGCCGGCATCAAGGAAATCAAGGACGTCATGGCCGCCGCAGAATACAAAGCGCGCTCCGGTTACCGCACCATCATCTTCGTCGACGAAGTCCACCGCTTCAACAAAGCCCAGCAGGACGCTTTTCTTCCTCACGTCGAAGCCGGCCACATCACCTTCGTCGGCGCGACCACGGAAAATCCTTCCTTTGAAGTCATTTCGCCGCTTCTCTCCCGCACCAAGGTTTACATCCTCGAACCACTCACGACTCCGCAAATCGTCGAGCTTCTTCGTCGCGCCCTCGCCGACAAAGAACGCGGCTTCGGCAACGAAAGCATCGAAGTCTCTGACGATATTCTTTTCCGCATAGCTTCTTTCGCCAACGGCGACGCCCGCACGGCCCACAACACGCTCGAACTCGCAGCCAAAAGCGCTCACGACAAGAAAGGCGCCTCGCGCGTCATCACTCCCGAACTCCTCGAAGACATCCTCCAGCGCAAACTTCTCCGCTACGACAAAGGCGGCGAAGAGCACTTCAATCTCATCTCCGCGTTGCACAAATCCGTCCGCAACTCCGATCCCGACGCCGCGCTCTACTGGATCGCACGCATGATCGAATCCGGCGAAGACCCTCTGTACATCGCCCGCCGCATGGTGCGCATGGCCAGCGAAGACGTCGGCCTCGCCGAGCCCAACGCTCTCGCCATCACGCTCGCCGCCAAAGACGCCTTCCACTTCATCGGCCCGCCCGAAGGCTACCTCGCGCTTGCGCAAGCCGCTGTCTATCTTTCGCTCGCACCTAAATCCAACGCCCTCGAAACGGCCTACGGCGAAGTCCTCGAAGACGTGCGCAAAACCGAAGCCGATCCCGTCCCGCTGCATCTTCGCAACGCCCCCACCGGCCTCATGAAAAATCTCGGCTACGGTCAAGGCTACAAGTACGCCCACAATTTCGAAGAAAAAGTCACCGACATGCCCTGCCTCCCCGACAATCTTGCCGGCCGCGCCTGGTACCATCCCACCGACCAGGGCTTCGAACAGCGCCTCCGCCTTCGCCTCGATGAAATCCGTAAGCTAAAATCCAAACCTGTGTCTGACTCCTGAGGTGATCGCATGCGCCGCACTCCCATAGCTATGACCTTGTCCCTGGTGGCAACTCTCTTCGCTGTGTCCCTCAATGGCCAGGACCAGCCTGGCCGGCCGCCCATCACCGGTATCGCTCACGTCCGCCTCTGGTCCGCCGACCCGCACAAGGCGCTCAATTTCTATAGCAACATTCTTGGCCTCACTGCGCGCGACGCCGGCTGCGCAGGCATGGTGCGTCCTTGTTACATCATCAGCGATCACCAGCAGGTGGCCTTGGCTGAGGTGACTCCCGGCTCTCCCGAACCCCTCCTTGCCGAAATCGCCTTTGCCACCGTGGACGCTGTCGGTATGCACCGCTACCTCCAAGCGCACAGCGTCCCAGTCCAGGCCGTCACCAGAGACTTCAACGGCACCATGCACTTTTCGGTTCCCGACCCCGAGGGCCTTCGCATCGTCTTTGTCCAGCCTCCCCTACACCGTCAGTTCACGGCCCCTGCGCAACAAGTCAGCACTCACCTCATCCATGCAGGCTTCGTCGTCCACGACCGCGCCGCCGAAGATCACTTCTACAAAGACCTTCTCGGCTTCTGCGTCTACTGGCACGGCGGCATGAAGGACGACGAAACCAACTGGGTCGACATGCAAGTTCCCGACGGCACCGACTGGCTCGAATACATTCTCAACGTCCCCGCCAACGCCGACAAACACACTCTCGGCGTCATGAATCACATCGCTCTCGGTGTGCCCGACATTAGAGCCGCCCGAGAACAACTTCTGAAAAACGGTTTCAAGCTCAACGAAGAGCCCAAAATCGGCCGGGACGGCAAATGGCAGCTCAACCTCTACGATCCCGACGACACCCGCGTCGAACTCATGGAATTCAAGCCCGTCCAAAAACCTTGCTGCTCCGATTACACTGGCCCGCATCCCCAACCATGATCCTGTTTCGTCGAATCTCCCATTCGCGCGCGTTCTCCATCCCCGCGAGCACCACCTCCAGGTCTTCGCCCAATTCTCCGCGCCCTCTGCGTCTTCTCTGCGTTATTCTTTTTCTTCCTCTTTTCCTCTCAATCCCCGCCCGCGCTCAAAACCTCGACAATCCCCTCCGCTCCATCGAGGCCGAAATCACCGCCTTTTCCTTCGGCCCCAACGACGCCATCGCGTTTTCCGTTTATCACAGGCTCAAGACCAAGCTCTACGACCTCGAGCACGACGACATCTGGCTCGAGGAACCCCACGGCAAGCGCCACCGCCTTCTCGAAGGTCAAAAATACACGCGCGGCAACCAGCTCTTCAGCTACCTGACCGATTCCATTCGCTGGTCGCCCAACGGCCACTACCTGCTCGTCCAACTCTTGACCACTACCGTGCAAGACGACAGCGGCAACGCCAGCAACTCCGTGCAAACCCTTCTTTTCGACGACTCCGGACACGAAGTCCGCATCGACAAAGGCGACAACTTCCTTCTCGAAGCCGCCAACGCCGCCTTTCTTCCCGACAACAACACCATCGCTTACCTCTCCCAAGCCGTGCCGACTCTTCCGCTCTTCTCCATCAAAACCACGCGCCTTTCCTCCGGCTCCTTTCCTTCTCCCTACGAAGGCCGCACCTTTCGCGACGTCGCCTGGCTCCCCGGAATGAATTCCGCCATCGCGGTCGAACAGGATCATTCCATGTCCGGGCCGCCTCGCCTGCAATATCTCGATGTCCTCAGCGACTCGGACAAGGAACTCGCCACCCTCGACGGCTACGAAGGCGGCCTCACGGTTTCTCCCGATCGAACCAAGGTCGCCTATTTCATCGACCGCGAAGTCCTCGAGATCCGCAGCCTTTCGAATCCCAACCATCTCGCGCGCGTGCGCGTCGGCTTCGGAATCTATTGCTGGACTGCGGATGAATCACGCATTTTCCTCAAGCGCGCCGTCGAAAAAAAATCCGGCGACATCATCTGGTTTCCGGTTCCTCCCCTCGCCGCCATCGCACCCAACAAAGACATTCCCGTCTCTCAGCCCACGCCCGTTCCCGTTCTTCACGGGCTCAGTTTCCGCGAATTTTCCCTTTCTTCCGACGGCCGCCTCCTCGGCGTCGTCGTCCCCGGCAAACGCAACCTCCTGATTTTTCCTCTTCCCCGGTGAAGTCGTTGCCAAATTTTCAAAGTTTCGCAACTCTTTGTAAGGCTTCCCGCGCCAGGCCGTACCCACCACCTCTCGACGGTCATCCCGACCGCTGCGAGGGATCTGCTTTTTCTTCTCTTTTCTCTTTCTGCACAAACTCTGCGCCTCTGCGTTGTCTTTTTCTTTCTTCTTCCTCACTGATCTCTGTGTCCTCTATGTTGAAATCCCACTCTTCCCTTCCACTCAAACAAAATGCCCGCGCAATGATTTCACGCGGGCTCTGCATCTGTCTTTTTCTATTCCCTAGTCCCTGATCCCTATCCCTCTCCTCCGGTGCTCAATCAAAATGCACGCATCCTCCACCACCGCCAATCCTGCTGCTCTCGCCTTCTCCGCGGCCTCCTCGTTTTCAATTCCCAACTGCATCCACACTGCCTTCGCCCCGACGCGAATTGCGCTCTCCACCACCGGCGGCACCTCTTCCGCGCGCCGAAAAATATTCACCACATCAATCTTCTCCGGCACGTCTTCCAGCCGAGGGTAGCTTTTCTCCCCCAGTACTTCCGTCTCATTCGGATTCACCGGAATAATCCGGTACCCCGCGCGCTGCATGTACTCCGAGACTTCATGGCTCGGACGCATCGGATTCGAAGACAACCCCACCACCGCAATCGCCTTGCACTTGCTCAAAATTTCTGCAATCGGATCTGCGCCGCTGGCCTCAAACTCCGACCCTTCCGGAATCGCTATTCTCATGTTTTCTGTTCTTCTCTGCGTCCTCTGTGCCCGGACCTCGGTGCCCTCGGTTTTAAGTCTTTTTCCCCGAGAGTGATGCTGTCCAATAATCAAATGCCCGCGCAACTCCTTCGCGCGGGCTATATTCCAGAGTCTTGGTCACCAGTCGCAAGTCACCACTCACGAATCACCTGTTCCTTTTAACGTGCTCCTCTCTCGTCACTCGCCGCTTTCTTTAACGCGCCGTCAGCTCCGGCTTGCCTTCGCGCTTGGCCAACACACGGCCCAACGCTCCAAACAGCTTATTATTTTCTTCCGTCGCGCCCACCGAGATGCGAATCGCCTCCGGAAAGCCCATCCAGCCCAGCGGCCGCACAATCACGCCTTCCCGCAACAAATCGTCGCTGATCCCTTTCGCCTCCGGCCCCGCTTCCACAAAAACAAAATTCGTTTCGCTCTTCACCGGCTTCAATCCCAGCTTCGCCACTTCCTCGACAATCCGCTTTCGCTCCACCTGGTTCGCCTCAATGCACCGCTTCACATGCTGGTGATCATCCAGCGCCCCCCGCGCCGCGGCTTGCGCCACGCCCGACACGTTAAACGGTGTGCGCAGCTTGTTCATCGCCGCCACCAGCGCGGCCGCCCCAATCCCGTACCCGATGCGCATCCCCGCCATGCCGTACACTTTCGAAAACGTCCGCAGGATCAGCAAATTCCTGCGCAACCGGAAAAGCTCCACCGATTGCGGCATGTCCGTCCGTTCCGCGTAGTGGATGTACGCCTCATCCAGCACCACCAACGTGTCGCTTGCCACGTGGCTCAGGAAGCGTTCAAACTCTTCCGCACCAAACGCCGTTCCCGTTGGGTTGTTGGGATTCGCCAGGTAAATGATGCGCGTCGCGCTGGTCATCGCATGTGCCATTTCTGGCAAATCGTACGCGAACGCGCACATCGGCACGTGCTCGACCGCTCCACCATTCGCTCGAATCGCCGTGGAGAACGGCGGATACGTGCCTTTGGAAGTCAACCCGATCGTTCCGGGCCTCAGCAGCACACGCGACGCCAAATCAATAATTTCGCTCGACCCCAGCCCAATGAAAATTTCATCTGGCGAAACCTCGTGCAGCGCCGCAATCTTTTCCCGCAACCACAGTGTCCCCCCGTCGGGATAGCGGTTCGCATCGTTCAGCGCCGCCCTGGCCGCTTCCATCCCCTTGGGCGAAGGCCCGAGCGGGTTTTCGTTGGAAGCAAGCTTGACCGCGTGAATTTTCAGCTCGCGCTCGACTTCTTCAATGGGTTTCCCGGGAACGTACACCGGCAGCCCGCGAATATATTCTGGTATCAGCTCTTCAATCGTTTTGCTCATCTCGTCCCTTGGGGCCTTCCTGCATTTTGTTTCAATAACCCTTGCTGTCACCCCAACCATTCTCCCACCTTCGCCAACTTTCTGCCCCTCCCCGCTCAACGAACCTTGCCCCACCCGTCACGCCCATTTTGGTTGCTCTTGTCCTTTACCTCCTCTACCCCATTTACCTCCTTTGCCTCCACCGGCAACCTTCTTCAACTCCATCACTTCCCTCTCCGTCAACTCCCGAAACTTTCCCGCCTGCACATCCAAAACCAGCGGCCCCAATTGCACTCTCTTGATTTTCTCCACATGGTGCCCCACGCGCTCAAACATCCTCCGAATTTGCCGGTTCCGTCCTTCAATTAAAGTTACCTCATACCAGGGATTGGCTCGCTCGCCACTCGCCACTTGTTTACCACGAGCTTCGAGGGGCCACTCGTTTGTCCCGAGCGAAGCCGAGGAGCCACTTTCTTTCGCCCCGTCCTGCGCCAACCGTATCTTCGCCGGGGAAGTCTTCACCCGCCGCCCGTCTTCTAAGGCAATCGTGATGCCTGCACGCAGCTTCGCAATCGCTTTCTCCTCCGGCTTCCCGCTGACTTTCACCCAATACGTCTTCGGCACATGCGAACCGGCCTTCATCAACTTTTGCGCCAGCGCGCCATCATTCGTCATCAGCAGCAATCCCTCGCTCGCATAATCCAGCCGTCCCACCGGATACACGCGCCCCACACCCTGCGGCAACAAATCCATCACCGTCGGCCGCCCTTCGGGATCGCTGACCGTGGTCACATATCCCTTCGGCTTATTCAGCAGAAAATAGACCAGCCGCTCCGCCTTCCGCAGCCGCTTGCCATCCACGCAAATCTCATCGCGCTCCGGATCCGCCTTCCTTCCCTGCTCCGTCACCACTATCCCATTCAGCGTCACCCGGCCCGCCGCAATCATCTCTTCCGCCTTGCGCCGCGACGCAATCCCGCTCCCCGCCATTATCTTCTGCAATCGTTCCATCATTTTTTGGAGTGCGGCGGCTTGCCTGCACTGAGCGAAGCGAATGTGCCGCCGTTCTTCTTCCTTCACAAAGCGCGCCTGTTTCCAAGGAGCGTGCCACTCCTCGCTCGTCATTCCAAGCCTGCCTGCCGCAGGTAGGCCGCTGAGGCCTGCATCCACGGCTTGCCACCAGGCTCATCAGCCCTCACGAAACACGCCCAAGGCAGAGGGGGCTTAAGACCCTGAAGCGACGTCGCCCTATTCTGGAACACCAGCTGTCTTGGTCATGTCCTCTCCCGCCACGAGCAAAAATTCATTCTTCGCCCCGGCAATGCGCCTTCCGCGGTACGGCCCGTACTCTTCGCTTTTATAGAAATCCATTGCCGTCTTTTTTGACGGCCATTCAATGATCAGAAAAACCTGCGGCAGCTTTCGCTCCCCTTCAATCTTCTGCACGTTGGACGTGCGCGCCAGGAATCGTCCGCCACGCTGCTCCACCATTCGCGTTACATTCTTGACGTACTCCGCCACCCAACTCCGCTCCGTAATCTCCATTTCCGCCACCGAGTAATACTTCACACCGCGTCCTCCTTTCGCCCTTCTCCGAAAGAGGTGGCGTCTGAAGCCCCCACGAGACTCGTCCAAGGTAGAAAGGGCTTTAGCCCCTGAAGCCACCGTGCCGCCGGAAACCCGCCATTTGTCATCCCGAACCTGGTCGCGTTGTTTGCGGAACGGCGGCGAGGGATCTGCTTTTCGCCTTCCTCCTTCTCTGTCTCCTCTTCTCTCCGTGATCTCCGTATTAAATCTTTTCTCTTGTTTTTTCCTTACCTCTTTCTTTCCTTTCTTTCCTTTCTTTCCTTTCTTTCATCCTCTTCCTTACCTCCACCACTTCTCCCTCTCTCAAAATCTTGTATCTCCCTTCCGCCACTCCCTCCACCGTCAACGGCCCCAATCCCACGCGCTTCATCTTCTCCACCGGATGCCCCTCGCGAAACAACACATTCCGCATCTCTTCCTTCCTCGTGTCCCGCATCCTTACTTCATACCAGTAATTCGCCGCGCGTCTTCGCGTCGCGTCCGGCTGCCGCACAGTCTTCATTCTCACGCCAATCTCTTTTCCCAACCGCTCCAACTCTTCCAGCGTCAGCATCCCTTTCACTTTCACGAAATACACCTGCTCCAGCTCGCCCCAATGTCTCAGCATCTCCGCCGCCAGGTCGCCGTCATTCGTCAAAAACACCAGCCCCGACGCCGTGTATTCCAAATTCCCTACCGGGTACACCCGCTCCGGAAAACCGCGCAAACAATTCTTCAGCGTCTTCCGCCCTTCCGGGTCCGCCATCGCCGACACAATCTCCGGCGGCTTGTTCAGCACCAGGTACACGCGCCGCTCCTGCCCCTTCACCACGCGGCCCGCCGCTTCGATCCGGTCCGTCGCCGCGTCCGCCTTCGTTCCTAGCTCTGTCACCACGCGCCCGTTCACGCGCACCTGTCCGCTCAGGATCAATTGCTCCGCGTGCCTCCGCGAAGCAATCCCCGCCCGCGCAATAATTTTTTGGAGTCGTTCCTGCATCGATTGTTGGTGCCCGCGGGAGCGCCCTCGAATCGGGCGCCCCGCTTTATTCTGCCATTAGTTCAGACCCGCAGCGTCCGGCTCGCCCAGAACAACCTACCCCGCCGATGGCCATCGGGGGTCGCACACAAGCGGAATGATCAGATGATACGCGGCGGGTACAACACTCAGCAGTGGCGTGCCGTGGGCTCTTTCGTTCATCGAAGAGATTTCGATTTCGAGCCCCTGTGTTCTCCGTGCCCCTTCGCCCTTATGCCCTCGGTGTTAAATCTTTTTCTTTTCTTACTTCTTTCATCCTTACTTCATTACTTCCTTTTCTCATTCTCCCGCCGCTGCCGTCCTCGCCGAATCCTCATTCTCCGGCACGCCTTCGTTATTCCCGGGTGTCTCTTCTCGCGCATTCACCGCCTCATCACTTGCAGGGCTTGGCTCGCCCGCCTCCGCCGGCGCTCCAATGCTCGCCTCATTCGTCAAACTTTCGTTCGCCGGCGCCAATCCTTCATCGCTCCCCAGCGCCTCCCGCGCCAGCGCTTCAAACTCCTTCAAGCTCGGCAACTCTTCCAGGTCGCTCAATCCAAACCGCATCAAAAACTCTTTCGACGTTTTGTACAGAATCGGCCGCCCAATCACTTCCTTGCGTCCCGCCGTCGTAATCAAGTGTTTATCCAGCAGCGTGCTGATTACTCCCGCGGTATTCACGCCGCGAATCTCCGAAATTTCCGGCGCCGTCACCGGCTGCTTGTAGGCGATCACCGCCAGCGTTTCCAGAGCCGGCATCGACAACCGCAGCGGCGGCTTCAGGCTCTTGATGAACCGCCGCACCACGTCATGCTGCTGCGGCTTGGTGTACATTTTGTACCCGCCCGCCACCGCGCGAATCTCGATTCCGCGCTCTTCCGCCGCGTAACTCGCCACCAATTCATCCAGCGACGCCTGCACCGCCCGCTTTTCTTCGCCCAGCGCTTTCGCCAGCTGCTCGATCGTGGCCGGTTCATCCGCCGCGTAAATAATCGCTTCCAGCGCTGCTTTTCTCTCTTCATTCGTCATTCATCCCTCACATCGCTCTTCGATCTTGTAGTCGCCGGTCTTCCGACCGGTTCCCGGTTCGTCATTCAAGCTTCACGCCGCCTCTCATTTCAACTGCGGCGGCTTGCCGCCGCTTTTCTTCCTTTGACCCGTCCTTTGGCCGCGCGCTAGCTTCGGTTCTTGGGCGGTCGACCTCTGCCGCCGGGCCTCCAGGGCTTAAATCCGCCTCTCTTCCTCGCGCGCATCCTGATTTTGCTGGCACAGTCGTCGCACATGGCCGCATAGCGATTGAGTGGCAAGCCACACCACTCGCACTTCCCCTCGGCGCGCCGGGCAATCTGCCACCGCCGCTGCCGGGACACCGCCTTTACGTCGACTAGGCTCCCATGCGGATATTGCAGGCTCCTCTTTCTGCCGCGTTTCATCCTCGCGCCTCGCCTCCCCTTTTCTCTAATGCGAACTCTGTGCTCCGGCTCTGTGCTCTCTGTGTTAAGTCCCAATCTTTTCTCGCCACTCGTCACTCGCCACTTTCTACCGATACTCCTCATCCACCATTCGAATCGCTCCATGCTCATCAAATACCACGTCAAACGCCTTGCCCTTCCGCACCAAAATCTCTCCAAACATTTTTTCTTGCACCAGCGCCACCGCCTGCAATTTCACCATTTCCAGCACCGCCAGAAACGCCACGATCATCGCGTGCCGCGACGGACACGCCTCGAAAAATTGGATCAGGTTCACCGCATTTTCCGCGCTCGCAATAATCTGCGCGCGCAACTGCGCGATCATCTGCGCCACCGTGAACTGCTCGTGCTGCAGCTCGATTCGAACGACTTCTTTGCGCCGCTCCAGCACTTGCTGAAAAACTTTCACCAAGTCCACTAGCGAAACCACCAGATCGCCCTCGGTCTCCGGGTCCTGGTACAGCGACATGTCCGGCTTCGACCACACGTTTTCTTCAATCTGCTGCTTCTGGTACAAAAGTTGTGCGGCGTTCTTGAATTTTTCGTGTTCCACCAGCCGTTGCACCAATTCGGCGCGCGGGTCCGCCGCTTGCTCTTCCGGACTCGCCAGCGGGTCCGGAGGCAGCAGCATTTTGCTCTTGATGTAAATCAACGTCGCCGCCATGTAAATAAATTCCGCGGAAACGTCCACGTCCAATTCTTCCAGCTTGTGCAGGTAATCGAGGTATTGCGCGGTGATCGCCGAGATTCGAATGTCGTGGATGCTCATCTTCTGCTGTTTGATGAGATCCAATAAAAGATCCAACGGACCTTCGTACATCGGGATCCGAATCTTGTAACCGCCGCCTCCGTCCACGCCTCTGTCGCTTAACACTTCTTCTTTGTTGCGGGAATTGCTTTCGGCCGGGCCTGGTTCCGCTGACGCGGCCATTCCGTCAGCGACCTGTCCCGCACCTCCCTCAACTCGCTGCTGCGCGGTTTTCTCCGCCGTGTTGTCGGCGCTGATGTCCGGGCGCTCCTGCGCGTTCTTCTCCGCGGAGCTCTCCGCTCCCTCTCCTGCATTTTTCCCCGTCAACTTGTGTTCCGGCGTCGCCATTGTTCCTTCTTTATGCTTTATGTAGCGCCGGGCTTTACCCGGCATCTTTTCTTTTCTGCGCTTCCTGTGCGTGCTCTGCGTTTCGTTTTGTTATTCTTTGCCCGCCACTCGCCACTCGCCACTCGCCACCACTTTTCTCTTTTTCTCCCAGCCGAAGACGGCTTCGCGCACGCGCTCCATGGTGCCTTCGGCCACTTTGCGCGCGCGCTTCGAACCGTCATCGATCACTTCCAGCACGCGCGCCGGATGCCGTTCGAATTCCAGGCGGCGCTCGCGCACCGGCGTGATCCACTCAATCAAATGGTCTGCCATCTTTGCTTTGCACTCGATGCAGCCGATCCCCGCCGTGCGGCAGCCATGCGCGGCCCAATCCAGCGTCTCTTTCGTCGAGAACAGTTTATGCCAGTCGTACACTGGACAAACATCCGGGTTTCCAGGATCGGTACGTCGCTTCCTGGCCGGGTCGGTCACCATCACTTTGGTTTTCGCGCGAATGTCCGCGTCGCTCTCGCTTAGCATGATGGTGTTGCCGTAACTCTTCGACATCTTCCGTCCGTCGAGCCCCGGCACCCGCGGCGTTTTCGTCAGCATCGATTCCGGTTCCGTCAGTTTTTCTGAGTAAGAGAAATATTCTCCAGAGGCTTCCATCTTGTCCAGAAAGTTTTGGATACCCCATTCCATTGCCGCTGCTTTGCTGTTAGCTCGATACGCGCTCTCAATTTCTTCTATCGACGCACCACGTAAAGACGGCAAATGGTTCTTGAAATTCTCCAACGCGGCCTTATTTTTTCGTAGCCCCTCAAGATTCACCTCTAGACCGAAAAACGTGTTGAATCGCCGCACGATTTCCCGGCTTGTCTCCACATGCGAAACCTGGTCCTCCCCCGTCGGCACAATCAACCGCATTCCCGACTCGCCATACATCACAATGTCTGCACATTGGAGCACCGGGTAGCCCAGGAACCCGTAATTGTGCAGGTCCTTGTCCTTGATGTTTTCCATCGCCTCTTTGTACGTCGGCACGCGCTCCAGCCAACCCAGCGGCGTCACCATGGACAGCAGCAGATGCAGCTCCGCATGTTCCGGCACCAGCGACTGCAAGAAAAGCACGCTCTTGGCGGGATCAAGTCCTCCCGCCAAGTAGTCGGTCATAATTTCGATGGTGTTCTGGGCGATGCCCGATGTGTCCGCGTAGTCGCTCGTCAGCGAGTGCCAATCCGCAATGAAGTAGAAGCACTCATACGCCGGTTGCCCCGCCGCTTCCTTCCTTTGTAGGGGCGCAGCATGCTGCGCCCCAGCTTGGCTACCAACACCGCTGCTCGGCAACACTTCATTCTGCAAACGCACCCAATTCGCCAGCGCGCCAAAATAATTCCCGATGTGCATGCGTCCGGTCGGACGCATGCCGCTCAGCACGCGCGCCTTTTGGAGTGCGGGGGCCTTGCTCCCGCTTTCGCCACCCTTCCCTTTATCCTTTGATGTCACCCGGTGCTCCTATTCCCAAGTCACTGCGCCCAAATACAAGCCAAGAGAGATTCCTCGACTGCGCAGGCTCAGTCAGCACTCCGTTTTCCATACGCCGCCGCGAATCGTGCAAGAAGGGACACAGGGCGCTGCGCCCCCACATGCGGCGGGGCAAAACCCGCCGCTACACCGTCCCAACCAAGAAAACCGCACCGGCAAGAGTGCCTGTGCCGCGCAAACCTCAATTCGCGGCGACCTTTTGTTTTTCCGGTGCGCCAAGCAGTTCGCGCGCGATGATCATGCGCTGCACCTCGCTCGTCCCTTCGTAAATCGTCAGCACGCGCGCGTCGCGGTACATGCGCTCGACGTCCGTCTCGCGCGAATACCCCGCGCTGCCATGCACCTGCACCGCCTTGTACACCACGCGATTCACCATTTCGCTCGCGTACAGCTTCGCCTTCGACGAAGCCGCACCGAGCTTCGTGGGATGCGCATCTTTCAGCCACGCCGCGTAATGCGTCAGCCCGCGCGCCGCCTCAATCTCGGTCTGCATGTCCGCGATCATCCATTGAATCGCCTGGAACTCGCCGAGACTCTTCCCAAACGCCCTGCGCTGCTTCGCGTACTTGATGGTTTCTTCGAGCGCGCCTTGCGCCAGCCCCACGGCCTGCGCGGCAATGCCAATGCGCCCGCCGTCCAGGGCGCTCAGGGCAATCTTCAGGCCCTGGCCTTCTTCGCCCAGGCGGTTCTCCGCCGGCACCACGCAATCATTCAGCAAAATCTCGACAGATGGCGAGGAATGCTGCCCCATCTTTTCTTCGTGGCGCCCCCGGCGAAATCCCAGAAAACCTGGCTCGACCAAAAACGCGCTGATGCCCTTCCCGCCCGCCGCAGGATCGGTCTTCGCAAAGACAATCAGCACGTCCGCCGCGTTGCCGTTGGTCACCCAGGTTTTCGTTCCATTCAGCTTGTAAACATTTCCCTCGCGCACCGCGCGCGCCTGAATTCCCGCCGCGTCGGAGCCCGCCGTCGGCTCGGTTAGGCAAAACGCCCCAAGCGTTTCGCCCGTGGCCATGCCCCGTAAATAGTTTTTCTTCTGCGCCTCGTTGCCGAACATGAGCAGCGGCGCCTGCACCGCCGAATTCGTCACGCCAATCGCCGTGGACATCGCCGTGTGCACGCGCGCCACTTCCGCGAGCATCAGCACGTAGGAAACGGTGTCCAGCCCCGGCCCGCCCCACTCTTCCGGCGTCAGCATGCCGCAACAGCCCATTTCGCCCAGTTTCTGGATGGCTTCGGCGGGAAATTTTTCCTGCTTTTCCCATTGCTTGACGAACGGGCGCACCTCGGTCTCCATGAATTGGCGGACGGTGTCGCGAATCAGTTTTTGGTGGTCGCTAAGCGAGAAGTCCATCGTATCGGCGGCGCGCCCCATGTAGCGCCGGGCTTTAGCCCGGCATCTTCGCACACATTCGGCCTGGGACTCAGCACAAGAAGTGTACGCACGATGCTAACACGCCCAGCCGAGAAGCAGAAAGAGAAGCAGTCAGGCAGAAGCTGGATTTCAACACAAGTTCGCAGAGGACACAAAGGAGACGGCGGCAGCTAACCCTAGTAGCAGGAGGGGCCGCCGCGCTCCGCTAAGCTGTGGGTCAGGCCTTCGCGGCGGCTTCGTGCAGTTGCTGGTACTCGTTTTCGATAGCTTTGTCGGACGCCAACACGGTCCGCGGAAGGTCGTAATGATCCTCCACCAAGGTGAGCAGGTTCTTAATGGATTGCAGCGCGCCTTCGATGTCGTTGCTGGTGACGGCAGGCAACGTCAGACGCAAAAGTCGAGAATCTCTTCCGGCCAGCGCCACTTCGACCAGGTGGCCGGCTTTGCTGCGCTCCACGAGCCGCAAAGTCCCTTGGTCGGCGAGGCGCCGCACTGACTCACGCGTCCCCTTGTCGGAGAGGTGCACGGCAAGTTTTCGGTCTGTAAGCAAATGATTCAAAAGACTTTGCACGCAAACGAGAAATACCGGGCGCCAGAAGTCGGTCTGTTTGGGGCGCGAGGCGTGAGTGCTCCAAGATTTTCATGCAGCGCCGCGCGTCCTGGCCAAACTAAGGTTTCGCGAGCGCCGGCGTGAACCATTATAGGGGCATGAAATCCATCCTCTTCGCCCTCGATTCCCAGGCGCAAGCCTAAACACCGCTCCCTGCCTATTTCCCCTCTCTTTGCCCGCTCTCGGCTCCTCTTGACAACCAGTAGGAGAAGCGTATGCTCCTCCTGGTAGCCAGGGGGAAAGGTTTTGATGCCAGACAAGCCAAGCGATCTCGTTCAGGGCACTCTCGATATGCTCATCCTAAAAACGTTGGCCCTCGAACCTACGCACGGATACGGGATTTCCGTTCGAATCGAACAGATGAGCAAGGGCGTCTTTCGCCTCAATGCTGGCTCCTTGTTTCTAGCAATTCAGCGATTACAAAGGGATGGGCTAATCCAGGGCGAATGGAAGCCAACCGAGAATAACCGGCAAGCGAAGTACTACGCTCTGACGGCAAAGGGACGAAAGAGGCTCGATAACGAAACGCGAGAATGGGGCCGGCAGGCCGCTGCAATCGGCAGAATTTTGGAGGCTTCGTAGCTTGGTGCTGAAGTCAAAACCTCCAGACAGGTCATTCCGAGCGCGGGGTTTGCCGAGGAATCTGCTTTTTCTAAGGAGTTTCAATCCATGCTGCGAAACATAGCGAGTGGGCTGCGATCCCTGTTCCGAAAGGAACACGTGGACCGGGAGTTGAATGAGGAACTGCGCACCTACTTGGAAATGGCATCGGCGGAGAAGATAAAGCAAGGCATGAGCCGTAAGGATGCCGTTCGCGCCGTGCGCCTGGAGCGGGGCAGCCTGGAAGTTACGAAGGAAGTCGTCCGTTCTGCCGCCTGGGAGTCTTTTGTAGAAACGTGCTGGCGCGATCTGCAGTTTGCTGCCCGTATGCTCCGCAAGAACCCGGGCTTTACGACAGCAGCTGTGCTGGCGATTGCCTTGGGCGTGGGGATCAATGTGGGGATCTTTTCCGTGCTGAATGGAGCCATGTTGCGTCTGCTACCGATTCCTCGCGCGAAACAGATTGTGAGTGTGGACCAGACTTTTCACGGACGATTCCAGCGCGACACTCACGGCGAGACGAGCATGTTCTCGTATGCGGAGTACCTCGACTATCGCGATCACAATCAGGTCTTTTCGGGGCTCCTGGCCTATGAGCCATTCATCGAAGCAACCCTTGCCGGCGGTAAGTTGCAGCGACTTTTGGGGACCGCGTCCACCTGCAACTATTTCGAAGTTTTGGACGAGCACCCGGCACAGGGACGCGGCTTTGTCGGTTCGGATTGCGCCGCGCCGGGCGAAAACGCCGTGGTGGTGATCGGCGACGCATTGTGGAAAGGGACGTTCGGAGGCGACCCTGCACTGGTGGGAAAGAGAATCCTGCTGAACCGCGCGGCGTTTACCGTGATTGGCATTACGCGGCCAGGGTTCACCGGCACGGAACCGTTCCCGAGCGCGTTTTGGGCGCCCATTACCATGCAAAAGGCTCTGGACTCCGGCCGCGATTACTTGGCAAGTGATAATGTGAGCTGGCTGGCGATGCTGGGACGCGTGCGGCCTGGCGTAACGATGCAGCAGGTGCGTGCGGACCTCGCGGTCATCGCCGGACGCATTGATCAAAGCCATCCTGGCCGCACTACTTCGCTGGGGATCGCCAGAGCAAGATTTTTCAGCCGAGCCGACGAACGGGAGGTCCTGGTCCCGGTTGCTTCAGTAATCTTCGCTGCTTTCGGACTCGTGTTGTTGATTGCTTGCGCAAACGTCGCCAACCTTCTGCTAGCGCGTGCTTCCGTGCGCCACAGGGAGATCGCATTACGGCTATCTATCGGCGCCAGCCGTGGGCGTCTGGTGCGCCAGTTACTAACAGAGAGCCTTCTGCTTTCCTTGTTCGGAGGGGCACTGGGATCGGTGCTTGCTCTTTGCTCTTTCGCGAGCATCACCCGGTTCGTGGTCTCTCGCCTGCCGCATGAGTTTTCAACTCTTACGGTGAACGTTGCGCCGGACTTTCGTGTCCTTGCCTACGCGCTGGCCCTGACCGTTTTCACTGGAATTGTGTTTGGACTCGTTCCGGCTTTGAAGAGCTCGCGGCTGGACTTAAACACCGCGTTGAAGGAAGACAGTGCACATTCCGGCGAGGGAAAGAAGGGTGGGCTCGTGAGGAGCACCTTGGTGGGGGCACAGATCGCTGTGTGCATGATCTTGCTGCTGGCGTCTGGACTGCTGCTACGCGGGCTTTACTACGCCCAGACGGTCGATCCTGGATTTGAGGTGAAGGACATCGCGGGCGCATTTCTCAATCTCCGAGCGCAAGGCTACGACGAAAGCCGCGCGACCGCGTTTGTGCAGGGGTTGCGCGAGCGCATCGCAGCTCTTCCGGGTGTATTCGAAGTTGCGCAGGCAGAGTGCGCGCCGCTGAGCCACGACTGGAGCGCCGACGAATTCACCGTGCCTGGCCGGACGGATAAGACTGGGATCGAGTACAATCATGTTTCGCCGGAATATTTCTCCGTGGTGGGCATTCCTATCGTGCGGGGCCGCGGTTTCACGCAAGCGGAGGCGCGCAACGACGCCACGGTAATCATCGTCACGGAATCAACGGCACAGCGTCTTTGGCCGGGACAAGATCCATTGGGCAAAACACTGCGCGCGGGCAACGGGTACGAAGCTACCGTGATCGGGGTCGCTCGCGATGCGCAAGTCTCTCATCTTGGTCAACTCAACGATCCTTATCTTTATTATTCCGCTGGGCCGCGAGATAACCTCCGCACCTATGTTCTACTTCGCTTCGCCGGAGGCTACCCGACGATCGCGAAGGGCATTCGCCAGGCGGTTCACGCACTCGATGCGGACGTGCCCGTCGATATAAACACGGTCGACGACTATCTCGAAGTGTGGCGGATCCCTTCGCGCATTGTAGCTGCGCTGTCGACTGGACTAAGCGGCTTGGCCCTGCTGCTTGGCTCGATCGGGATATATGGAATGGTGTCGTACGGCGTGAGCCGCTGTGTGCGCGAGATCGGCATCCGCATGGCGCTCGGCGCCGACGGCGCCGATGTCATGAATCTCGTGCTGCGACAAGCTATGCGCCCCGTGCTGATCGGCGCGCTTGTGGGCATGATCGCGTGTGCCGTCGTGTCCCAAGTCCTCTCCAGCATGCTCTTTGGCGTCAGCGCACATGACGCTATCGCATTCATTTCTGCACCGCTAATTCTGCTGGTAGTGGCCCTGGGCGGCAGTTATATTCCGGCGCGAAGGGCGATGCGCGTTGATCCCATGGTCGCACTTCGTTACGAATAACTCATGGTTTTTTCAGAACCACAACGAAGGAGGAAAGGAGCCGGGCCCGATGCTTTGTTTTCAACGAGATAGCCGGCTTCTTTCTTAGGCGTGAGGGACCATGTCTTTGCTCCGAAACATGGTAACCGGACTTCGATCACTGTTCCACAGGGAGCAAGTGAACCGGGAATTAGCCGAGGAACTAGGGGCCTACCTGGAGATGGTAGCCGAAGAAAAGAGGAAGCAAGGCACGACCGGCGAGGAAGCGCTTCGCGCCGTACGCCTGGAGCGCGGCAGCCTTGAACTTGCAAAGGAAGTCGTGTGGTCTGCCCGGTGGGAATCCTTTGTGGAAACCTGTCTGCAAGACCTGCACTACGGCGCGCGTATACTGCGGAAGTCGCCCGGCTTCGCCGCAGTTGCCGTCCTCACCCTCGCGCTCGGCATCGGAGCGAACACCGCCATCTTCTCGGTCGTCTATACCGTTCTGCTGAAAGCCTTGCCGTATCCGCAAGCCGACCGCCTCGTGATGGTCTATGAAAACCTCCCGCTTCCCAACTACCAGAACAACCGCAACACTCCCTCGCCTGGAAATTTCTCCGACTGGTCGGCCCAAAACACCGTCTTCGAGAACATGGCGGCGTACAGCAACCGCAGCTTCAACGTCACGGGCACGGGCGAACCGGTGCGGATCGAAGGCGAACTCGTCTCCGCTGCATTCTTCCCCACGCTTCGAGTGAATGCGGCGCTCGGCCGCGTTTTTATTCCCGAAGAAGATCGCCCCGGCAGCTCGCACGTCGCAGTGATGAGCGACGGCCTATGGAGGAGCCGCTTCGGCGCTGATCCGCGAGTCCTGGGCAAGAAGATTTTTCTCGACGACCAAGCCTACGAAATCGTAGGTGTCCTGCCGCCCGGGTTTCATTTTCCCGATCCTGACGATCAACTCTGGGCGCCGTTGGGGCTGACCCCGGAGGAACGAATCAGTCGTCGCAGCCATTTTTTAGATGTGTTCGCGCGGCTCAAACCAGGTGTGACCCTCGCGCAGGCACAAACGCAAATGAATCTGGTTGCCCGGCATCTGGCGGAGCTTTACCCGGATTCCAATGCGGGGGTCGCCGCTGAAATCGTGCCGCTGCGCGAGGATATCGCCGGGGCGGTGCGCCCTGCTTTGCTCGTGCTTGTTGGGGCGGTGGCGCTGGTCCTGCTGATCGTTTGCGCCAACATCGCGAACTTGCTGCTGGCGCGGGCGTCCGCGCGTTTTCGAGAGATTGCCGTGCGCCTGGCTCTGGGCGCTGGCCGCGCGCGGGTTGTGCGGCAGCTGCTTACCGAAAGCGCCCTCCTGGCTCTGCTTGGCTGCGGGTTAGGGGTGTTGCTGGCGCACTGGAGTCTCGGTGCCCTCAAAGTCCTTGCGGCGTCAAACCTTCCTCGCGCCGAAGAGTTCAACCTGAGTGGGCCAGTTCTTCTATTTAGTTTGGCGATTTCGCTGGCGGCGGGACTTGTCTTCGGCGTATCTCCCGCTTTCGAGGCTGCTCGCGGCAAAGTGCAAGATGCGCTGAAGTCGGGTTCGCGCGAATCCGCAGACGCTTCGCGGCTGCGCACGCGCAGCCTCTTGGTGGTTCTCGAGACCGCTCTCGGCTTTCTGGTGGTGATTGGGGCGGGGCTTCTGGTGCGGAGTTTCCTCCGCCTCGAGCAAGTCCGCCTGGGATTTCAGCCCGAGGGCCTGCTCACGTTCCGAGTGATTCCGCGCGGCGACAGGTACAATGAACTGACGCAACGCACAATCTTCTATCACCAAGTCATCGAGAAATTGAGGGCGCTCCCTGGCGTGCAGTCCGCCGCCGCCGTGAGGTTCATTCCTCTGACCTTAGCGACGGGCCGCAAGGATTTCATGATCGAGGGCCGCGCGCCCAGCGGCCCAGGCCAACTTCCGCTAGCCGCCTACGACATCGTGACGCCGGAATACTTTCACACCATGCACGTCCCGCTGCTGGAAGGCCGCGATTTCTTCTGGAGCGATTCGCCGCAGACACAGCCGGTGGCCATCATCAATGAAGCCATGGCGAAACACTATTGGCCCGGTGAGGATCCGCTCGGGAAAAGGTTCCACCTGTACGGCCGGGACGACAATTTCCCTTGGATGACGATCATCGGTGTCGTCGCCGATGTTCGCGAGTTCAGTCCGACCAGAGAAGCCGAGCCGATCATGTATTTCCCCATCGCGCAATTTGCCTATCCCGATGGAATCTTGCGCGATTGGGTCGTGCGCACCACTGGCGATCCCGTGCGCATCGCTTCGAGCGTGCCCGCCGCGGTCTGGTCGGTGGATAAGAATCTGCCCGTTACGCGAATGCGCACGATGGAAGAAGTTCGTTCGATCTCCTTAGCCTCTCAGCGGATGAATCTTCTGCTCTTTGGACTTTTCGCTGCGCTTGCTTTGGCGCTCGCGACCATTGGCATCTATGGCGTGCTCGCTTACAGCGTCGCACAGCGCACGCGCGAAATTGGCATCCGTCTCGCCCTCGGCGCACACCGCAAGGATGTGCTCCGCCTCGTGATCAGCCAAGGCATGCGCCTAGCCTCGCTCGGCATTTTGCTTGGGCTGTTCGGAGCTTTTGCATTGACTCGTCTTATGTCCGGCATGATTTACGGCGTGAGCTCCACAGATCCAGTGACCTTTGTCGCGGTGGCAGCGCTGCTCGGAGTCGTTGCTATCGCGGCGTGCTACATCCCCGCGCGCCGTGCGACCCGCGTCGATCCCATGGTGGCCTTGCGGTACGAATAGTTCGCGCTGTCCTTTTTCGCTCGGGCCTGCTCTGCTCCTTTTTCCGAATCCGCCCGCGGTGCGCTGAATACGTCATTAGGGCGATCAGGAAAAGGTTTGAAGAGTTCCCCGAGGCGGTTTTGGCGTGGACACTATGCCACCGGGGCGGAGGCGAGTTCGCGCGAGAGCTTTGCGGGAGCCAGCGCGAGCAGGACTGCGCCGATGACACCGAGGGCAAGGACGCCCCACAACTCTCCGCGCGGGATCGGATTGTAGTAAACCTGCACGGCCATTGACGCCCGCATGCGCAAAACTCGACCACGCCGTGAACGCGATCAGGCTGCGATTCACCGGTGATCACTCCGTCGCCTGAAAGGCGACGGCTTCTCGCGGCACGCATGAGGCGACATCCTCTACGTTATGCCGCGAACGCCCGATCCGGGCGCGTTGCAGTATGACTTGCGCGCTGACCACGTCACG
>Ga0209808_1000032_pt1 | contig 74144 bp, 72 predicted proteins | sample GraSoiAngelo_157_FD_186171 | JGI IMG/M metagenome (GOLD analysis project Ga0209808, IMG submission 186171) | Grasslands soil microbial communities from the Angelo Coastal Reserve, California, USA - 14_1009_16_20cm (SPAdes) (version 2) | ecosystem: Environmental > Terrestrial > Soil > Grasslands ... | reverse complement strand
CTTCACCGCGAGCTACAGCGGCTTGGTCAACGGCGACACGCCAGCTTCACTTACGACACCACCCATGCTCTCTGCCAACGCAACCGCTGCCAGCCGCGTCTCCGGTAACCCATACACAATCACGGCGGCGGGAGCCTTCGACACCGACTACACGATCAGTTACGTGGCGGGCACGCTGACGGTCACACCCGTCGCGCTGACGATCACCGCTGACGATCAGACGAAGCCATATGGCGCGGTTCTGCCGGACCTCACGGCGAGCTACACCGGTTTTGTCAACGGCGACACGTCCGACGCGCTGACGGTTCAGCCGAAGATCTCGACCATGGCGTCCCGGTCGAGTCACCGGGGGACCTACCCCATAACCGCCTCCGGCGCCGTCGATACTGACTACACGATCAGCTACGTCGCGGGCACGCTGACGGTGACCCCTGTCGCCTTGACTATCACAGCTAACGACCAGACCAAGGCCTACGGCGCTGCGCTGCCGGCCCTGACCGCGAGCTATTCCGGATTCGTCAATGGAGACACGGATGTTTCGCTCACCACAGCACCGACGCTGACCACGAGCGCGCACGCGGACAGCCATGTCGCCGGCAACCCGTTCTTGGTCACCGCCTCGGGCGCGGTGGACGCGGATTACACAATCAACTACGTGGCCGGCACGCTCAATGTGACCCCGGTCGCGCTGACCATCACAGCCGACAGCAAGGTCAAGGCATACGGCGCCGGGCTGCCTACCTTCACCGCGAGCTACAGCGGCTTGGTCAACGGCGACACGCCGGCTTCACTTACGACACCACCCACGCTCTCTGCCAACGCAACCGCTGCCAGCCACGTCTCCGGTAACCCATACACAATCACGGCCGCGGGAGCCGTCGACACCGACTACACGATCGGCTACGTGGCGGGCACGCTGATGGTCACACCCGTCGCGCTGACCATCACCGCTGACGATCAGACGAAGCCTTACGGTGCGGTGCTGCCGGTGCTCACGGCGAGTTACGCAGGCCTGGTCAACGGCGACACGGAGTCTTCGCTCACCACAGCCCCGACCCTGAGCGCGACGGCCACCGCCAGCAGCCATGTCTCCGGTAGTCCCTACGCAGTCACAGCGGCGGGCGCCGTCGACACGGACTACACGATCGGGTACGTGCTCGGCGCGCTGACGGTGACGCCGGTCGAACTGACGATCACCGCGGACAGCAAGACCAAGGCGTACGGCGCTGTGTTGCCCGCGCTGACGGCGAGTTACAACGGCCTGGTGAACGGCGACACGCCTGGGTCGTTGGCTGCGTCACCGACGCTGAACACGAGCGCGACCGGGACCAGCCACGTCGCAGGCAACCCTTACTCGATCACCGCGTCCGGTGCGGCGGATACCGACTACACGATCAGCTACGTGGCGGGCACGCTGACCGTGACGCCGGTCGGATTGACAATCACGGCCGACAACCAGACCAAGGCCTACGGGGCGCCGCTGCCGGCGCTGACGGCCAGCTACGCCGGCTTTGTGAACGGTGACAGCGCGTCATCCCTGACAACCGGACCGGCCGTGAGCACGACGGCGACCGCGAGCAGTCATGTATCCGGTAGCCCCTACCCGATCACGGCTGCGGGCGCGGTCGACGCCGACTACACGATCAGCTATGCGCCGGGCGCGCTCACCGTGACCCCCGTCGGGCTGACGATCACCGCCGACAGCAAGACCAAGGCATACGGTGTCGCACTGCCCGCGCTCACGGCGAGCTACGCAGGACTGGTCAACGGCGACACGCCCGCGTCGCTGGCGACGGCACCCACACTGACCACCACCGCGACCGGGGCCAGCCACGTCGCAGGCAACCCTTACTCGATCACCGCGTCCGGTGCGGCGGATACCGACTACACGATCAGCTACGTCCCGGGCACGCTGACCGTGACGCGGGCGCCACTGACAATCACCGCACAGAACAAGACGATGGTCCTCAACGCGGTGGCTCTGCCCGCCTTGACGGTGTCGTACAACGCGTTCGTCAACGGCGACACATGGGCGTCGCTGACCACGCAAACCTCGATCTCGACCACCGCGACGACCGCAAGCCCAATCGGTACGTATTCGATCACGGCATCAGGCGCCGTCGGGAGCGACTACGCGATCAGTTACGTTCCCGGGAATCTTTCGGTGGTCTTCGCTCCATCGACCACCAGCTGCGGCGGCGTGGTCGGTCGCACTGTCCTGCAGCCGGTGAATCTTGACTCAACCAGCGTCTTCAAAGCGGGAAGCACCGTGCCGATCAAGTTCCGCGTGTGCGACGCCAATGGCAACCCGGTCGGGGGCGCCGTCTTAGTGGTCAAGGTCGGCCTCGACGGTCACGCGGATCCGATCGTTTACAACACCGTGAACAATGTCGGTCCCGTGGATGAGACCGTCGTCTCGACGACTCCCGACGCTGACTTTCGCTGGGACGCGTCGGGTCAGCAGTTCATCTTCAACCTGAACACCAAGAACTTGAAGGCGGGCGTCCACTACTTCTACAGAATCGATCTGATCGACGGCACCTCGATCTACTTCGACTTTGGCGTCAAATAAGGGGACTCCCCCGGTCCGAATCTGATTAGCCGGATCTCCCGGGCGCCATGAAACGCGCTGCGCTGACCAGCCACGCCCCGGTCGCGCCGAGCAGCGTGCCGACGAGCAGGGTGAGGACGACCGGCACCGCCCCCCGGTGGTCGAAACCCATGATCGCCGCGAGGCTTTGGGCGGTCGGCCCCAGTCCGTACTGGATGTGAACGGCCGCCAACGGGATCGCCCAGGCGAGCAAGCCGATAGCGGCGCCCACCGGCACAGCGACCCGCGCGCGCCGGTCGAGCGCCCCGAGCGCCAGTCCCACCACAAAAGGCGACCACCAGACGCCGAGCAGCACACCGGCCAGTGCCAGCGCAGCGGCCAACACGATTCCGATGTAGAGCCTCACGGCCGCAAGTCCCAGGTCCATGCGCCCGCGGCCGAGCTCGCCTCGTCCCAGGTCAGCATCGGGTTGAGCTTCCCGGCCCACCAGGTGTCCACCCGATCCGTGTACCAGTCCGACGCCGGGTTCTCGCTCTGGCCACCCGGGTAGATGGCCTGGAAGGTCTGCGCGCCCCAGTCGACGACCATGCGCCAGCTGGGTCCGTCTGTCGATGGATATCCGCCGGCCGCGAGCGGCGTGTTGGCGTCACCGCGGTCGGGGCGAGGCCCATAGTTCAAACCGCTGATCTGGGCAAGGTTCTCGAGCACACGCTGGTGTACCTTGCCGTAGGACCACGATCGAGGTTCGGGCCCGAGCAGCTTGGCCGCATCTCCGATCAATCTGTGGAAGGACTTTCGCAATGCATCCGGCGCGGTGCGCGAGCCGACGCCTGGGGCGCTGAAGGCGCGGTTGCCGGGATCGTGCAGTGTCCATGCCTCCAGGTCCTGGCCGAGCGCGTTGAAGACCACCCCGTAGTCAACCGGCACCGCGCGTGACTTCCACCAGGGCTTGAATGTCTCGTCGAGGTACCAGCCCCAGAAATACCACCAGATCGTCGCCGCGGCGGAATTAGTCTCCATCCGGAAGTCCCAACTTCGCAGCAGGTCGACCGCAGCTGACTCCTTGGCATTCAACCGCTCTTTGGACAGCGACTGCAGCAGCACTGGCACGATCTCCGCCGCCAGGGAATCGCGCGTATCGGTCTGCAGGGCCGACATGTCGTCCGCGCTGAGCTTGCCCGGCTGGCTGAGGACGCGGTGGATCTCGTTGGCACGATAGCCAGCATCGAAGAAGTTAGACGCGGTGCCGATGTAATAGGGGTAGCTGCTGGTGACCTGGCGCTGGTTGGCGGACCAGAGGATGTTGTCGGGCGGGTTGTAAGCCTGCGGGATGTCGTCGAACGGGATGGTGCCGATCACGTCGAACTCACCGGTGCCTGCCATCGGAAGCCACGGCTGGCCCTTGGCGACGAGCGGGTAGTAACCGGCGGAGATGAGGCCGATGTTGCCGCGATCGTCCGCGTATATGAAGTTGTGTGTCGGCGCCAACCAACCGCGGAGAGCGTTGCGGAACTCGGCGAAGTTGCCGGCCTGACCGATCCGCAAAAGCACGCCGAGATCCTGAGACGGCAGGTTGCCCGTCCACCACACCGACGTCGTCTGCCCGCGCTCGCTGATCACCGGGCCGTGCACGCTCAGCTTCACGTCGAGGTGCTGTGTCTTCGCGCCCTGGACCGGAATCTCGTAGCTGACTGTCTTGTAGTTTTGCCAGCTGCCGTTCCACAAGTACCGGCCGGGATGGGCCGCGTCCTCGTGCTCTTGGTAGAAGAAGGTCTGCTGGTTTTGCGCGTCGGTCAGGGTCCAGGCGATGTGCTCGTTATGGCCGATGAGCACGATCGGCGTGCCTGGGAGGCCCACGCCGGCCGCGTGGTATCCCGGTGAGTCCATCGTGAGCTGGAACCAGATCGCCGGCAGGGTCAGGTGAAGGTGGGGATCGCCGGCGAGGAGCGCGCCGCCGCTGGTGCTTTTGGCCCCGCCGACGGCCCAGTTATTGCTGGCACCGCCTTTGGCCACGAGTCCTGCTGGAAGGGCGGCGAGGCGCTGGTGAAGCGCGGCAGCAGATTGCGCTTCGGCATCCGTGACCTCACTCATAGTCTCGATCGGGCCGATCGTCGGCTTTGCGTATGGACCGATGTCATAAGGGGACTGCTGGTTCGGCGGCAGGATTGGGAACCACTCCGAGGACAGGTCTGCACCAAGAGATTTCTTCAGCAGCGCCATCACAAGGGGCGTGTCGGTGAAGTTGAGCGTCTGCGTCATATCTCCCTTTACGAGCAGCGAGTCGATCGGCGACCACGACTGCGGCTGGTAGCCGAGCAGCGTGAACATCGCGTCCAGCTGGTGCATCGATTCCGCCTCGGCGATGCGGTCGTTCACGCCCTGTGCGTAGGCGACGAGCGCTTGCCTGGATTGGTCGTCCGTCTGCAGCTGCGCCCACTCCGCCTGCGCCGTGCGGAGCAGTCCGAGCTGAAGCTCGAACCGGTCGCTGTCCACCGCCGCCTTGCCGACGACCTCCGATAACCGGCCCGCTCCCTGCCGGCGCATGAGGTCCATCTGGAAAAGACGGAATCGCGCGTGCACGTAGCCCGTGGCGAGGAACAGATCGTGGTCGGTCTGTGCCGAGATGTGGGCGGTGCCGTCCCGCTCGAGCACCACGCTGACCGGCTGCCGGAGACCCGCGATATGAAGCATGCGGTTGGTGACTTGCGCGTCGGCGGCCATGGTCCAGGCGCCGGTGGTCGGGTTGAAGGCGGGGCCGAGCGCGGGCAGTCCTGCTGCCGGAAAGAAGGTGACGTAGAGGACGGCCGCGGCCAGGATGAGCGCACCAGCCAGGTTCACTATCGGCAGTCTTGCTCGACGCCGCCGAGGCGCGACCACGGCCTGCTGCGCCGGTCGCTCGGCGACCGCCGTCTCGGCTGTCACACGGGAAAGTCTGAGGCTACGTTTCTTCTTTCGACGCTTCTTCCCTGCCCCGCCGGGCGAGCTCGGACACAACAGCCGGGTCTGCGAGGGTTGTAGTGTCGCCGAGGGGCCGGTTCTCGGACACGTCGCGCAGCAGCCGGCGCATGATCTTGCCGGAGCGGGTTTTCGGCAGCTCCGGCGTGAAGACGATGTTGGCCGGCGCCGCGAACTTGCCGATTACCTTGCCAACGTGGTCGCGCAACTCTTGGAGCATCTCGGGGGAGCCTTCCTTGCCGCCTTTGAGCGTGACGAAGGCGACGATGGCCTGACCCGTCTGAGGGTCGTTGCGGCCCGCGACCGCAGCCTCGGCGACGGCGGGATGGCTGACCAGTGCGCTTTCCACCTCGATCGTCGAGATCCGGTGCCCCGACACGTTCATCACGTCGTCGACCCGGCCGAGCAGCCAGAAGTCGCCGTCCTCGTCGACCCGCGCGCCGTCGCCCACGAAGTAGGTGTCTTTCCAGCGGTTCCAATAGGTCTCCTGGTACCGCTCGGGATCGCCATAGATGCCGCGCAGCATCGCGGGCCATGGCTTGCGAATCACCAGATAACCGCCACCACCCGGCGGAACCTCTTGGCCCTCGTTGTTGAATACGGCTGCATCGATCGTGGGAAAAGGCTTGGTCGCGGAGCCGGGCTTGAGCGTGGTGATGCCGGGCAGCGGTGTGATCAGGATCATTCCGGTTTCGGTCTGCCACCACGTATCGACGACTGGCGTCCTGTTGCCGCCGACGTGCTCTCGATACCAGATCCACGCCTCAGGGTTGATCGGCTCGCCGACGGTGCCCAGCAGACGCAGCGAGCTGAGGTCGTGTTTCTGCGCGTACTCCGGCCCCCACTTCATGTGCGTGCGGATCGTGGTCGGCGCGGTGTAGAGGATGTCGGGCTTGTACCGCTCGACGATCTTCCACCAGCGGTCTTTGTCGGGATAGTCAGGCGTGCCCTCGTAGATGATCCCAGTCGTCGCATTGGCAAGGGGTCCGAAGACTATGTAGCTGTGCCCCGTGACCCAGCCGATATCGGCGGCGCACCAGTAAACGGACTTGGGCTTGATGTCAAAGATGTAGAAATGCGTTGTCGCGACACCGACCAGGTAGCCGCCGGTCGTGTGGATGATGCCCTTGGGCTTGGCGGTAGTGCCGCTGGTGTACAGAAGGTAGAGCAGGTCTTCTGATTCCATCGGCTCACAAGGGCAGGTCTTCGGGTCGTCGTCGACGGCACTCAAGACGTCGTGCGCCCACACATCCCGCCCCTGCTGCATGATGACGCTGCCGCCCGTGCGCTTCACGACGACGCTTCGTTTGACGGTGGGGGACTGCTCGAGCGCCGCATCGGCGTTGGCCTTGAGGGGCACCTTGTTGCCACGGCGCCAACCCTCGTCTTGCGTGATGAGCAGCTCGCACTGCATATCGTTCAAACGGCCCGACAACGATTCGCCGCTGAATCCGCCGAACACGACTGTGAACGGTGCCCCGATGCGCGTGCACGCGAGCATGGCGACCGGTAGCTCGGGAATCATGCCCATGTAGATGCCTACGTGAGTGCCCTTCTTGACACCCAGCTTCTTCAACGCGTTGGCGAAGCGAACGACGTCCCTCTGCAACGCGCCGAACGTGATCTCGCGGCGCTCATCCTCAGGCTCGCCTTCCCAGAAGTACGCGACCTTGTCCTGGAGGCCGGACTCGACGTGGCGATCGACGCAGTTGTAGCAAATGTTGAGCTTGCCACCGATGAACCACTTCGCATAAGGCGGCTTCCATTCGTAGAGCTGTTTCCAGGGCTCGAAGAACGTGATTCGCTTGGACTCCTCTGTCCAGAAGTCGTCGAAGCTTCGGCCGTAGATGTCGGGTTTGGCGTTTGCCTGCTTGCTGAACTCGGGGCTGGGAGGGTAGCGGCGGTCTTCGACCTGCAGGGTCTCGATGGCATGGCCGCCAGACGTCACTTCACTCATCACGCCTCCTCGAATTGAAAGCCCGTTCGAGCTTGAACTCGACCCCTTAAGCAGTATGCCTTGCCGAATGCTTAAGGGGGGCTTGCCGGGTCCCGGAGGCTCTACCCTTTCACGCTCAGGGAATGGCCCACCGGGGGAAATGGGGCCGACCCGAGGGAAGGAGCGATGCAGCCAGGCATCGTCGCGTTGCGAGGGGCGCTCATCGCGGCCTGGGAAGAGGAACTGCGCGCCGTGCGCCAGGATTCCTTTGACATAGGCCGCGGTCGCGAGGCGCTTGTTTTCATCCAGCGCTTTTACGCCTTGATCTCGTCGCTGCGTTTACCGATCCAGCGTTCGTGGGGCCCGGGCGGCCACGTGCACGTCGTGGATTCGCACGAGGTGGGAGGGCCTGGGCCTCGGGTATCGCAGTCCCGCATCCGTCTGCGCAACCACGGCGACGAGGTTCTGGTCGAGCTGTTCACCTACGCGGAAGGATCGTCGCGAGCCAACCCATCGGCCGGTCTTGACCGGTCTGTTCACGTGGCGGAGATCGAGCCGCTCGGCTTTGTCACCGAGCTGTACCGGACCGCGGTGGGGTTCTTGCAGGTGGCCCTGAACATCGACCTCTTGCTTGGCGATGCCACCTGGTTGTTCGAGCATGCTGCCACGAGCTACTTCGTCGCAGCCGCCAGGTGGCCGACGGTCGGCGAGGTGTACCGGCGGACCAATCGTGAGTTCGCGGTGGCGGATTCTTTCGAGACGGTCCTGGGTTTGCTCGCGCCTGGTGGCGAGTCGAACGCTTCTGGCAGCGCCAACGGGTCTGGTCACGACGAGCTCGAGCTGCGGCTTTCCATCGAGCAGCTGCAGCGGTATGTGGAGCCGCAGCCCGATCTGGAAAATTTCCTGCGCATCGTTCAAGTCGCGGTCGACTCCGACCAGGAAGAGCTTCGGATCTCGAGCAGCGCGACCGCTTTGCTGTTCGGGCTCGACGAACTGGCTCTGACTAAGCTCGGATGTCTGGTCGCTTCCGCGCCCGATGTTTGTCGGGACGGATCGTTTGCGGCCGATTATTCGTCGTGGAGCTTTCTGCCCTCGTACAACGTGCACTTTTTCCGGCGCGTCCATACGATCGATGACTTTCTTGCGGTCCAGGGCTCGCTCGTGCCCCGCGCAGCGGCCGACGGCACGACGACAACCTCGCCAGGGACCGGCTTCAAGCTGGACGAGGGCGCGACCCTGCCGGACGGCATCGTCACCTTCCTGATGACTGATGTGGTCGAGTCGACGCCTTTATGGATCGCCAGCCGGGCGTCCATGTATCAGGCGATGCGGCGCCACGATCAGCTGTTGACGTCCGCGATCGAGTCGAACGGCGGAATCGTGTTGAAGGAGCGCGGCGAAGGCGACTCCTTCTTCGCCGTGTTTCCGCGCGCCACGGACGCGGTGGTCGCGGCGGTGGAAGCGCAGGCGGCAATTCAGGCCGAATCCTGGCCGGACCGACTGGCTCTATCGGTCCGAATGGCGGTCCTCACGGGGGAGGCTGACGCGATGGATCGGGACTACCGGTCGCCCGCGGTGAACCGGTGCGCGAAGCTTCGGCGCCGTGCCGTAGGCAACCAGATCCTGGTCTCGGAAACGACCTACTCGATCGTGGCCGATATCCTCCGTTCGGACATTCAGCTCGCGTCGGTCGGCAAGCGCCGGCTCGAGGGGCATGACCGGCCCGAGGACGTTTACGTCGTCCAGCACCCGGATGTGAGGCTCGAGGCGGAGGTGGCCGGGAGCGACCTCGAGGCGGCGGAGTTTCTTAACAGGCAGGGTTGACGCCCCCTCGTACGCTGAGGCGGGAAGGCCGGCGGGGGAGGGGTCGGTAATCGAAGGGAGGGCCCCCTCAGAGGTCTGCCCAATTCGCGGCGGCGTGGAAGCCGTGGCCCCCAAATGACGTTGAATGGAGGGCGATGGCACGATCCAGCGGTTCCAGCGGCGGCATAAGCGTCGACCGGTTCTCGGTCGTCCTGGTCGCGGTCGCGGCCACGCTGTGGGCCTCGGACGCCTACTTCCGCAATCAGCTGATCACACACCTGACCCCGACCCAGATCGTGGTCGCCGAGGACGGATTGATCACGCTCTTTCTGCTGCCGGTATTGATCCGCAGCGCCCATGAGCTGCGGCACCTTGGCTGGAAGGGCTGGCTGGCGGTTGTGATCATCGCGGCCGGAGCGCAGTCGCTGGCGACCATCCTCTTTACCGCCTCCTTTCAGCAAGCCGCGACCTACAAGGTCTTTGCAGAGACGTTCGTCCTCCAGCAGACGCAACCATTGATTGCCATCGTTCTCGCCTGGATCATCCTCGGCGAGCGCAGGCGCCCCTGGTTCTGGCCGGCCCTGATCGTCGCCATGGTCGGCGTGTACCTCGTCGTCTTCGCCCAGGATCCAACCGCCCCGGTGTCGGCGCTGCAGCAGGGACGCGTGGAGGTCGGTTTGCTCGCGCTTGGCGCGGCCTTGCTCTGGGCGAGCGGGACGGTGCTCGGTCGGTTCGCGCTCGGCTCGATCAGCTTCTGGAGCATGACCTCGCTCCGCTTTACCCTCGCCCTGCCGTTGCTCGTGACGATCGTGCTGATCCAGTACGGAACCAGCGCTTTCTCTCATTACCAGTTCAGCGACTTCGTTCCCAACCTGCTCGCGATCGCGCTTGTCCCCGGCTTGTTTGCGCTTCTCCTCTACTACCGTGCCCTCTCCAGGACGCCCGCATCACTCGCCACGATCGCGGAGATGGCCTATCCGGTGGCGGCCACGTTCATCGCGTCTGCTCCTCCGCCGTGGGGTTTCAACCAGCCCATCTACGGCGTACAGCTGATCGGCACGGCGCTCCTGATCGGCGTCATCGTCCTGCTCAACCTGACCAAGGAAAAGGCGGCTGAGGTTGCGCCGACGAGCACGCTGAAGCTCGTCGAGAGCTGAGCGGCCTAGCTCACACTAGATGAGGACGCGAGCCGGGTCTGATAGGCCGCGGTCGCCCGACGCCAGCTGAGGACGACGCCGGCCACCATCACGATCAGGAAGGCCGCAAGCACGATCGCAAACATCGTGGGACCGATCTTGCCGGCCGCGATCGCCGACCCCAGCGGCGCCCAGTCCACCGTAGCTGCGCCGTTCAGCCACGCGATGCTGCCGGTGGCGAATGCAGCAAGCCCGAGCGTCCAGCGCTTTTCGGACGGCGACATCTGGCGCAGGTCGAAGCGGCGCTGGCGAAGGGAGACCTTCACCCTGCCGAGCCGGCTCAGCAGGACGACCCAAAGCACCAACATCACGAGGCCGATCCCGAGCGCGATCCACGGATACGCCGTCTTGTCGATTGGCGAGAGGTCAGAGGATCCTGCCCATGCCGCCATCGGCAGTGCCCACATCAGGCTCGTCAGAGCCGCGAATCCCGTCCGGCCGTACCTGTCCACCAGTCTTGTCATGAAACGGCGTACTTCTCGGCTAGATATTGATCGAACGTGATCAATCCGTCTTTGTGATCAGGGCACGTGAGCCGTCCTTCGGCGACCAGCTTGCTTACCTTGAACGGCAGCCGCAGATTCGTCAGCCGACGTGTGTCCTGGCGAGCTGCGAGCCAGGACTCGGCGATGCTTTTGAAGTCGCGGACCTCCGGGCCACCGAAATCCGGCAGCATGCCCGCGGGCTTGCCGAGCACCACGTCGACCAGACGCTGCGCGACCTCCCTTGATTCCACGGGCTGGAACTGCCAGGCAAGGGGAATGGCGACGATGCCGGGCAGCCGCGCGAACGCTCGCAGTGCGAACACCATGAAACTGTGGAACTGGGTCGCGCGAAGGATCGACCAGGGCACGATGTCATGCCGGATGACGGCCTCGGCGGCGACCTTGATCCTGTAGTAGGGATACGCAACGCCGTCGATGCCGACTATGGAGACGTAGACAACGTGACCGATGTTCGCCTCGCGGGCGAGCTCCAACAGCCGCCGCGTACCTCGCACATCGGTGGCCCGACCCGCGAGCGGCCCGCGTGTCGCTGAGGCGGCGTGGACGATCGCTTCCATGCCTGCCAACGCCCTGGTCAGACCGGCACCGGTTTTCAAATCACCCTGCACCGCGTCCACATGACCGCGAGGTTGGCGGCTCAGGATGCGTGCGCGATGTCCTGAGTGACGGAGCAGCATCACGACGTCACGACCGAGAGTCCCGGTGCCGCCGGTGACCAGCACATTCATTTCTTGGCAGCGACCTTCACATCCAGCTGTCCACTGAAAAACGTCATCACCCTTGTCCACGCATCGTCGGCTGCCGCCTTGTCATAGGCGCGACCGGCGTCATTGAAGAAGGAATGCCGTGCGTTGGGGTAGATCTTGATGTCATGCGCGATGCTCTCGCGGGTCAAGACTTGGTCTAGCGCGCGCCCAGCCCTCGCGGTGAAATCCTTTTCGGGATAGGAGCCGACCACTGGGCACAATCGCTTCGCAACCTCCAGGGGTCGTGGATTCACCCCGTAAAACGGCGCGATCGCCTTGAGGCGAGAATCGGTGCAGGCCCAGGCGATCGCGAAACCGCCACCCATGCAAAAGCCAATCGCGCCCATGCGCTGGGCGTCGACTTCTGGAAGCTTGGCCAGAAACGTCAGCGCACTCTTTAAGTCGTCGACGCCGTAGCGGTTGACTGAGCCGATGAGCATCCCGGCCATGTAGCGGGCCATGCACACCGCGCGGTTGCGGCCGGCGAACAGATCGACCGCCAGCGCCGCATAACCCGCGCCCGCAAATCGATCGGTGATTCTCCTGATGTGATCGTCCAGGCCGGTCGCTTCGTGGATCACGATGACGCCCGGGTGCGGCCCTGGGCCCTCAGGCAGCGCGAGGTATCCGCCGCCATTCAGTTCGTGGATCGTGATGTCGCGTGTTTGCATCTGTGAGGGGGGCCAACGCAAGATGGTAGCTGGGCCGGGCGGTATCCTTTTAGCTGCACACCTGGCGCGGCGTGGGCCCGTGGCGCAGTTGGGAGCGCGACAGACTGGCAGTCTGTAGGTCAGGGGTTCGAATCCCCTCGGGTCCACCAATGTCCTCTCTCAGGACATAGTTCTCGCCTGTTGCAAGATATTGTGCACAGGCCAGCACGCGCCGAGTGGTGAACTCACACACCCTCGGGTCCACCAATTGCCCTCTTTTGCATAATGCCGACTCGGCTGAGACTCTCGGATCACCCAGACCGGCGGTTTACCGACGAAGTCGATCTGGATTTTGTGTTGGACCTGGAGCTTGTTGAGTTGCGCTTCCCCGGCTTCGAGCTCAGAGTGTCGGTCGCCGACGCATTTAGAGCGCGCGGGTGGCGCGGCTGGTACACCCCGAGCTTTGCGCCGCCTGGCAACTTGATGAACGCCAGACGCCCCCAGGGTTCGTCGTAGAACCGGGGTTCGACCGTGACTCCTTTGCCCGCGAGCTTCTTTACTGCGGCGTCGATGTCACGGCACATGAGAAAAAGCTCGTGACCCGGTTTTCCTGGCTCAGCGGGATGGACGGCAACTTCGGCAGGCGGAAGCGCGAAGATTAGCCAACCACCGCCCGCGTCTACGTGATGCAGCCCAAGCAGTTCCTTGAAGAATGCTCGATCGGCCTCCGGGTCATGGCTGTAGACGACTGCATGAGCCCCATTAATCATTTCACCCCATCTCCTTAAGACTCCGACCCGCGCGATACCAGCTGTTCAAGGCGCTCTAACGATGCCACCAACATCTTGCCCAAGTATTCGGAAGTTGCCGCGCATCGCCTGCTCCTTGTCGGCATCGGCGGGCCGCTGGCGCGACTCCAGAATCTGTTGCCACCTCCGCCGCCGGCCCCGACATAGGATTGCAGCGGTGGCTGAGCGCCCTGTACCACTGACGCTGCGCGAGCCCGCGCGAGGCGAAATCTGGGGTCGTGATGTGGTGCAGATGTCCGGCCTCGAAATGCTGCGGGCCTACCTGGAACGACGCCTGCCAGACCCGCCCATCACCAAGCTGACGGGGCTTCGCCTGTCGGAGGCCAGCCTTGGGGTCGCCAGTGCATCGATGCCCGCGAGCCCCTGGTGGCAATCGGGCGCTGGGGTATTTCTCGCCGGGACGGTCGCGTTTCTAGCCGACCTCCCGCTGGGCGGTGCGGTTCTGACCAGCGCGCCAGCCGGTTGGGGCATGACGACCTCCGAGCTCTCGGTCAACTTTCTTCGAACCCCGACGATCCGAAACCACACCATCATCGGTCGGGGCCGCCTGATTCATGCGACTCGATCGCTAGGACTGTCTGAGGTGACGGTGGAGGACAGCCGAGGTCGTCTCCTCGGCCACGCGACCTCGCGTTGTGTCCTGTTCCGCCTCGACCCTGAGCTCATGGCAGCGACAACGCCGCCTAAGACGGCGCCAGACGCAAGCTCACCAGATCCCTATCTCAGGTCGGTGGAAGGCGATGTCCGTGGACGCGAGTTCTGGGACTCCACGCCCGGAATCGAGGTCATGACTCAGGTGGCAACCGGCGATTTCATACCGCCCTGCTATGTGTTGATGGGGCTGAGAGGCGTTGCCACATCGGAGGGAGCGGCGACCCTTGCGATGCACCGAACATCCTGGTTGTGCAACGCGTTTGGTTTGATTTTCGGGGGAGCAATAGCGTTCTTGTCTGACGCGGCGATGATCGTCGCGGTCGGCAGCACCCTACCGGCGGGCACGGCTTTCAATACGATGGATCTCAAAATCAACTTTCTTCGCCCGGTGCTGCCCGGTGAGGGGGAGCTGACCGCTCAGGCGAAGGTCATTTACCGCGGACGCACGGTCGCGGTCGCGAACTGCGAAGTGCGCGACCCAGACGGGAAGCTGGCGGCCCAGGCAACGGCTTCATTCCTGCTCCTGCCGGGTCGCTACTGGGAAACCCCCGTGCACGTGGGTGACGAAATCAATCCAGAAACGAGCTGAGCTGAGCTCTCAGCCACTCGAGCTCGGCCAGATCGTCGGGATCGAGATGCCCGCCAACCTTGTCCAGCGCGCGAGAGCCACTGGCAAACAGCCGCTGCGCCTCTGCCATTTCGCCCTGCGCGGCTGCGACGGCGGACCAATTCAGGCTGGCCCACGCATCGCCATAAGCGTCCCCGGAACCGGCCGCGTCCCGTTGCAGGAACCACTCCCTGGCCTCGTCGACCTTGCCGAGGTGAAGCTCGACCCATCCGAGGTTGTGCAGCTCCGTCGAAACCCGGGCCAGGTTTCCGATCTCCCTGTTCAGGTCGAGGCTTTCCAGGTACAGCTCGCGCGCTGCGGGGTAGTCACCGAGGAGCCTCGTGCCGGCCGCGAGCAGATGCAGTGGCGCCGCTCCTGCTTCGCGGTCGCCGGCGCTCATCGCGCGATCCATTGCGTGCCTCGCGAGAGCAACGACCCCCTCATGCCGGCCGTCTCGGAGGGCGACTCTGGCCAGTCCTGTCAGCGCATCGCACTCACCGCGGACGTCGCCGATCTGACTAGCGATCTCGAGCGCCTTCTCGTTGGACGCTTGGGACCGTTGCTGATCGCCGGCGCGAAATGCAAAGAAGCCGTCCGCGCAGAGAACACGAACATGCCATAGCGCAGCACTTCGCTCGCTCGGTATGGCTAACGCGGTCGCGATGATGGCGCTCCCCTCGTCGAGCTCGCCGTGAGAAAGCCATGCGCGCCATGTTCGCCCGACCAGCTCAAGCGCCGAAGCCGCATCACCCAAGGCTGCAAATCGGCGTACGGCATCAGCGACTGCATTACGTTCCACGCGCATCGTTTCCAGGTCACCGTCTCTCGCGATTTCAAGAATCTGCTGCGGAGTCAATGGGATTGCGCTCCTACGGGCCGCTTGCACAAGTGCCGGTTCATATGCGTTATCCCTTTATGAGAGCGGGACTGCCGCTACTCGCGCTTGCAATTTGCGCGGTCTTTGCGCTGCAGGGGTGCGGCGAGAACGCGCTGCGGGGTCCTGAAGCCAAACCACCGACCGGACTGGAGCCCGCGATCGAGCCTGACAGCGCCGCGACGTGGCCCGTCACCGATCCCAACAGCGATCCAGCTGCCCCATCGCTCGACATGATGATCACCAAATCGATGCTCTACGCAGCGGGTCTCAAACACGGCGTGAATCCTTACCTGGTGATGGGGCTCGCGTGGCACGAGAGCGGATGGCGGCCGGCTGTTGTGTCATCTGCGGGGGCAGTCGGGATCATGCAGGTGATGCCGTCGACGGCGGCCGCTGACGGGCCGGCGCTGCTGCATCGCGCGGTCAACCTGCTTGACCCGGGTGACAACATCGACATCGGGGTGGCGATCTTGAAACACAATCTCGACAGCTACCACAACGACCTTGCGAAGGCACTCACCGCGTACTACGCCGGTGGTGGCGCCGTGACGGACTGGGTGAGGTTGAGGACCGACTGCCGCCACTACGTGTGGGCGGTCTACAACGCGGCGATGATGTTCAAGGAGGGCAAAGGCCCCGCCTAGCGCACCATTACCGTCGATTCGCGGACTGACAGCTCCGGACCGAGCACCATCTGCCGCGATGACTGGCCGCGGACCGCTGACAGGCTCAGCACCAACCTCGCCATCTCACGACCCATATCCTCGATGGGCTGCCTCACGCTCGAAAGTGGCGGCTGCGTCGCGGCCGCGAGCGGCGAATCGTCGAAGCCGATCACCGCAACATCGTCGGGCACTCGCCGGCCGAGGACTTGCAGCGCCCACATCGCACCGGCAGCCATCGCATCGGACGCCGCAAACACCGCGTCGATCTCGCCAGCCATCGCGAGCAGCCGGCCCATCGCCAGCTCGCCTCCATCTCGGTCGAGCGTCCCGTGCTCCACGAAATCGGCGCGGAGAGCTGCTTTCCACATGGCTTCGCGAAAGCCGTCGAGCCGTTCTTGTGCCCCGGGCACATGCGCGGGTCCGGCTATGTGGGCGATGCGCCGGCGGCCCAGCTCGATCAGGTGCTCGGTCGCGGTCCTGCCTCCCGCATGGTTGTCAACGTCCACAAAGCTGACGTCGAGGCCTGGGCGCGGCCGGCCCCCGAACACTGTCGGGATGCCGCGTGCCTGAAGCCGAGTCGGGAGGGAATCGGATTCATGCAGGGCCAGCAGGAGGACTGCGTCGACGTGGCCTCCCGCAAGGTACTGCTCGAGGCGCTGAAGGTCGGCTGTCGACTGCGGCGCGAATAGCACCATCTGCAAGCCATTGGCGGAAAGCTCCTCCCCGATGCCGCGCAGGAGGCGAGGCATCAATTGATCGAGGAACAGAATCGAGCCCGGCTCCGGCACGACGACCCCGACGGAGTCACTTCGCCGGCCGGCGAGACTGCGTGCCGCGCCGTTGGGGACATAGCCGAGCTGCATCGCCGCGCTTTCGACCGCGCGGCGCGCCTCCTCACTCACCCGAGGGTTGCCACTGAAAACCCGCGCCGCGGTCGCCCGGGAAACGCCGGCCGCTCTCGCCACCTGGTCGAGAGTGGCCGGCATTGGTGAAACCGCTTCCATCGCGCGGCACAAGTAGACCTCGTGGGACCACCGCGGTCAATGGGTGCGTCTGGCGAAGACCGTAATCTGAGCGAAGGTGGAGTCACCCAGGCCGGTCTACATCTCAAAGGTAAGGATCGTCCGGGAGCGGGGCCCGATCCGTCAGGCGTACCTGCCTGTCGAGCCGCAACCGGTGATCTTCGGCACCCACGGACCGGTCCGAGAGCACTACGGAACGGCCCCTGGCCAGTACCCCGAACACGCAACCACGCTCGATTATGTGGTCGCCGCCGCAGCCGGTTGACTGACCGGGACGCTCGGGGGCGCGCTGGAAGCGCGCGGGATCGACGCGAGTGAGGGCCGGCTGACGTCAGAGGCCGAAGGCGAGATCTACGTCGAGGAGAAAATCCTGGTCATCAAGAAGATCCACGTCCGCTACACGCTCCGGGGCTGCGACGAGGAGAAACGCGATGCCGCCGAGCGGGCGCATTCCCACCACGCCGCGAGGTGCCCTGTCGCCAGGAGCATCGAAAAGGCGATCGAGATCTCAACCGACCTCACTTTCGAGTGAAGCCGACGGGTGTCGCGACCATAGAGTGATCCCGATTCGCACGTTCCTGAACACATCCACGCTGACGAGAAAGCCCACGAAGATCAGGAGCAGGCCCAGGAACTCGCCGAGAAAGAACGACCAGGTGACGCCGAAGCGGTTCAGGCTGCTGGTCAGGCCGGGGATGAACGCTCCGACGGCGATCAGGATCGTGGCCGGCACGCGCGAGTTCAGTCTGCCCTGGCGCAGGGCGGCGACCGCGCCGGGCAACGAGGCAACGAAGTTCACGGCCACAGCCAGCACCGCCATCCGGGCGGGGAGCACGCGCTTTTTCGGCATGTAGACGTATGCCGAATAGATCCCACCGAAGATGAGGCACAGCGCGCCGGCGATGTTGAATGGGCCGGTCAGCACCCGGACGTATCCGGGAAAGGCCGCTCCTACTGGCACGTGTGTGTTGCTGTCGAGTGCCCAACCTGGAGCTTGCAGGGGCGCCGTCAGCACCAGGTACCCGACTCCAATCGACGCAACGACCAGCACGCCCATCGCAATGCGCGCCGCCAGCTCGCGGCGGCTGGCAGTCGCGGCGATGATCGCGATTCCTCCCACCAACGCGATGGCAAAGGTGACGTTGCCGGCGGTCGCAGCGCCGGGATAGCGTGGGGAGTGACTGAACAGCAGCGAGAGGAGACCACCGAACAGGACGGTCCCTCCCACGAAATATCCAAATCGCGTTTTCGCGAGCAGAAGGACCGTTCCGGCGCCCAGGTAGGCCGCGACAAAGAATGCGCCGATCAGATACCACGTGCGATAGACGGTCTCGCTCCACCCGAACGCCCCGCCCCAGAATTCGGAGCCCGCGGCGATCCCGTACCAGACGAGTCCGATCCCCCACACAAGCTGGAAGCCCTGGCGCCGCTGCCACCACTGGTCCAAGACCATGGCCGCGAAGGCGAAGCTAAGGACGGATGACCCCAGCGGCAGCACAACGTTGAGGAAGGTCACGTCAACTCTGTGCCCAGTGTAGGAAAACCCGATCATGGACTGGCGTGAAGCAAACGCCCCCGCCTGAAGACCTCATGCAGCATCCGGGTCACCTGATGCGCCGCGCCGTACAGGTGCTGAACGTGCTATGGAATGAGGAGGTCTCGCGCACGATCACATCGCCCCAGTTCGCGACGCTGAACGCCCTTTACAACGAGCCTGATCTCGACCAGCGAACGCTCGGCCATCGCGTCTCACTTGATCGCTCGACCATGGCGGCGGTCGTCTCGCGCCTTTGCGATCGCGGCCTGATCCGCTCGGGGCGCGACCCGCGCGACGGGCGCCGCAAGACAATCGCCCTGAGCCCGAAGGGTCTTCAGGTTGTGCAGCAACTGATTCCGCGCACGCGCGCGCTGTCGGATCGCTTCGTTGCGGTGCTGGACGAGACGCAACGAGCTGCCCTGCTCTGTTTGCTGACCGAGGTCGTCGGGACGAACGAGCGGCGCTAAGCCGCCCAGCTCACTCCCGGCCCGCGAACCCTTCTCAGGACAACTCTCTCGGGAGGAATGAACTTCACACCTTCGCCCGCGCGGATCACCTGCCAGCCGCCCTCGTGCACGAGACGATGGTGGTGGTGGCAGAGAGGAACCAGCTCAGGGCCGGGCTGCGACCGGCCGATCAACTGGACCAGCCCCCATCACATCGAGTTCTGGTCGCGCGGCGGTCTGGTCCATGGCGTGGTGAACCATCTCGACCAGCGCGTGCGGCGCTGCTTGGGCGTTCGTGCATCCTCAGAGTGTTAACAGCCAACAAATCTATTCAGTCCGGCCACCCAAACCCACCCCAAGCACCCTCTTCATAGCCTTATTACGCGCCGGGCTTTGAGCTCCGACCGCGGAAGGGTTCTGAGCGGCACGAGACGGCAGCCCAACCGGACTCCCAGCGCCTGCCGGAGATCAGCCTCGAGCCGCCCGATCGGGAAATCGCTCCCCGCCGCCTCGACCACCACCGTCACCTCATCCATCTGGCGCTCGCGGCGGTGCTCGATCACGAACTCACCGACCTCCCGATACCGCCGCACGATCTCTTCCACCTGCGACGGATAAAGGTTCACCCCACGCACCGTGAACATATCGTCGACCCGTCCCTGGATCCCACCCACCAGCTTCAGAAACGGGCTCCCGCACGAGCACGGCTCACGCGACACGATCACCCGATCGCCCGTCCGGTACCGGATGAGCGGCATCCCCCATCGTCCAAGATTCGTCGCCACCAGCTCGCCGTCAGAAGTGACTTCGAAAATGAACTCCGACTCGATCAGGTGCACGCCGTCGCGCGCCGAGCAGCTGTGGCCCGTCGGTCCAAGCTCGGTCATCCCGGTGTGATCGAACGACACTGCGGACCAGGCCGCCTCGATCGCGCTACGTGTAGTGGGGATGCTCGCCCCCGGCTCACCAGCATGAATCGTGACTCGCACGGCCGAGCTCGCAAGGTCAAATCCTCTCTCACGGGCGACGTCGGCAAGACGCAGCGCGTAGGTCGGCGTCGACATGAGCACCGTGGCTTCGAGCTCGAGCAGATCCTGCACGCGCTGCTCGCTGCTCATGGAGCCGCCCGAGACGCACAACGCGCCGAGCCGCTCGGCGCCACTGAAGGCGGACCAGAAGCCAAGGAACGGACCAAAGGAGAAAGCCAGGAAGACACGGTCTGCCCTCGTAACGGCGGCGGCGCGGTATACGTGGTCGGCCCAGATCCGCGCGCACCACTCCCACGATTCAGCGGTATCGAGCCAGCGCAGCGGATGCCCGCCGCTCGAACCGGAGGTCTGATGGAGCCGCACATAGCGTTCCTGGGGATAGGTGAGATTCGTACCGAAAGGCGGCGCCGCGGCCTGGTCGGCAACAAGATCCGACTTCGCGGTCAGCGGCAGACGTTCGAAATCGTCCCAGCCGCCGACATCGTGGAGCCTCGCCCGCCAGAACGCGTTGGTCGCGAGCACGTCGCGGAGCCCGGTGCGCAGCTTCGCGAGCTGCGCCGCCCGCAGCTCGTCGTGACTAATCCAGGATCGCTCGGTCTCCAATCTCGAGCGCACTGTCAAGGATCTCGAAGCCTTCAGCGAGCTCGGCTTCGGTGATGCACAGCGGTGGGTTGGTCATGATCGTGTTCCAGCGCACGAACGTGTGCATGCCCGCCTCGAGGAGCGCCTGGGAGATCGCCTTCATCTCGGGTGATGTGCCGTTGAATGGCGCAAGCGGTTCCAGCGTCTGCCTGTCGCGGACAAGCTCGAGGCACCCAAACAATCCGATCGATCGCGCCGCCCCGACGCAGGGATGCCTCTCGCGCAGCTGCTTGTGGTGCCGCGCCAGCACGGCGCCCATGCGCTGCGAATTGCCGACCATATCGTCTTCTTCATAAGCCTGGATCGCGCCAAGCGCGGCGGCGCAGCCCAGCGGATGGCTGTTATACGTGAGTCCGCCGTAAAACACGTGGTCTTCGAAGTACGCGGCAACTTTTGGGCGCATCCCGACCGCGCCCAGCGGCACATAGCTGCTCGTCAGCCCCTTCGCCATCGTGATCATGTCGGGCACCACCGCCCAATGGTCGACCGCGAACCACCGGCCCGTTCTTCCGAATCCGGTCATGACCTCGTCGCAGATCATCAGGATGCCGTAGCGATCGCACAGAGCTCTCACGCCCTGCAGGTAACCGTCAGGGGGGATCAGGATCCCATTCGTGCCGACGATCGGCTCGAGCATGAACGCCGCGATCGTCTGCGGCCCCTCGAGCTGAATCGTCTCGTCGAGGTCGGCGAGCGCCTCCTCGACGGCGTCCCATCCGCGCTGGATGCCGTGGTACGGATCGAGTACGTGCACGACTCCGCCCCCTGGGTTCTCGTTCGCCCAGCGCCTTGGGTCGCCGGTCGCCTGCACGGCGCTGCCGGTCGAGCCGTGATACGAGCGGTAGCGGGCGAGGACCTTGTGGCGTCCGGTGACAGCGCGAGCGATCTTGATCGCGTTCTCGTTTGCGTCGGCGCCGGCCAGAGTGAAGAAGACCTTGTCGATGTCGCCAGGCAGCAGCTGGGCGAGCTTGGCGCCCAGGCGCGCCCGCGCCTCGTGGGCCATGAACGGGCTGATGTAGGGCAGGTGCTCGGCCTGGCGCTTTATCGCGTCGATGATCCGCCGGTCGCCGTGACCCGCGTTGACGCACATGAGCTGGCTGTTGAAGTCGATGAAGCGGCGCCCGTCCGCTGTGTGGAAGTACACGCCCTTCGCGCTGGCCACCGGAAGGGGTTTCAGGCCGGCCTGTGCCGACCAGTCATACAGCGTGTGGCGCAGACAGAGTTCGGTGATCTCTTCCGCGCTGAGGGCCTTGACGGCCTCCATGACCATCTCCGCATCGTACTCGGGCAGATTCCGACCAGGAGACTAAGATCGCCGCGTGCCGAGCACTCGCAACCTGTCCACGCCAGTGGCGTGGCTCGTGTGGGTGGCCACGTTCACCGTCATGGTGCTTACGGTTCTCTCTGTGCAGTCCGTGGGCGACCGGCCGATTCCATCTGCGTACGGCCTCGGCCACGGCTTCCTGGTGGTCGGTTCGCGGCTGGTCGTAACCCTGGTCTTTGCCACGATCGGCGCCCTCCTGATTCAACGGAGGCTTGAAGGCCCGATCGGCTGGCTGGTGGCGGGGATCGGGTTCGACTGGGCGATCCAGGACTATGCGGTCTGGTATGCCGTGGCGGATCTCGTGGGAGTCGTGCATCACGCCGGTACGACGGCCGCCGCGTGGTTCGCGTCGTGGAACTGGCTGCCTGGCCAGATCGGCATCGCCGCAGTGCTTCCCCTGTTCTTCCCCGACGGGCGCCTCCCTTCGCGGCGATGGGCGTTGGCCCTCGCTATCTCGGTCGGGGGCATTTTGCTGGGTACAGTGGGCCTTGCCATCCAACCTGGAGGGCTCTTCCTATTTCCAGGTGTCATCAATCCGCTCAGCCGACCGGACCTGAAGCCTCTCGTATCAGGATTCGCCGGCATCAGCTTTGTCTTGATGGGTGTGGGCGTTTTTCTTGCTGCCGCGTCCGTGTTCGTTCGCTATCGAAGGAGCGCCTACCGACAGCGCCAGCAGCTCAAGTGGTTTGCGTACGCGGCGGCCTTGGCGGCCTTGGCGGTTCTGGCGTCGATAGCGGTGCGCGCGGAGCTCGATCCGTCCTCTGACGTGCAGCTGATAGTGGTGGCGTACTGGGTTTCTTTAGGAGCGTTGCCGGTCGCGATCGGGATCGCAGTCCTGCGGCATCGCCTTTACGACATCGACGTCCTCATCAATCGCACCTTTGTCTACGGATCGCTTTTGGCGCTTGCGGCTGGTGTCTATTCGGCCTCGATTCGACTTTTCCAATACTTCTTCGTTCTTGCCACCGGCAACAAGTCCGACTTCGCCTTTGTGATCAGCACGCTGATCCTGGGAGCTGTTTTCTTACCGGCTCGGAAACGCCTCGAGCAGCTTGCGGACCGGTGGTTCAACCGGCGCGAACGGAAGCTGTACCTATTCGCTGACCATGTGGAGCTCGTCGCCGGCATCTCGGTCATCGACCCGGGCGGGCTGGCACGTCGCTTCCTCAAGGAGACGATCGAAGCCCTCGGATGCACCGCGGCCGAGGTCCGTATCGAGACCAGCGGCGGCGTCAAGGCACTCGCCACCCACGGACGCATCGGCAGCGTCGCGCTAACCGTCCCCATCGCAAACCCACGTGCTGAGCTCGGCTCAATTTCAATTTGCCCACGGTCGGCAGGGCCGCCGTACAGCTCGGCCGAGATCGAGGCCCTCACCCACGCGGCTGCGGCCGTGGCTGCGGCCATGGCGCCGATCGCGGAAAACCCACAACCGGAGCTCGCGCTGGCTCGCTAGCCTCCCGAGTCGTTCCCGCCGAGGACATCGCCCGCCCGCAGGCGCTCCAGGCTCTGCATCCGCGACTCGGCGCGCGAGCCGAGCTTGGCCAGGACAGCCGTGACCAGCGCCTCCACGACCGCCACGGCGCCGACCAGCGAGTCGAACGGCCCGACCGTCTCCACGCTCGTGACCAGGACCTGCCGCGCAAACGCGGACGCGGGAGACAGCCACGGGTCGGTGAAGAGGATCACGTCGCAGCCTCGTCCCGCCGCCACCCGCGCACAATCGATGGTGTCCGGCTGGTAGCGGCGATAGTCGAAGACGACCAGCACGTCGGTCTTCCTCATGTCGATGAGCTGCTGCGCCGGCGCGCTGCGGTCAGAGTCCACCAGGCCGATGCCTGGCCGTAGAAGATGCAGCTGGCCGGCCAGGTAGCGGGCCAGAGGAGCGCTCACCCGCCCGCCCAGGACCATGACGCGGTGGCGGACATCGGCGAGGAGATCGACCGCCTCCTTGACGTCGCGGTCCGACAGCAGGTCGAGCGTGGCCTTCAGGTTGTGGGTCGACACATCGAGCGCGTGGTTGACCGCCGAGTCACTCTTCGGCTCGTCCCGGTAGCGGGCCAGGGGAGAGCTGAGGCGCGCCTGGACCTCATGCCGCAGGCTTTCCTGAAACTCGGGATAGCCGCGAAATCCCAGCTTGGAGATGAACCGGGTGACCGTCGGCGGGCTGACGCCGGCGCGATCGGCGAATCTGGCGACGCTCTCGAGGCCGGCGATCGGATACGAGGCGAGCAGGACGCGGGCCAGCCGGCGTTCGGCCGGGCTGAGGGAGTCGAGGCGCTGCCGGACCACCGCGGCGACGCCTTTGCCTGTTACGGACATTTCATTTCGTCCAAATTGACCCTATTTAGGAACGTTCTTGACAAAACGCGCACGGCCGATCGTAATCTTGTCGCATTACGGTGACGAAAGAAGCCCGCCCCAGGATCGGTATCACCACCAGCGCCCGGCGTGGGGACGGCTACTACCTCCCCTATCAACGCGCGGTCGAGGCGGTGGGGGCCGACGCGGTGGAGCTGCCGGCCGGCACGGGGTCTCTGCCCGAGCTTGACGGCCTCCTGCTGCCTGGCGGGTGGGACGTCGATCCCTCCCTCTATGGAGAAGAACCCGATCCCAAGGTTGGGCCGGTCGACCGGCAGCTCGATGACACGGAGCTGAGGCTCTTCGCGCAGGCTCGAGACCGCGGCCTGCCGGTGATGGGGATCTGCCGCGGCCAGCAGGTGATCAACGTGGCCATGGGCGGATCGCTGCTGCAGCATCTGGACGGACACGAGGTCCGCTCATTCGGCCGCAACCATCTCGCCCACACGATCGAGGTCGATCCAAGGTCGGAGCTCGGCCGCGCGGCTGGTCTGGAGAAGCTACGCGTCAACAGCCTGCATCACCAGGCGATCGGCAAGCTGGCGCCCGGGCTGAGGCAGACGGCTCGAGGCGAAGACGGCACCGTCGAGGGAGTCGAGACTTCGGATGGTCTCATCGTCGCCGTGCAGTGCCATCCCGAAGAGCTCTCCTCAGACCTTCCGTGGGCGCGCAAGCTTTTCGAGCGATTCGTGGACCGGGCGCGCCGAGCTCAGACGCTCCGCTCGTAGCGGATCTTCTCCCACTCGGTCACCGTCTCCTGCCAGGCCTTCAGCTCCCAGGAGCGCGAGGTGGCGTAGTAGTCGCTGAAAGTCTCGCCGAGACCGCGCTGCAACACGGTATCGGCCCCGAATGCGAGCAGCGACGCTTCGAGCGACGACGGAAGCATTGTCAGGTCCGCCCGGGAGTAGGCATCTCCGACCACCGGTTCTGGCGGTCTGGCGCCGCGACGCAAGCCGTCTGCGGCCGCGACCGCGATCGCCGCCAGCGCGAGGTATGGATTGGCGTCCGCGCCGGGTCGCCTGCACTCGAAACGGCAGAGCTCTGGCCTGGCGGAGGTAATCGCGCGCACCGCGCAGGACCGATTCTCGACGCCCCAGCTGACGTTGGTCGGGGCGAACCAGCCCGGGACGAGCCGCTTGTAAGAGTTGATCGTCGGGTTGAGAAGCAGCGACGCCGCGGGCAGGTGCTCCAGCACACCGGCGATCGCGGATCTCATCACATCGGCGCCGGTCGCGAACGCGTTGGAGCCGTCGCGCCAGCATGAGAAATGCACGTGCCCGCTGGATCCCTCTTCTCCGGCGGCCGTCTTGGCCAGAAAGCTCGCTTGCAGATCCATGGAGCGGGCGAGCTCTTTGACCGCGAGCTTGGTATAGGCGGCATCGTCGGCCGCCTGCAGCGCGGGGCGGGCCGCCAGGTTCAGCTCCACCAACCCGGGTGCCGCCTCCGTGTGCACGGCGGTGAGCTCGACGCCAAGACCTTCCAGCGCCGGTCGCAGCGCGCTGACGAACGAGTCGAGCGCAACGACTTCCCCGGCGCTGTAGCTGATGCCCGTGGTCATCGGGACGTTCGCCGCATCCTTCAGGCGCACCTCGTATTCGATTGCCGCCATCGCGTCATATCCCGTCTCCAGCATCTGGGCGAGCGCACCTCGCAACACTTCTCGAGAGGCGAGATCGCAACGGCTGCCGTCCGGCCAGCTCGGCGTGCCCAGGCACACGCGCCAGCCTGGCCGCCATCGCATGTCGTGAAGCGTCGACGGCTCCGGCTGGACGACAAGGTCGGCAGCGCCAGACCGGATACCGAACTTTTCGTAGTCCGGAATCGGTGTATCCAGCGGGTCGAGCGCGAGAAGCAGGTCCGTCATCACGGTGCCGTGCCGGAGGGCGGCTTCGAAGGCGTCGGGACGCAGGGCCTTGCCACGAAGCGAGCCGTTCACGTCGGGGATGACAAGGAGCACGAACTCGACGTGCTCGCTCGGCGTAACGCTGCTCATCCTTGTGCCAACGATCGGGCAACATCGGCGAGCGCCTGCCCGAAGCGGAGGACCATCATCTCGAGCTCCTCATCTGTGCTCGTGAAAGCGGGAGCCAGGAGGACTTCATCACCGGCGTATCCGTCGGCTGTCGAGTGGGTGGCGCTGACAAGAAGGCCATGGTTGAGCGCGGCATCCTCCACCCGCTCGTCGGCATGCATCTCATCCGGCAGGTCGACCAGGCTGACCCCCAGAAGAAAGCCTCGGCCGCGGACCTCGGCGACGAGGCGGTTGTCCTCGACAGCGGACCGGAGGTCGGCGAGGAGGCGCGGTCCCCGCTCACGTACGCGTTGCACGAGGCCGCGGCCGGCCAGCGCGTCCAGCACCGCGAGACCGGTGGCGCATGAGATCGGCGCCCCGTCCCACGTGTGGCCCAGGTCGAAGAAACGCGAGCCCCTGTCGATCGCGTCGTAGACGTGTTGCTTGCAGAGGACGGCGCTAATCGGCGCGTATCCCGCGCCCAGGCCTTTGCCGGTGGTGACAATGTCCGGCTCGATGGGCAGCTGCTGGTAGGCGAACCAGCTTCCTGCGCGTCCCATCCCGGTGACGACCTCGTCGAAGCAGATGAGAAATCCGTGCTGCTTGCGGCGCGCGTCGAGACCTCGCCAGAACTTTTCCGGCGGCGAATAGGCAGGGTAGGCAGCGCCGCTGATCGGCTCGCAGAAGAACGCCGCCACATTGCCTGGTCCCGCTTCCTCGAGTCGCTGATCGAGCTCGCTCAGCGCCGAGTCGCCGTTGCCGACGTGAAGATGCGGCGAGAGGTAAGGCGCGTACGGGTCCTGCAGGGTGCGCGTGCGGCCGGTCAGCGCAAGCGTAGCCATCGTCGAGCCGTGGTAGGCCTGCGCGGGGGAGATCACCCTCCAGCGGTCTGGCTCTCCGCGATCGACGTGGTAAGCCCGCGCCAATCGCAGCGCGGTCTCGTTGGCCTCCGAACCGCTCGAGGCGAAGCGCACGCGCGCCATCTCGGGCGCGGCCACGGCGACCAAACGCTCCGCCAGCCGCTCTTGCGGCTCGTTCGTGAAGTGGTCCATATAGAAGTAGGCGATCTTCTCGGCCTGTCGCGTGCCGGCGTCGATGATCTCCCGTGCTCCGTGACCCAGGCTCGAAACCATGGCGCCACCTGAGCATGCGTCGAGAATTCTTTCTCCGCTTGTCGTGTACAGCCACACCCCGTCGCCGCGCTCGATGTTTGGATACGCCAAATCGAGAAAGCGCGGAAAGATGCTCGTCTGGTCCGCGGCCACTCGGCTGGTGGTCATCGGCCTGGCCTTGCCACCGCGTCGCGGAAGCGGTCGAAGAGCCGCCACGTCACCCGCCTGGCCTCCGCGGCGCGGCGCCGCGTTTCGTCGAGCAGGCTCTCGGGGTCGACCCCTTCTGCCTCGAGCTCGTGCGGGTACACGCGCACCCACTCTTCCATGATCTGGGGCGTCACTTCAGGGTGGAACTGCAAGCCCATGCTCCGGCCCGCGACGAATGCCTGCGGCCCCACGTCCGTTGCGGCGACGACTCTTGCGCCGGGCGGGGCGGTGAAGGTGTCGAAGTGCCACTGGAACCATGGACCGGCGCTGACGAGGTCCGGATCGGTCGTCCTGACCGGAAGCCAGCCGATCTCCGATTGCTCTGACCGATACAGCTCGGCCCCGAGCACGCGGGCCAGCATCTGGCCGCCAAAGCACAGCCCCAGGATCGGTACGTCCGACTCGCTCGCCTGTTCGAATAATCGAGCTTCGCGCGGGACGAATGGAACCGAGTCGTCAAACGCGGCGAACTCCGAGCCCAGCGACACGATCAGGTCGTAATCGCGGGCATCGAGGGGACGCTGGTCCTCGTCGATGCGCAGCGTCTCGACTCGCGCCGACTGCTCGTGCAGCCAGGTCGCCATCAGGCCGGGCGGCGTCGCCGCCTCGTGTTGGAGGATCAGTGTGCGGGGTTGCCATGGCGCTGTCATCCGAGCTGTCCGTCGAGCCATCGCGCCACGATTCGAATTGTCTCCGCAAATCGCAGCACCATCTCGCTCAGCTCGGCGTCGGAAGTGGTGAAGGGCGGAGCGAACAGCGTCTGATCGCCGGCGAATCCGTCGCGGGTGGGCATCGTCGAGTAGACGATCAGGCCACGATCCATGGCGGTCAGATCGACACGGCGCGCCACGCCGAGCTCCGGCGGTAGGAACGACGTGCCGTCACGCGGGTCGACGTACTCGACGCCGATCAAAAAGCCACGGCCGCGCACCTCCCGCACCATGGGGATCCCCTGAAGCGCGGCAGCGAGCCCGCCCCTCAGGCGCGGACCCTTATCGCGCACTCGCTCGATCAGGCCCTCGGTCCGCAGCACATCGAGCACCTTCAGCCCCACGGCACAGGAGAGAGGCGCGCCGTCCCACGTGTGTCCGACGGTGAACTTTCGCGACCCGCCGGCGAACGCCTGGTATACGTGGTCGGCGCACAGCACCGCCCCGATCGCCGCGTAACCCGCGCCCAGGCCTTTGGCGGTCGCGATGATGTCCGGCGTCAGCGGCAGCTTTTCGGCCGCGAACCAGTGTCCCGTGCGACCGAGGCCGGTGACCACCTCGTCGTAACAGATGAGGAACCCATGGCGTTCGCGGCGTTCGGCGAGCCCGGTCCAGAAGCGTTCCGGCGGCGAGTACGCAGGAAGGGCGGCGGCCGTGATCGGCTCGCAGAAGTAGGCAGACACGTTTTCCGGGCCAATCTCGTCGAGCACCTGATCCAGCGCGGCCAGTGCCGCCTCTCCGGTCGGATCAAAACGCCAGGTGCTCGGCGGGATATGGCCATGGGCGGGCATATAGGGCCCGAATGGTCGCTGCAAACCTGGCCGCCCCGTCAGCCCGAGCGTGGCCATCGTCGGACCGTGATAAGCCTGCGCGGGAGAGATGACCTGCCATCGCTTGCCGTCGCCCCGTTCGACGTGGTAGCTGCGGGCCATCTGGATCGCCATCTCGTTTGACTCCGCACCGCCGGTCGTGAAGCGCACCCGGGTCATGCCGGGCGGCCCCAGCTCGACGAGCTCGGCGGCAAGCTGTTCTCGCGCCGGATTGGTCAGCCGCTCGTTGTGCACGTACGAGAGTCGAATCGCCTGCGCGGCGGTCGCCGCGATGATGTCGCGACGTCCGTGGCCGAGCGTGGCCGCCATCGAGCCGCCGCTCATCGCGTCGAGATAACGCTTGCCGGATGAATCCTCCACCCAGGCTCCATCGCCGCTGACGACGACCGGATAACGGCGCTCGAGCTCGAGCGGGAAGACTCGGGTGGCGTCGCTCGCGACCACCGACTCAGGCATTGAAGACGGGCTTCAGCGCGAAGTACACCTCGCGATACCTTTTATGTGCGTCGCCGTAAACCTGGCGGCGTTCCGGGTCCGGCTGAAGCTCGTCCGGTTGATAGGCAACGAACGCGCTGACCGCGGACGCGACGCTCGGCTGCAAGCCCGATCCAACCGCGGCCAGGATCGCGGCCCCCGTCGCGGTCGTCTCGACGTTCACCGGCACCCTGACCGGCAGCCCTGTCACGTCAGCCTTGATCTGCCGCCACAGCGCGCCCCTGGCGCCGCCGCCGACGATGGTCAGGCGCCGAACCTCCAGCCCGGCGTTCTGCATCGCTTCGAGAATGTCGCGCAGCGCAAAAGCGCTGCCTTCAAGCAGGGCGCGGGTCATATGCGCCCTGGTGTGGGCCAGGCTCAAGCCGAAAAACACGCCACGCGCCGCTCCGTTCCACTCCGGCGCCATCGCGCCCTGCATGCAGGGCAGGAAGACAAGTCCTTCCGCCCCAGGCGCCACGTCGGCGGCCGGGCGGCAGATCGCGTCGTACTCGGAGTCGGGGCCGAAGAAATGATCGCGCCACCAGCGCAAGTTGCCTCCCGAGACGAAGCCGGGATTTTCGAGCAGCCAGCTGTCGGGGTCGCCGTGAGGATGACATTCGACCAGCATCGTGCTGTCCTCCCGCGGCGCCGACGACACCGCGCACACGGGTTCCGCCGTGCCCACGACGTCGCAAACCTCGCCGGGCGAGAACACGCCCGCGCCCAGCGTGGCGGCCATCTCGTCGCCGCATCCAACGACCACGGCTGTGTCACGCGCGAGTCCGGTCGCGGCCGCGAAGGCCTCGGTGACGGTGCCCACGCCCAGCGTCCCGGGCGCGAGCTCGGGCAACATGCGGGCCTTCAGGCCGGCGGCGTCGAGAACCGCGTCCGACCACCTGCGCGTCCGGGGGTCGAGCAACGCGAGCGACGAGGCGTTCGAGTAATCCACCATCGATACGCCGGCCGCTTCCTGGACCACGAACGACCCGGGCGGCATGAGCCGAGCGGCGCTGGCGAAGACGTCGGGCTCTTCGTCCTTGACCCAGAGCGCTTTGAACACGGCATGCGAAGAATCCAGGTTGGTGCCCACCTGGTGGTAGAAGTCCTCGCGCGTCACACGCTGCGCCATGGCCGCGGCCTGCGCCTCGGCGCGCCGGTCCATCCAGATCATCGCGTTGCGCAGTGGCTTTCCCTGCGCGTCGCAGACGACCATGCCGTCGAGCTGCGATCCGAACGAGATCGCCTTCACGGCGGACGCTCCTTCTGTCACCTCGTCGAGCACGCGACGCAACGTCGAATGAAGCGCGTTGATCCAAGCCCGCGGGTCCTGCTCCGCCCATCCGGGCCGAGGAAAGAGCACGTCATAGGCCTCGTAAGCAGAGGCCACCAGCCGGCCGTCGTCGGAATACAGGGCGGTGTTGGTGCCCTGGCTCCCGATATCGCAGCCGATCACGTACGGCCCGGTCACTGAACGATGACGACTTTCAATCCAGAACCCGAACGGATGGTATTGAACGCCTCGCCGATCTGAGCAAGCGGAAAACGATGCGTCACCACGGACGCCAGCTCGTCGCGACGGCGCTCGAGGTAATCCATGGTGATCCGGTACTGGCGGTGGGTCGCCCCATAAGCGCCGAGGATGGCGAGCTCTTTGTAATGGAGCTGGTTCATATCGAGGTGTGCGACCGGGTCATGCTTGGGCAGGCCGGCGAAGTAAACGACACGAGCCCGCTTGGCGGCCATCTCCAGGGCGGCTTGCTGCGCCTGCTTGGATGGCGCTGCCACGATGACGCGCTCGGGCCCTCGACCCGCGGTGTGCTCCATGGCTTCGGCGACGCCGTTGTCGTCACCCGCCACCCATGAGTCGTCGACAAAGCCGCCCACCGCTTTCAGCGCCACATCCAGCCGCTGCCGGTTGACGTCGGTCAAGAAGACCTTGCTCGCGCCGCGGTCGCGAGCCATAACCGCCTGCCAGCACCCGATGGGGCCGGAGCCGATGATCACGACCGTATCGCCCAGCCGGACGTCCAGCATCTCGATCCCGTTCAGCGCGCACGCGAACGGGTCGGCCACCGTGGCGAGGTCGGAGGGCAGGTCGGCAGGTAGCGGGATCAGGTTCTTGACCGCGATGGGCGGCACCGCGGCGTACTCCGCGTACGCCCCTGGGTAAGGGTCGTAGCCGTAGAGAAGGTGCTCGTCGCAGAGGTTCTGCAACCCGTCCATGCAGAAGCGGCAGCGGCCGCAAGTGAGGATCGAGCCGAGAAAGACGCGGTCGCCCTTCTTGATCCCCGGAGGGAGCACGGCGCGCGGGCCGACTTCCTCGAGGACGCCTACCGGTTCGTGACCGAGGATCCACGGAGCCGGGGCGCGGGGATCGCCGTTGAAGAACGTGCGCGCGTCAGTGCCGCAGATGCCGCACGCCTCAACGCGAAGGAGCGCTCCCTCCGGATCGACCCCCGGCTCGGTCACCTTGCGGATCTCGACCATGTCGACGCCGGTCATGAAGGCGGCCTTCATCGCGCCGCCACGGTGCCCACCGCCTGCTTCAGCTCGCCTACGGCCTTGCCCGCCGTCCACCGCTCACGGATCACCCTGGACAGCGCGCGTGTGATCGCTTCGGGGGAGCGATGCATGAAGATGTTGCGGCCCACGGAGCATCCGATGGCGCCGGCGGACATGGCAGACTCCATCCGGCTCAACAGCTCCTCATCCTCCAGACGCGATCCGCCCGCGAGCACCACGGGGATGCCGTTGGCTGATTCGACGAGGTGCCGAAAGGATGCCTCGTCGCCTGGCCAGTTGGTCTTGATGATGTCGGCGCCGAGCTCGCCACACAGTCGCACATTGCGTCGCAGGTACTCGAATCCGTAGCGCTGTTTGAGCTCGTCCACGGACGCGTAGGTGGTTGGAAACTCGGCTTCGGCAATGAACGGGATGCCCTGTGCTTCGCAGGCGCGGCCGACGCCGGCGAGGATGCGGACCATGCCCGGCTCGTTGTGTCCGCCGAGGGCGGTGAACAAGACGACGGCGTCGGCTCCCAGGCGCGCGGCTTCTTCGACCTCGGCGATCTGGACCACCTCGGGCTCTCCCTGCTCAGGATTCGCCGATGCCGACAGCAGCAGCGCGAGGGAGGTCGTCGGCGCGAACGCGGGCTCCGCGACCCGGATCATCCCCTTCGACATCATGATCACGTTCGCGCCGCCCGCAACTGCTTCCGCCGTCCGCGTGGCGATGTCGGCCAGCGGCTCGAGAAACTGCGGCGAGGTCATTCCGTGGTCCAGCGCACAGATGACAGAAACGCCGGCCTGGTCGATGACGCGCTTAAGGCGCATGGATTTGCCGACACCTCTGATCACGACAACCTCCTTCCTGGGCCGCGCCGCAGCACGGTGAACTCGAACGCATCAGCGAGGTGATACTCGTACGACGAGAGCACCGGCACGCCGTCGTCCGAATAGTCGACCTGCCAGATGGCGAGCAACAGCTCGCCGCGGGGCACGCCCAGCCGGCGCGCCACGGTCACATCGGCCCGCACTGGGCGGAAGCTCGCCACGCCATGGTGGATCACGACACCGAGGTCTCGCTCCAGCACTTCGTAGATCGACCGCTTGAGCATCTCGTCGGCAAGCTCGGGCTGTTTCGCGATCAGGCGGCCGGGCAAAATGTCCCGAGAGAGAACAACCGGTTTGCCGTCGGCTGTTCGAACGCGTTCGACCACCAGCACGTCAGACCCCGGCTGGAGCTCGAGCCGAGCGGCCTCGCTGTCGGTCGCCGGCTCCATCGAGTGGCGCGCCTGCTCTATGCCGGCCTGCATACCGGCGGCCCGGATCGCGTCAGTCACGCCGAAGTTTGCGTCCAGGCTGTTGGTGACGCGGCGGCCGTCGGCGACGAACGTGCCCGCACCCCACATCCGGCGGACCAAGCCCTCGCTTTCGAGGGCTCGCAGCGCTTCGCGGAGCGTGGCGCGGGAAACGCCCAGCTCCGTGGCGAGCGCCGGCTCAGACGGAAGCCGTGACCCGGCGGCGAGCGCCCCGCTGTCAATCCTCTGGGTCAGCTGTTCCCGGACTAGGACGCTGCGCGGCCGCGCGCGTTCCTCGAGGTTCTGGTTTGGCATGGCCCACCTAGTATCTTGTCGGACAACTTACCGCGTCAAGGTAAAAGTTGTCCTGTCGCAAAAGTCATTCTTGACTTGGAATTGGGGCTCCCCTAGCATTCGCGCACACGACAGGGCGTCAGACAACTTTGATTCGCGGCAGCCTGGGGAGGGCACCGCGAGAGGGGGTAGTTCACTTGTCTGAGGAGCGGCGCAAGGTAGGTTCGGTTGCTTATCGGGAGGCGAGCCCGGCCTATTTCGCCAAGCGGGCACTCAAGCGTCACGCCGCGTTCTGGTCGCTGTGGTCGCTGGGCGTGGCGGCCGTCATCTCGGGCGACTTCTACGGCTGGAACCTCGGTCTTGGCGTGGGCGGGTTTGGGGGTCTTCTGATCGCGACCGTCGTCATCGCGATCATGTACTACGGCCTCGTCTTCAGCATCGCGGAGATGTCGCCGGCCCTGCCGCACACCGGGGGCGCCTATTCGTTCGCGAGGTCCGCCTTCGGACCCTGGGGCGGGTTTATCACCGGCCTGGCCGAAAACATGGAGTACGTGATCACGCCCGCAGTCGTGGTAGGCGCCATGGGATTTCTGATGCAGGCCATCGTCCAGTCGCTTTTCAATGTTCAGGGCGATCCCTGGTGGAACACGCCCTACGTCTGGTTCATCGTCTCTTACATCGTCTTCGTCGGCATCAACATCCGGGGCATCGTGGCCACCATGCGCTTCACGGTTGCGATCAACGCCATCGCCCTGGGCATCCTCGCGGTCTTCTTCCTCTCAGTCATCTTCTCCGGCAAGCTCAACTTCAGCCTGCTGACGAACATCCCGCCGCAGAGCGGTCAGTCGTGGTTCCTGCCATTTGGCCTGGCGGGCATCTTCCCCGCCATCCCGTTCGCGATCTGGTTTTACCTCGCAATCGAAGAGCTGCCACTTGCCGCCGAGGAGTCGCATGATCCAAAGCGCGACATCCCGCGAGCGGCGGTCTGGGGCCTGACCACCCTCGTCATAACTGGAGCGCTGATCTTTCTCTTGAACCCCGCCATCGGTGGCGGGTCGAAGGACCTGGGCAACTCTGCCACTCCCTTGTTCGACGGCTTCAAGGCGGTCTTCGGCTCGGGCACAGGGGCCGCGTTGCTGGCCCTGATCGGACTCGTCGGCCTGATCGCCAGCTTTTTCACGATCATCTACGCCTACGGCCGCAATACGTACTCGCTCTCGCGCGCGGGCTACTTCCCCCACTTCCTCTCCGTGACTCATCCGACCTTGAAGACGCCTCACATCGCACTCATCGCCGGTGGGGTCGTCGGCCTCGTGCTCGCGTGCCTCTTGACATACCTCGGCACGCAGAAGAACCTCGTCGCAGGCCAGGTGGTCGGCGCACTTCTCTACATGGCGGTGTTCGGCGCCGTCGTGTCTTACGCGATGCAGTGCGCTTCATTCATCTTCCTGCGCCGCCGCCTGCCCAACATCGAGCGGCCTTACAGGAGCCCGGTAGGTGTCTGGGGTGCCGGAATCGCCGGCGTGATCGCGATCATCTCTTTGATCTCGCTCTACTTCAACGAGACGTATCGTCCGGGTGTCGTGGGCACCCTGGTCTACTTCCTGATCGGCATCGCGTACTTCGCGATCGTCGGTCGGCACCGGCTCGTCCTGTCGCCGGAAGAAGAGTTCGCGCTGACCCAGGGTCAGCACGGCGACCCCGAGAGGGAGGGCTACGGAAAGACCAAGGTCACCGACATCCCGGTCGAGGGCGCAGCCGCACCGGCCAGTCCCGCTGGGGCGCCGTCCGGAGGAAGCAACTAGCGTTTCGTCTACGCAAGCTGGTGAGCGTGCGAGAGCGCTCACCAGCCTCTCTTTAATCTGATTGGCGTGCCGCCGGCCCAGGAGGTGTCTGGATGTTGACCAAGGACAAGGCGACTCGGCCCGACCGCGAGCCGGCGCTGACCAAGGACAAGCTTGCGTCCGACATCGAGAACGGTCTCATCGACACGGTCGTCGTCGCGTTCACGGACATGCAGGGCCGCCTCATGGGCAAGCGAATCGACGCGGAGTACTTCATGGAGTCGGCAGGAAACGGCGAGTCCGTCGAGGGCTGCAACTACCTGCTCGCGCTCGACATGGAGATGGACCCGATTCCCGGCTATCAGATGGCGAACTGGGAGTCTGGGTACGGCGACTTCGACCTCGTGCCCGACTTCACGTCGCTCCGCCGGATTCCGTGGCTCGAGTCCACCGCGCTGGTCCTGTGCGACGTCGCCTGGCACGACGGCAAGCCGGTGCGGCCGTCGCCGCGCCAGGTCCTGCGGGCGCAGGTCGAGCGGGCGCGCGCGCTCGGGTTCGAGCCCATGTTCGGCTCCGAGCTCGAGTTCTTCCTGCTCAAGGAGACGTATGCGGAGGCGCATGCCAAGCATTACATCGACCTGGTGCCGTCCGTGCCTTACATCCTCGACTACCACATCCTGGCGACTACCTACGACGAGCCGTTTCTTCGCGCCGTCCGCAAGGGCATGAAGGGCGCCGGGATCCCGGTCGAGAGCTCGAAGGGCGAGGCGTGGCCCGGCCAGCAGGAGATCAACTTCCGCTACTCCGACGCAGTGACGATGGCGGACAACCATGTGATCTACAAGAACGGCATCAAGGAGATGGCGCACCAGGCCGGCTGCTCGGTGACCTTCATGGCGAAACCCGACCATCGCTGGATCGGCAGCTCCTGTCACGTGCACTCGAGCCTGTGGAAGGACTCGCGCAACGCGTTCGACGGCGAGTCGGATGTGTTCAAGCAGTACCTGGCGGGCCACATCGCGTACGCGTCCGAGCTGGCGATCTTCCTCGCGCCGAACGTCAATTCCTACAAGCGCTACGCCGCGGGGAGCTGGGCGCCCACCACGCTGGCGTGGGGCCATGACAACAGGACGTGCGGGTTTCGCATCGTCGGCCACGGGCAGCACCTGAGGACCGAGTCGCGGATCCCCGGCGCAGACGTCAACCCTTACCTCTGCTTTGCGGCGTTGCTCGCCGCCGGGCTGCATGGCGTGGAGCAGAAGCTCAACCTTCCGCCGGAGTTCAAAGGCAACGCCTACGAGTCGGACGTCCAGCGGTTTCCGGGTTCGCTGCGCGACGCCATCGGACTGCTGGAGCGTGGGACGATGGCCCGCCAGGCGTTCGGCGATGACGTCATCGACCACTACCTGAACTACGCGCGCACCGAGCAGTCGCTGTTCGACAAGGTCGTCACGAACTACGAGCGCGAACGGCTCTTCGAACGAGGCTGATGGGGCGTCTCGACGGCAAAGTAGCCGTCATCACCGGGGCCGCGGGCGGCATCGGCCGCGAGGCCGCGCTGTTGTTCTCGGCTGAGGGCGCGCGCGTCTGCGTGGCGGACGTGGGCCGGGAGGCCGGAGAGAAGACGGCATCAGAATGTCGCGACGCGTTCTTCTTCGCCGCCGACGTCAGCGACGCCAAGAGCGTGCAGGAGATGTATGCCGAGACCGTGCGGCGCTATGAGCGGATCGACGTGCTCTACAACAACGCGGGCATCATGCCGCCGGACGACGACTCGATCCTCACCACCGAGCCCGACGCGTGGGATCGAGTCCAGGCCGTCAACGCGAAAGGAGTCTTCCTCTGCTGCAAGTACGGCATCCCGCACCTGCTCGAAGCTGGTGGAGGTTCGGTGATCAACGTGGCGTCCTTCGTCGCGATCCTCGGCGCGGCCACCTCTCAGATCGCCTACACGGCTTCGAAGGGCGCGGTCCTGTCGATGAGCCGTGAGCTCGCCGTCCAGTTCGCCCGGCAAGGTGTGCGCGTGAACGCCCTTTGCCCCGGACCGGTCGAGACCCCGCTCTTGATGCGCATCTTCAACGAAGACCCTGGCGCCTACCAGCGCAGGCGCGTGCACCTGCCCATGGGACGCCTGGCCAAGGCGCGCGAGATCGCCAACGCCGCGCTCTTCCTGGCCAGCGACGAGTCGAGCTATGTGAATGGAGCGACCTTCCTGGTCGACGGCGGTCTCACCGCTGCTTACGTCACCCCGGAATAGCAGCCTAGCCGCGTAACCCGGGTCGGTATCTCAAGACATGCGGTGGAAGGTGCATGCTGTTGGGATCCTGGGTGTCACGGCGCTGCTGGCCGTGGCGTGTGGCGGTTCGAGCCCATCCTCCGGGGCGGCGACCCACTCGCCGAGCCCATCTGCAACCGGATCGAAAGTTGCGGCCACCAACAACGCCAAGCTGGGTCAGATCCTGGTCGACGACAAGGGGATGACCCTGTATCTCTTCGTCGCCGACACCGGCACCGCGTCCACCTGCTACACGAGCTGCGCCAACGTCTGGCCGCCACTGCTCACCGACGGCACGCCCCAGGCGGGCACCGGCGTTGACGCCTCGCTTCTCGGCACGACCACGCGCACAGACGGCAAGGTCGAGGTCACATACGCCGGACATCCCCTCTACTACTTCGTCAAGGACAAGGCACCGGGGGATATCACCGGGCAGGGAATCAACGGCTTCGGCGGACTGTGGTGGGTCGTGAGCCCGGCTGGCGCCGCCATCACCACCAAGGCGAGCTGACCGTCTAGGAAGTCTCACAATCCCGGGGATGTCACCCGAGAGGGCGATTCTCCGCGATGCACTCGGCATCGCCATCGCGAGCGGCGCTTATGCGATCTCCTTCGGCGCGATCTCGACCGCCGCCGGACTGTCGCTGCTCCAGACATGCGCCTTATCGGTCCTCATGTTCACCGGCGCCTCCCAGTTCGCGCTCGTCGGTGTGATCGGAGCCGGCGGCAGCGTGTGGGCCGGCGCCGCGACGGCCGCGCTGCTTGGATCGCGCAACGCGCTCTACGGGGTCCGGCTCTCCACGCTGCTCGGCGTCCGCGGTGCGCGCCGGGTAGCGGCCGCGCATTTCGTGATCGATGAGACGACCGCGATGGCGATCGCCCGCGACGATCCGCGCCAGAGCCGCTACGCGTTCTGGGCCACCGGCTTCGCGCTGTTCGTGTTCTGGAACGTGGGCACCCTCATCGGGGCGCTGGCGACCCAAGCGATCCCGAATCCGAAGGTTTTCGGCCTGGACGCCGCGCCGCCGGCCGCTTTCCTCGCGCTGCTCGCTCCCCGGCTGAGGTCTCGCGAACCGCTGGCGATCGCGCTCGCCTCGGCGGCGGCCGCTATCGTGCTGCTCCCGTTCGTCCCGGCCGGAGTGCCGCTGCTGGTGATCGCGGTGCTGGTGGCGCTGTACGGCGTGATGAGGCGCCGATGATCTGGGCGGGCGTGCTGATTGCGTCCGCTGCGTGCTACGGACTGAAGCTGGCCGGCCTGTCGCTGCCGGAGTCGTGGCTTCGCGACGCGCGTCTTCAGCGCACCGTGCCGCTGATCCCGGTCGCGTTGCTTGCCGCCCTGGTCGCGATCCAGACGTTCTCCACGGGTCAGCACCTCGTCCTGGACGTCCGGGTGGTGTCACTCGGTGTCGCGATTATTGCGGTCGCGCTCCGGGCTCCGTTTCTGGTCGTGGTGGTCGCCGCTTCGGCCACCGCGGCCTTGATTCGCCTCATCTAGCGTTCTAGGCTGGTGGCAAGTCGCCCTCGATCACGTTCCAAAGGAGGTTCGAGTTTGTAGTGATCTTGCGCGCGCTGGACTCGACCAACGTTCCACCGCCCGCCGCGATCGCGTTGGCCAAGCAGACATTTCAGGGATTTGCGTCCAACCAGGACTCGCGGATCAAGCAGGTCTATCCGTTCGCCGGCGAAAGGGCCGGCGTGATCATCGTGGAAGTCATGTCTGGTGATGAGCTGCAGGACGTCCTGGGCAACCTTCCGTTCAGCGGAATAATCAAGGCCGAGATCCACCCGATCGGCAGCGTGCAGTCTTCGATCAAGACGATGGAGGCCGCGGAGCGCAGGATCGCCTCGATGACGCCTGCGGGAGCCCGCTAGCAGCTGGCAGAGGGGAGCTGGAGCTGACGATCGGCTCCAGCTCACTCGAGTGTGCAGCCGTTTCCTCTTCGCCCATGATCTGACGTGTGAGACGGATCCACGTCCGTCCCCTCGAGCCCGGGGACGACGATTTCCTGCGCGAGATGTTCGTCGAGACTTTCTTCTGGCGGGATGGGCCCCAACATTCGTTGGAGGACGTCCTCGCCATTCCCGAGGCCGGCAAGTACATCCTCGGTTGGGGGCGGCCGGGCGACGCCGGCGTGGTCGCCCTCTCCGACGCCGGCGAGAAATTGGGCGCCGCCTGGTACCGGCTGTTCTCTACGGCGGACCATGGATACGGTTTCGTGTCGGACGAGATTCCTGAGCTTGGTATCGCGGTCATGCCGTCATACCGGGGCCGGCGGGTTGGGCGCCGACTGATGGAGGACCTCATAACTCTCGCGCAAGGGCAAGGCAGGCCTGGGCTCAGCCTCAGCGTCGAAGATGGCAACTCAAGGGCGGCGCGCCTCTACGAAAGCCTTGGCTTCCAGCGGGTCGAGCGCATCGGTTCTGCCTGGACGATGGTGCTCCAGCTCAAGGCATGAAGATCGAGGTGGTTTCGCAACCAACCTCCGACTTGCACGCCGCGCTCGCGCGGCTGCTGCCGCAACTCAATCCCAAGCTGACCGTTCCCGACATGGAGCGTCTCCGGCGTCTGGTCGCCGACCCGGCGGTGACGGTACTTGTCGCGAAAGAAGGCGACGCCATAGTCGGTACGACCACCGTGATCGTCTACACGACTCCGTTCTGGATCAAGGCGAGGCTCGACGAGGTCGTGGTCGACGAGTCGGTCCGCGGAAAAGGCGTTGGCGAGGCGCTGGTCAGGGCAGCGCTCGACATCGGTCGCGAGCGTGGGGCGCAGGTCGCGGAGCTTCAATCCGGCCGCGGCCCGAGTCGCGAGGCCGCCCACCGCCTCTATGAACGCATGGGTTTCCGGATTCGGGAGACTGACGTGTTCAGGATCTCGCTGGAATGAGCGTCTCCAGCCTGTCGACCATCGACGCCAGCGTGGCAAACGCCGCCTCGACCGGCTCCGGCGACGTCATGTCGACGCCGGCCATGCGCAGTCCCTCCAGCGGGTACATCGACCCGGCGCTCTTCAGGAACGCCAGGTACGACTCCACCGCCTTCGGGTCACCCGCCGCCACACGTTCCACCAGGTGGTCGGCAGCGGCGATACCCGTCGCGTACTGGTAGACATAGAAGTTGCTGTACAGGTGGGTGTGAAATTGAGCCCACGTCGAGCCGATGCGCTCGCGGTCACGATCGTTGACGTCGACCTCCGAACCGTAGACCTCCATCATCAAATCCGCCATCAGCTTGTTCAGGTAGTCGGCGGTCAGGGCGCCTCCGCGTTCGACACGCTCGTGGATCTCGAGCTCCAGTCGCGCGAGCGACGGCATGACGAAGAAATACCTGTAGAAGTTCGACATCGCTTCTTCGATCACCGCGATTTGAAAGGCGGGCTCGGCCTTCGTCGCTAGCAGGTGACGGCGCGTCAGGGCCTGATGCATGTTGGATGCGACCTCAGCCTGGAACAGGCCGTAGTTGGAGTAGACGTACGGCTGCGTTCGCCGCGCGTGATATGAGTGCATCGAATGCCCGAGCTCGTGGGCGAGGGTGCTCATCGAATAGATGTCGTCGTTGTAGCTCATGAAGATGAAGGGTCGCGTGTCCATCGCGCCGGTGGAAAACGCGCCCATCCGTTTGCCCTTGTTGGGATAGACGTCGACCCAGCGGTCTTCGAGCGCGCCTCTGCGCATCACATCGACATAGTCCTGACCCAGCGGGGCGACGCCCTGAGCGATCCAGTCCACCGCCTCTTCGTAGGTCACCTCGAGAGAGCTATGGCCCAGCTGCGCCCGTGTGTCGTAAGGCTTCAACACCTCGAGACCCAGGGCCTGGCGGCGGATCCGCCAGTAGCGGTGCCACGTGGCGACGTTGTCGCGAAACGCCTGGACTACGTTGTGAAATACCGCGAGCGGGATGTGGCTCGGCTCCAACGCCGCCTCCAGTGAAGACGCGTAACCGCGCGCCCGCGCGAAGAACACGTCCCGTTTGACCCCGCCGGCCAGGCTCGCCGCCATCGCGTGCTGCATCCTCAGGTGCTCGTCGGCGTAGCTCTCGAACGCGGTCCGGCGGACGTCGCGGTCGGGACTCGTCATGAGGGTGGCAATGGTGCCCTGCGCGACCTCGTGAAGCTCGCCGTCGGCACCGACGGCCGGCGCGAATTTCAAGTCGGTATTGGCCAGCACGCTGTGCACTGACAGCGCCGTGGCCAAGGGATCTGACACCTGCGTCAGCAGCTCTTCGACCTCGGCGCTGCGGATGCGCTTTTGCAGCTTCTCGAGGCGGTCGAAGTAATGGCCGAGGTGCGCCAGCCGGGGCGAGACGGCAAGCCACTCGCGCAGCTTCGCGATGCCGATCGCGAGCATCTCGGGCACGGCGAACGACGAGGCGGCGCCGAGCTGCGCAGCGACCGAACGGGCCCGGTCAGCGCGGGCGGCGGCGGCCTGGTCGCCGACGTCGACCGAATACGACATCGTGCTGTAGACCATCAACTTCGCCATCAGCCGGTGCGCGCGTTCGTTGGCGTCGAACCAGTCGGCGAGCGCGTCCGGGGACTCGCCAAGATGCCCCTTGAACTCCTCGAGATCGGGCAGCCTGGACAGGATCTCCTCGACCCCGCGCTCCCAACCCGTCCCATCCGGAAAGACGCTCTCGCTGTCCCAGGTGAAGCGCCGATCGACCTCGGATCGAGCGGCGAGCGACTTGGTCACCGCCGATTAGTAGCATGATCCCGATGCCCCGAGTCAGCGCCAACGGAATCGAGATCGAGTACGAGACGTTCGGCGACCCAAAAGCGCAGCCGATGCTGTTGATCGGCGGGCTGGGCAGCCAGCTCCTCAGCTGGGATGAAGACTTCTGCGCGCTTCTCGCCGGCCACGGTTTTCACGTTATCCGGTTCGACAATCGCGACTCGGGCCTGTCGACCTGGGTCGATGACGCGTACACCCTGGACGATATGGCCGCCGACGCCGCCGGCCTGCTCGATGCGCTCGGCATCCCGGCGGCTCACGTCGTCGGGGCGTCGATGGGCGGGTTCATCGCCCAGCTGGTGGCGCTGAACCACCCCGACCGGGTCCTGACCCTCACGTCGATCATGTCCGGGCCTAACGGCGACGACCAGGTCCAGCCGACAACAGAGGGGAGTGGCGTGCTGATGGCGCCGGCGCCCGACACGCGCGAGGAACGCATCGCGATCGGCGTGTGGGCCAGGCAGGCGCTGCTCGGTCCGGCCGACCTGTTCGACGAGCCGCATGAGCGAGCGCGCGTCACACGAGCTGTCGATCGCGCCTATCACCCGGCGGGATTTGGCCGCCAGCTCGGAGCGGTCCTCGTCGCGAGGGGCCGGCTGGAGCGACTGGGGTCGGTTAGCGTGCCGACCCTCGTCATCCACGGCGACGCCGACATCCTCGTGCCCGTTGAGAACGGCCGCCGCGTCGCGGCGGCGGTCCCGGGTGCGCGGCTCATGGAGATCGAAGGCATGGGGCACGATCTGCCGCGACGCGTCTGGTCGCAAGTCGCGGACGCGATCGCCTCGCTGGCCGGCGAGGCCGCCCCCGCGTGCTGAACGGGCTCAACCCCGCGATCGCGTTTCTGGCCGGTCTGGCCTCCTTTGCCTCTCCGTGCGTCCTTCCCCTCGTGCCTGCCTACCTCGCGTACCTCGGAGCCCGTGTAGGACAGCCGGTCGCCGTCGCAGGCGCGGGTTTCGTCGCGGGGTTGTCGGTCGTCTTCATCCTTTTCTTCTATGCGTTCTCGCTCGCGGTGCAGCCGGTGCGCTCCTACGTTCCCGTTGTGGCTGGACTCCTCGTGATCGTCATGGCGCTCCACGTGGCGGGCGTGATTCGGCTCCCGTTTCTGGCGACGGAGTACCGGGTGATGAAGACCGCGCCGCAGTCGGGTGGCGTCGCGGGAGGCTTCCTGCTCGGGATGGGGTTTGCCAGCGGCTGGACGCCCTGCATCGGGATCACGCTTGGCGCGGTGCTCAGCTCGGCGGTGACGATCGGCGCCACCCCGCAGGGGCTGAGCCTGATGCTCGCGTACTGCCTGGGTCTCGGCGTGCCGTTCATCGCGCTTGCCTTTGCGCTCGAAGGGGCGCGACCCCTGGTGAGGTTCGTGAACAGCCACCGCCGCGCCATCGACCTCGCCTCGGCGGCCGTGCTCGTGGTGATGGGGATTCTCTTGCTGACGAACAACTTGACGATCCTGTCCTCAGGGCTCACCCAGCTCGTGCCCTGGTGGCCGTCGCCCTCGCTGTGAGACCCTGGTGATCCGCACCCACTACGTGTAAATCCGCCGGCTGAAGACCATCGGCGCGACGCCCTCGCGATGGTCGCCCTCGGTCACGAGCCCGATCAAAACCCAGTGGTCCCCCGCCTCGATGGTGTCGCGGAGCGCGCAGACGGCGTAGGCGGCGGTGTCGTCGCGCAGGATCGGACCGCCAACCCTTGTTGCCGGGCGCTCCCACGCGATTCGCTCGAACTTGTCGCTCAGCTTCGTCGCCATACGGCGGGCGAGCTGCTCGCTGCCGGAGGCGAGGATGTTGGCCGTAAAGCCACCCGTGTGCTCCACGGCGGGGAGCGTGTTGGAGGTCTTGTCGATGCACACCAGCGCCAGCGGCGGCTCGAGCGAGGCGGCGCAGAAAGCGCTCACGGTCAGGCCTCTTGGCCCGCCGTCTTCGCCGAATGCCGTCAGGACCACGACTCCGCTTGCAAAGCTGGCCATGACCTCGCGAAAACGCCACGTGTCGAACACGAGCGGATCGTAGTGCGGGGGTGTGAAGAACACTTGTTTGGAGTCCCTACAATGGTCAAACTGTCTTCTGTGGGGAACTCGCTGGACCTTTTCTCGGCGCCCGTGCGCGACTGGTTTCGAGCCTCCTTCGCCGAGCCGACCTCCGTGCAGGAGCGAGGCTGGCGGGAGGTGGCTGCCGGCCGCCACGCCCTCATGGCCGCTCCCACCGGCAGCGGCAAGACTCTGGCCGCCTTCCTGTGGTGCCTCGACCGCCTCACCACTGAGCCGGTCCCGGCCGAGGCGGAGCGGTGTCGCGTCCTTTATGTCTCGCCTTTGAAGGCGCTCGCCCACGACGTCGACCGCAACCTTCGCTCCCCGCTTGTCGGCATCCGCCGCCAGATGGAGTCGCAGGGCCTGGTCCCACCCGAAATCTCTGTCGCGATCCGCACCGGCGACACGCCGGTCGACCTCCGGCGCTCCATGGAGAGGCACCCGCCCGACATCCTCATCACGACGCCGGAGTCCCTGTTCCTCCTCCTCACGAGCGCGGCTCGCAAAATCCTGTCGCCGGTCCGCTGGCTGATCGTCGACGAGATCCATTCCGTCGCGTCGACAAAACGGGGCAGTCACCTTGCGCTGAGCCTCGAGCGGCTGTGCGAATTGACGAGGGTCGAGCCCCAGCGGATCGGGCTCTCGGCCACCCAGCGTCCGCTGGAGGAGGTCGGGCGCTTTCTTGGCGGCGCGGACCGGCAGGTGTCGATCGTCGACGCCGGGCGGCTGAAGACGATGGAGGTCAAGGTCGAGGTCCCGGTCGAAGACATGACCCGGCTGACGGCCGAGGACGAGGACAGCGCCAAGGGCCAGAACAGCATATGGCCGGCCATCTACCCGCGCCTGCTGCAGCTCATCCGGGAGCATCGCTCGACCATCGTCTTCGTCAACTCGCGCCGGCTCGCCGAGCGCATCGCCGCTCGGGTCAACGACCTGGCCGAGGAAGACCTGGTGCGCGCTCACCACGGATCGATCGCGCGCGAGCAGCGCATGCTGATCGAGGACGAGCTGAAGGCGGGGCGCCTGCGCGGCCTGGTCGCAACCTCGACGCTCGAGCTGGGCATCGACATGGGAGCGGTCGATCTGGTGCTCCAGATAGAGGCGCCGCCCAGCGTCGCGGCCGGCATCCAGCGCGTCGGCCGGGCGGGCCACTCGGTGGGTGAGGTCTCGCGCGGCGTGGTGATCCCGAAGTTTCGCGGCGACCTGCTCGAATCCGCCGCCGTCGTCGAAGGCATGCTCGACGGCCGGATCGAATCGACTGTGGTGCCACGTAAGCCGCTCGACGTGCTCGCCCAGCAGATCGTCGCGATGTGCGCGCTCGACGAGTGGGAGGTCGAAAAGCTTGGACGCGTTGTCCGTCGCTCCTATCCGTACAGCGATCTCGGTCCGCGTGCGTTCGAATCCGTGCTCGACATGCTCAGCGGCCGCTACCCGTCCGACCAGTTCGTCGAGCTGCGGCCTCGTCTCGTCTGGGACCGCGTCGCGGGCAAGGTGCGCGGACGCGCCGGGGCGCAGAGGCTGGCCGTCACGAACCCGGGGACGATTCCGGACAGAGGCCTTTACTCCGTCAACCTGGCCGAGGACGGCAGGCGCGTCGGCGAGCTCGACGAAGAGATGGTTTACGAGACCCGCGTCGGAGAGACATTCGTCCTCGGCGCGTCAACGTGGCGGATCGTCGACATCACCCCGTCGCAGGTGATCGTCACGCCGGCTCCAGGCGAGCCGGGCAAGATCGCGTTCTGGAAGGCCGACGCGCCGAGCCGCCCGGTCGAGCTGGGCGCGGCCCTCGGCAAGATGGTGCGCGAGCTGCGGGCGCTGGATCCCGCGGCCGCCGCGAAGCGTCTACGCGACCGAGCCGGATTCGACGACCTCGCAATCAAGAACCTGCTCGCCTACCTCGACGACCAGGCGGCCGCAACCGGAACGGTGCCCGACGACCGCAACCTGGTCGTGGAGCGATTCCGCGACGAGGTGGGGGACTGGCGCGTCTGCCTGCACACTCCGTTCGGCGGACGGGTCCACGCTCCGCTTGCGCTGGCTTTGGAGGCACGGCTGCAGGAGAGGCTCGGCGTAGACGCCCGCGCACTGTGGACCGATGATGGCATCGCCCTTCATCTGCCGGAGGTCGAATCGCCACCGGCGCTGGACGAGCTCATCCTGGATCCGGAAGAGGTACAGGCGCTCGTGTCGGCGCAGCTGCCGGCGTCGGCGCTCTTTGCCGCGCGCTTTCGCGAGAACGCCGCGCGCTCCCTGCTGCTGCCCAAACGCAAGCCTGGCCAGCGCACGCCGTTGTGGCAGCAGCGCATGCGCAGCGCGGGACTGCTGCAGGTCGCCGGACAGTATCCCGACTTTCCGATCCTGGCCGAGACCTGGCGCGAGGTGATGAGCGATCACTTCGACATGCCGGCCCTGATTGGTTTGCTTCGCGCAATCAGGTCGCGCGAGATTCGCGTCGTGGCTGTCGACACGGAGCGCGCCTCACCGTTTGCGTCGTCTCTTCTCTTCTCGTATGTCGCGGAGTTCATGTATGAAGGAGACCAACCGCTTGCCGAGCGGCGGGCGCAGGCGCTGACGCTCGATCGTGACTTGCTCGCCGAGCTGCTCGGCAGTGAGGACCTGCGTGAGCTGCTCGACCCCGACGCGATCGTCGCCGTCGAGCTCGAGCTGCAGGGATTGCTGCGGGAGCGGTTCCCGCGCGATACGGACGAAGCGCACGACCTGCTGGCGCGCCTCGGCGATCTCAACGAGGACGAAGCGGTCGCGCGCGGGGTGACCGATGAGTGGCTGCGATCGCTCGAGAAGGAGAGGCGCGTTGCGGCCATAAGGATCGCAGGCGACACCCGTTGGATCGCGGCGGAGGACGCCGGCCGGTATCGCGAGGCCATGGGAGCCAGTCTTCCGATCGGCCTGCCCGAGGTCTTTCTCGAACCCGGCCCCGACCCCCTCGAGTCGCTTCTGCGCCGCTATGCGCGCACGCACGTTCCGTTCGTCACATCGGACCCTGCGAAGCGGTGGGGGCTGCCGGCAGCTGCGATCGAAACCGGCCTGACACGTCTGGCCGCAAAAGGCCACATCGTCGCCGGCGAGTTTCGCAAGGTGGCGGAAGGCCGCGAGTACTGCCATCCCGAAGTCCTCCGGGTCCTGCGGCGCCGCTCCCTCGCTGCGTTGCGCCGCGAGATCGAGTCCGTGCCACCAGTCGCGCTTGCCCGCTTCCTTCCCGCGTGGCACGGCATCGGTGTCCGGGCGGGGGGTGTTGACCGGCTGCTGGAGGTCGTCTTTCAGCTGCAGGGCCTCGCTTTGCCCGCGACGGTGATCGAACGCGACGTGATCGCGTCTCGGGTCGGCAACTACGTACCGCGCCTGCTCGACGAGCTGGTATCGATGGGCGAGGTCGTGTGGGTCGGCCGAGGCTCGCTCGGTGCGAGCGACGGCCGCGTCGCGCTGTACATGCGCGGTGATGCACCGCGCCTGGTCCCACCCCCTGTTGAAGCGCCGCAGTCGGAGCTGCACGACAGGCTTCGCGCCCACCTCGGGGCGCGCGGGGCAAGCTTCTTCCGCGACATCTACAACGCGTGCGGCGGTGGCGATGAGGACGTGATGCTCGACGCGCTGTGGGACCTCGTCTGGTCAGGCGAGGCCACGAACGACACGTTCGCTCCCCTTCGCCTGCTCGGTCCGGCGGCGAGGAGGCCGGCTCGAAAGCCACGCCTGCCGCGCCTGATCCAGCCGCGGGCTACCGGCAGGTGGTCATTGGTGGCCGATCTGCTCGGCTCCGGGGCAAACACCACGGAGCGTCTGCACTCCGAGGCCGGCGTGCTCCTCCAGCGTCACGGCGTGCTGACTCGGGAGGCGGTTGTCGGAGAGGGTTGGCCCGGGGGATTCGCCAGTCTCTATCCGGTGCTCCGAGCGATGGAGGAGTCGGGACGCATCCGGCGCGGTTACTTCGTCGAGGGGCTCGGTGGCTCGCAGTTCGCCCTACCCGGCGCGGTCGACCGGCTTCGTTCCATGCGTGAATCAGGCGGCGGCATCATCGCGATGGCGGCCACCGATCCGGCCAACGCCTACGGCACGGTTCTTTCGTGGCCTCAGTCAGACGGACGGATGGCGCGCGCTGCGGGCGCGTACGTCGTGCTCGAGGATGGCCGGCTGGTTCTCTACCTCGAGCGGGGCGGCCGTTCGCTGTTGACGAACGGCGAGGTTAAGCCAGCACATCTGCAGGCGCTGATCGCGGGCGCCACCAACGCTGGTCGGCTGGAGGTCCAGAAGGTGGACGGTGTCGCGGTGATGGAGTCGCCGCTCAAGACCGCCCTGCGGGAAGCCGGTTTCTCCGCGACCCATCGCAGCCTGGTCGCCTACGGCACTCGCGGCTGAACCGGTGGATAATCGGGTCGTTGCCGCCCGGTTGGTACATGGGGCATATACAGGAGGCAGACCATGCTGAAGATCAAGAGCGCGTCTCCCGCGATTCCCGCCCAGGACATCAAGCGTGCCCGCCAGTTCTACGAGCAGAAGCTCGGGCTCAAACCCTCGGAGGTACAGCCCGACGGTGGCGTTGTTTACCGCACCGGCGAGACGGGCTTCCTCGTGTTCCCGAGCATGGGCAAAGCGTCCGGCGACCACACCCAGCTGGCACTGGAGGTGGAAGACGTCACCAGCGCTGTGAGCGAGCTGAAGAGCGCCGGCGTCAAGCCTGAGGAGTACGACTACCCAGAGTTCAAGACGCGCGACGGCGTCGTGGACATGGCCGACGGCGAAAAGGGCGCGTGGTTCAAAGACTCCGAGGGGAATTTGATCGCCCTGACATCAAGGGTTCCGACCGCCGCGCGGAGCAACTGACCCCACACCCGCGACCACCGTCCCCGTTCAAACCGTGGGTACGATTACTGCTCCGTCGGGGAGTAGCGCAGCCCGGTAGCGCACTTGACTGGGGGTCAAGTGGTCGCGGGTTCAAATCCCGCCTCCCCGACCATTCGCGGCCGCTGATGGGAGACATGAGAATCATCGAGGGCGTCGCTGCCGCTCACTGACCTCATCGCCCACTACGGCTACTTCGCCGTCATGGCCATCGTCGGCCTGGAGTCAATGGGCGTTCCACTTCCAGGCGAAACGACGCTTATCGCGGCCGCCCTGTACACCGGAGCGACGCACAACCTGAGCATCGTCGGTGTCGTGATCGCGGCAAGCGCCGGTGCGATCATCGGCGACAACCTCGGGTACCTGTTGGGTCACTGGGGCGGCTATCGGTTGTTGATCCGTTACGGCCGCTACGTCCGACTCTCAGAGAAACGGATCAAGCTCGCTCGATATCTGTTCTTTCGCTACGGCGCTGAGGTCGTCTTCTTCGGGCGATTCACGGCAATCCTTCGCACCTACGCGGCGTTTCTCGCCGGCACGACGCGCATGCCGTGGCGCAGGTTTCTCATCTTCAACGCGGCGGGCGGCATCGTCTGGGCCACGGTTTATGGCGGCGGTGCTTACTTGCTGGGCACAAAGATCGAACGGGTGAGCGGCGAGTTGCAACTAGTTTTCGTAGCCGCCGGGGTGGTTGCGCTCGTCGTCGGGGCGATCATCGTCCGGCGCCACGTGAGCCACCTGGAGGCCGCCGCCGAAGAAGCCTTTCCCGGACCGCTCAGTACTTAAGCCCGGGTGCGGTGGGCAGTCCTGCGATGGACGTTGAGCAGCGCCTGCCTCTGGAAAGCTTGGCCGCACTTGTCGCAGACGAACGGGTCGATGAACTCGACACGCGGGGCATCCGACGGCAGGTCCTTTGTCGAATACGTCGTGTTTCCCTCAGGCTCAGGATTGAGCAGTTCGCCCAGGTTGGACGACCCGCCCGGCCAAGCCGAGTCGACGCCTTCGGTGCCGCCGGGATTCGCCTCATGTGGCCGGGACTTGGCCTCAGGAAGTTCGGGCAGCCCGGTCGCTTCGCGCTTCTTCTTGCCTTTCATACCTTCAGCTATACGCCGCGCTTCGCCCGTGTTCAACTATGGATCCCATGCCTAAGGTGACCTTGATCGGCGCGGGCAGCGCTGTTTTCGCTCGGCAGTTGGTCACCGACATCCTCGCCGTCGACGGACTGGACGCCGGCGTGTTCGCGTTGGTCGACATCGACGCGGGGCGGCTGGACCTGGCGCGGCGGATCGTCGAGCGCCTGGTCGAGCTGTCCGGAAAGGCGTGGCGTGTCGATGCATCGACCGAACGGCTTGACGTCCTCGCGAACACCGACTACGTCATCAACTCGATCGAGGTCGCCGGCCTGAAGAACGTCCGCTTCGACTACGACATACCGATGCGATATGGCGTCGACCAGTGCATCGGGGACACGATTGGCCCCGGCGGCATCTTCAAGGCGCTCCGGACAGGGCCGGCGTGGCTTGACATCGTCTCGGACGTCCAGCGCATAGCGCCCAAGGCCGCAATCCTCAACTACACCAACCCGATGTCGATCCTCACCCTGGCGGCGCTGCGCACGGTGGATCTTCCCGTGGTCGGACTCTGCCACAGCGTGCAGGGGACCTCCCGCCAGCTCGCGGACTACCTCGGAATTGACTACGCCGACATGACGTGGGAATGCGCGGGCATCAATCACAACGCCTGGTTCACGAAGCTCGAGCTCGCTGGCGAGGACCTGTATCCGCGGCTGCGCGACCGCGCACGCCTGCCCGAGATCTACGAGCAGGACCCAGTGCGATTCGAGGTGATGCTCGACCTGGGCGCTTTTGTCACCGAATCAAGCGGTCACTTCTCTGAATACGTGCCCTACTTTCGCAAGCGTCCTGACCTGATCCAGCGCTACACGCGAGCCGGCTACCTCGGCGAGAGCGGCTTCTACGCCAACAACTGGCCGCGCTGGCGACGGGAGAATGACGAGTCGATCGAGGCGATGCTGCGTGGGGACAAGCCGGTGCCTCTGGCGCGCAGCCTCGAGTACGGCGCGGACATCATCGAAGCGATCGAATGCGGCCGCTCCGCCAGCATCCACGGCAATGTGCTCAACAACGGCTCGATCGACAACCTTCCCGAAGGCTGCGTGGAGGTTGAGTGTCGCGTCGATCGCGATGGCATCAAGGCGCAGCACTTCGGGGCGCTGCCTGAACAGCTCGCCGCGCTCAACCGCGCCCACATGGCCGTGCATGAGCTAGTTGTCGATGCGCTGATCGAGCGCGACCGGCAGAAAGCGAAATACGCGCTGATGCTCGACCCGCTCACAGCGGCTGTCTGCTCAGTCGACGAGATCGACAGGCTGTTCGAAGAGATGTGGAATGCGGAGCGGGAGAGCCTTTCCGCTTTCGGCTAAGCCACCGCTCGGCCGAACTGCCGCGCGCCGATCACGACGGAGATGACCGACAACACGGCCAGGATCAACACTCCCTTGGCCACGCTCGGATCGCCGAGGTTGTCATTGAAAATGTGCCGCGCCGCGTCGACCGCGTAGAGCAGAGGATTCACCGCCGCGATGTTCTGCAGCCATTTCGGCGCGATGCTCATCGGCAGCAGCACACCCGAGAGCAGCAGGATCGGAAGTGCGGCGGTGAAAACGATCGGCGCGTAGCTGTCCTCGCTCTTCACCACCAGGGCGACCGCGTACGCGATGGATGCCGTCAGCAGACCGATCAGTCCGATGAGGGCGAGCACGACGACCACGCCAAGCGGATGGATGCTCAACCCGAACGGCAGGGCGATCAGGATCAGGATCAGGGACTGAAGGACGATCGAAAACATGTCCCGCAGCGCGCGCCCAAACAGCAGGGCGACGCGGCTCACAGGAGTCACGCGGAGACGTTCGATCACGCCCATGCGCAGCTCCGCGATCAGGCTGAATCCCACGCCCGCCGCGCCGAACATCCCGAGCTGGACGAGCAGCCCCGGAACGAAGACGTTGTAGGCCCCGCCGGGCGGAAAGCCTCGCATGGTGGCGATCGGATTCAGCAGGGGCGCGAACAACACGAGGTAGAGCACAGGCTGAAGCACCCCAATCGCCACCCACACCGGGTTGCGAATGAAAAGGCCGAAGTAGCGGCCGAACACGAGCCATGTGTCGCGCAGCACCTTCATGCGGCGGCCTCCCGCAGCGAGCGGCCCGTTTGGCGCAGGAAGACGTCGTCCAGGCTCGGCCGGTGCAGCTCCACGGTCATCAGCTGCATGCGAGCCGCATCCAGCAGGCGGAGGATGGCGGGCATGGCAACCTCACCGCGGTCCACATATAGATGGACGGAACCGTTTTCGAGCCGAGCCTCGCGCACGAAGTCCTGGTCTTTGACCAGGTCCAGCGCGCGCTGCTGGTCTCCTGCGATTGTGAAGTTCACAACGTCCCCGGCGATCGCCCGCTTCAGCTCCTCGGGGCTGCCTTCGGCAACGATCTTGCCGTAGTCGATGATTGCGATGCGATCGCACAGCGCGTCCGCCTCATCGAGGTAGTGCGTGGTGAGAAAAACGGTCGTGCCGCGCTCGTGCATGCGCCGCACCTCGTCCCAAACGCGGGCCCTGCTCTGCGGGTCTAGGCCAGTCGTCGGCTCGTCGAGGAACAGCAGCTCGGGGCTGTGGACGAGGCCCATCCCGATGTCGAGGCGCCGTTTCTGACCGCCCGAGTAAGTTCCCGTCTTCCGGTCGGCGGCACCCTCGAGCTCGAGCATCTCGATCAGCTCGGCCGCGCGCCTGTGCGCGGCTTGCGTCGACATGCCGTACAGGCGGCCCTGAAACACCAGCTCCGTCCGGCCCGTGATCTCGCGGTCCGAGCCGCCCGCCTGGCCGACGTAGCCGATCCGCTCGCGGATCCTGTCCTGCTGGGTCGCCAGCTCGCAGCCCGCGACGCGGGCGGTGCCTCCACTGGGCGGGAGCAATGTCGCGAGCATGCGCAGGGTGGTGGTCTTGCCGGCCCCGTTTGGTCCCAGGAAACCGAAGATCTCTCCGCGGCTCACGTTCAGGTCCACGCCGGCCACCGCATCGACCTGCCGCCGGCGTGACTTGAAGACGCGGCGAAGACCGCGCGTTTCGATTACAGCTTCAGGATTTGTCCCGGCCATCGGTCGAGATTGTGCCGGACGCGGGCGTTTCGCCGCCGGTGAGCTGCGCCCAGAACGCTTCCTGCACAGGACCGCCGTGGCCCTTGCGGCGAACCGCGATGATCGGACGTACTCCAGGAGGAATCGGCAGGCGCCTCAGCTGTCCGCTCTGCAGGTCGGCGGCCACAGCCCGCTTGGGCAAGGCCGCAAACCCGAGGCCGGCGATCGCCGCCGCGCGCACATATTCTGGATGTCCCAGGTTCAGCGCATCGATGGTGTCGTAGACCTCACCCAGCATGTCGCGCACGGTCCGTTCGGCCGACCACTCCGAGCCTCGTCCCAGATAGAGGTGACCTACCAGGTCGGCAGGGGTCATACGCCTCAGCTGCGAAAGCGGGTGTTTTCTGTGCGCGACGACGACGAGCTCGTCTTGAGTGAGCTCGACCGCGGTCAGCTCGGGGAAACTCGCGCCCTCGATGATCGCGCAGTCGAGCGTGCCCGCCACCACGCGGCGATTGAGCTCGGCGGAGGGCTCGACGAGGACGTTGAGCTTGATGCCCGGGTGACGGCGTGTGAACTCGGCCAGGTGAGGCGGGAGATAGTACGTCGCGCAGGTGGGGCTGGCGCCCACGTGCAGAGAACCGGCCTGCAGCTCTTTCATCGCCTGGGCGGTGTCGTCCATCACCTCGACACTGCGCAAGGCGGCTCGGCAGGCCTCGGCGAGCGCCCGCCCGGCATCCGTCAGACGAACCCTCCGCCCGTCGCGCTCGAGCAGCTGCAGCCCGACTGCGCGCTCGAAGTGCCGAACCTGCTGGGTCACGGCGCCCTGCGTCAGGTAAAGAGACGCCGCCGCGCGCGAGATGTGCTCGGTCTCCGCGACCGCCACGAACGACCGAAGCTGCTCCAGAGTGTAGGCCGGCTTCCGCACCGGGACATATTAGTCGTGCTTATGGAAAGCATTACAAACAGTTGAACCAAATGGCTTAATGAAAGCTGAAGCCGAGCGTTAGACGAGTTACCGTTCAAGCCCTCTCGAAGGAGAGAAAAGGAGGTGAGTTAGTTATGAGAAGTCGGCTCAGCCGCCAGGGCGGCCAAGGCATGGTCGAGTACGCCCTGATCTTGGTCTTGGTTTCGATCGTAGTCATCGTGATTCTTCTGACCATGGGCAATCAGATCCAGAACGTCTTCTCCAACGTCGTCGCCGCTCTCGGAGCCTGAAAACTCACCACTTCTTGGTGGGGCCGGCCCGCCGGCCCCACCGCCCGCCGGCCCCAAGCCGCCGGCCACTCTAAACTGGCCCGTTCCTGCTGTCGCCTGGCTATTAGAGGTAGCCAGGCGATCCGCGCCAGAGCTACTCAGCCGGGTTTGCAAGGCGGGTGTCAAGGCCCCAGATTGAGACTGTAAAGTTCGTTTCGTGGCCGTCGGAGCCCACCCCGAGCCAGATCTTTCGCCTGTTCTTTCGCCAGTCAGCTCCCGCTACATCAACCGCGAGCTTTCCAGGCTCGACTTCGATGAGCGCGTGCTGGCGATGGCCGAAGATCCCAAGCTCGCCCTCCTCGAACGTGTGCGGTTCCTGGCCATATTCAGCCAGAACCTGGACGACTTCTTCCAGGTCCGCGTCGCCGGCCTCAAAGAGCAGGTCCTGGCCGCCGTCGCCGTCTCGTCGCCGGACGGCATGTCGCCTCTCGAGCAGCTGAAGGCGATCCGCTCGCGGGTCGAAGGACTGATCAATCGCCAGGTGGCGATCTATAACCGGGAGATCGTACCGGCGCTCGCGCAGTCGGGAATCGCTCTCATGCGCGGCGAGGAGGTCAGCAAGAAGGAGCTCGCCCAGCTCCACACCGTGTTCCGGGAGCAGATCTTTCCGGTTCTGACGCCGCTCGCGGTCGATCCCGGCCACCCATTTCCGTACATATCGCATCTTTCGCTGAACCTCGCCGTGATGGTCCGTGACCCGCAGCGGCGCCAGCAGCGCTTCGCGAGGGTCAAGGTGCCGCCGGTCTTGCCGCGCTTCATCCCGTTGATCGAAGGTGAGCGTTACGTGCCGCTCGAAGACGTGATCGCGCTGCACCTTCCGCTCCTGTTTCCGGGCATGGAGATCGTCACGCACCATCCCTTCCGCGTCACACGCGACGGCGACCTGGACGACGTCGACAGCGACGCCGAGGATCTGCTCGCGGCGATCCAGACCGAGCTGCGCCGGCGCCGCCGCCACGCACGCGTAGTCCGGCTCGAGGTTGACCCTGGCATGTCCGACGAAGTGCTCGACCTGCTCACACGCGAGCTCGAGCTCCAGCCGGCGGATGTCTACCAGATCGACGGATTGCTCGACATGGGCAGTCTCTCGGTCCTGGCGCAGATCGACCGGCCTGACCTCAAGGAGGAGGTGTGGACGCCAACCACGCAGCCTCGCCTCCGCGGAATCGCCGCTGAGGTGCCGGATCTGTTCGCGGTCCTGCGCGCGGGCGACGTGCTGGCCCATCACCCCTACGACTCGTTCGCCACCTCGGTCGAAGCTTTCATCGATCACGCTTCGGGCGACCCTGATGTCCTCGCCATCAAGCAGACCCTGTACCGCACTTCCGGGCCGGCCAGCCCAATCGTGCGCGCGCTGATCCGTGCCGCGGAGCGCGGCAAGCAGGTGGTCGCGCTCGTCGAGATCAAGGCTCGGGGCGATGAGCAGGCCAACATCGGCTGGGCCCGCGCTCTGGAGGAGGCCAACGTACACGTTGTCTACGGGCTCCTCGGATTGAAGACGCACGCCAAGGTCACGCTTGTCGTCCGGCGCGAGGGAGGTCACATCCAGCACTACCTGCACGTCGGAACAGGGAACTACAACCCCAACACCGCGCGTGGGTACGAGGACATCAGTCTTCTGTCCGCTGACTCAGACCTCGGCGCCGACGTCACCGAGCTCTTCAACCTGCTGACCGGATACAGCCGGCAGAGCCGCTACCGCAAGCTGCTCGTCGCACCGACCAACCTGCGCGCGGGCATCACTCAACTGATCGAGCGAGAGGGCGTGGTCGGGGGCAGGATCATCATCAAGGTCAACAACCTGATCGACCAGGAGATCATCGACGCGCTGTACGCGGCCTCGCAGTCCGGCGCCCAGATCGATCTTCTCGTCCGCAGCATGTGCTCGCTGCGACCTGGCGTGCCAGGTCTCTCGGAGCGCATTCGCGTCCGCTCGATCGTCGGCCAGTTCCTCGAGCATTCGCGCGTCTTCTCGTTCGGCAACGGGGGGCGGCCCGCGTACTACCTCGGCTCTTCGGACCTGATGCCTCGCAATCTCGACCGCCGTGTCGAGGCGGTCGTCCCGGTCACGGATGCGAGGCTGCGTCAGCGGCTGCAGCAGATCCTCGACGTGTCGCTTGCCGACGATGTGCTCGCATGGGAACTTGGTCCCGATGGCTCATGGCATCGAGTTCCGACCACGCGCGGGCTCAACTCGCACAACCGCTTCAAGGAGCTGGCCATCGAGAGCGCGCACCGCAACGGCTCGAACGGCGTCCCGCATGTTTGACGGCCTTTGATCGAGCGTGAGGTGAAGCTCGGGGCCGGTCCCGCGTTCCACCTCCCCGACCTCGCCGGAGTCATCGAAGGTGTCGCCGTGGCTCCGCCTGAAACCGTGCGTATGGAGACGGTTTATTACGACACGGCAGACCTGCGTCTGGCGCGATGGGGCGTCTCGCTGCGGCGTCGGGCGGGAGAAGGGTGGACGCTCAAGCTCGCACAGCCTCCGTCGACCCCAGGCAAGCCCGGGGCGGTGCTCGAACGCGACGAGCTCACCTTTCAGGGAGGGGCGGCCAAACCGCCAGAAGCTGCGCTGGAGGTCGTGCGTGCTTACGTCCGCAAGGCCGAGCTCGTGCCAGTAGCCAGGCTGTCGACGGTGCGACGCCGCGTCCGGCTGGTCGACGCCACGGGAACACGCGTGGCAGAGGTGGTGGACGACGAGGTCTCGGTGAGGGATGGCCGGCGCGTCGCAGCCCGCTTCCGTGAGATCGAGGTCGAGGTGCCGAGCACGAATGGCGCCGAGGGCAGCGACTCGGCCGATGGAATCCTCACTCCCCTGGTGACGCGGCTCCGCGGCGCCGGGGCGGGGGCCCCCGACCCGACGCCCAAGCATATCCGCGCGCTGGGCCCGCGCGCGATCGAGCCGCCCGAAGTTTCAGCTCAGCCGCTGCCCCCGGACGCGCCGGCCAAGGACGTCATCCGGAACGCCATTGCGGAGTCGGTCGCCGCACTTCTTCATCACGACCCGCTGGTCAGGACCGACCGCGATCCCGAGGCGATACATCAGGCGCGCGTGGCGACGCGCAAGCTGCGGTCCAATCTGCGCACGTTTGGCCCGCTGCTGGACCCGGAGTGGACAGAGCCCCTGCGTTCGGAGCTGGGGTGGCTTGCGATGGGCCTTGGCGCGGTGCGTGATCGCGAGGTCCTGCTGGAGCGGCTGCGCGAGCGGGCGAAATCACTGCCGGCGGCGGACCAGCGTTCGGCGGCGTCGCTGCTTCAGCTCCTCCAGGGCGAGATCGACGAGCTGCGGAAGAAGCTGCTCGCGGACCTCGACTCACAGCGGTACATCGACCTGCTCGAGCGGTTGGTTGCCGCCGCGCATTCGCCGCAGACGCTGCCGGACGCCGACCAGCCGGCGGCTGCCGTGCTGCCGGCGCTGGCCACGACGCCGTGGCGCCGCTTGCGCTCGGCCGTTCGTGGGCTGCCGGAGACGCCGACCGACCCAGAGCTCCATCGCATCCGGATCCTGGCCAAGCGCGCGCGCTACGCGGCCGAGGCCGTTGCGCCCGTGGCCGGGCCCGCCGCTGCCGCCTTCGCACGAGCGGCCGCCAAGCTGCAGACGATCCTCGGCGAGCACCAGGACAGCGTCACCGCCCAGGCCTGGTTGCGTTCGGCCAAGGCGAGCGGCAAGCGCGCTTTCGTCGCCGGTGAGCTGATCGCCCTCGAGGGACTGGCGGCCCACGAGGCGCGTTCGAAATGGCGAAAGGTCTGGAATTCGCTCGACCGCAAGCGGCTGCGCGTGTGGATGCCCTGAGCCGAAGCTTCTACGTCGTCAGGCATGCCAAAGCTGGCAGCCGCGGCCACTGGTCGGGCGACGATCAGAAGCGGCCGTTGAGCAAGAAGGGGATCAAGCAGGCCGAAGACCTCGTCAAGCTGTTCAAGCCCTTCTCGATCGCGGCGATCTACTCGAGCCCGTATCTGAGGTGCATACAAACGGTCGAGCCGCTTGCGCGCGCCCGGCGCCTCGAGGTGGAGCCATCGATTGAGCTGGCCGAAGGCCATGGCCTGGCCGGCCTGATGGAGTTCTTCGGCGATCCGGCGCTGGACGACGTCGTGCTGAGCACGCATGGCGACGTCGTGTGGGAGCTCGTCGAGGACCTTGTCCAGCGCGGCGTGATCAAGGCGGGCGAGGGAGGCTTCGAGAAGGGATCGACGTGGGTGCTGGAGGTCGATGGAGACGCGCCCGCCAAGGCACGCTACATAGCAGCGCCGTGATCGAGCGGCTGGGGGCCCAAATGGCGGCGGCTGCGAATCCGGCGAAAGCGGCCGGCATGCAGGCTTACATGAAATCCACCATGCCGTACCACGGCGTCAACCTGCAGCAGTTCGCTCGATCAGCCGCAAGGCCTTCGACCGATCCGCCATGAGCTGCGCCGAATGGCGGGCGACGATCCTCGAGCTGTGGCGCAGCGCTCGGTACCGCGAGGAGCGTTACGCGGCGCTCTTCCTTCTCGGCCTGAAGCGGCGCCGCGCTTGCCTTACGCCCAAGCAGATGCCGATGCTCGAGGAGCTGATCGTCACGGGCGCCTGGTGGGCCGCTACGCGCGTGACCACGAGGCTCGGCTCAGCGGCCTGAGCCGTCGCGAAGCGCTCAAGAACATCGGCTAACGTAAGACCGACGTGACGGTCACGCTGCGCGGCCCGGGCCTGACCGAAGACCAGGTGGTGGCCGTCGCCCGTGACGGCGAAAAAGTGGCCCTCGCCGCCACCGCGCGCACGAGGATGGAGCGCAGCCGGGCGCGCGTCGAGCGGGCGGCCGCCTCACGGGAACCGGTCTACGGCGTGTCGACGGGTTTTGGGGCCCTGGCCGGCACGCGCGTCGCGCCGCTCCGCCAGCCGGAGCTGCAGCTGGCGCTCATCCGGTCGCACGCGGCCGGTGTTGGGCCTCCGGTGGATGCCGAGGTCGTCCGGGCGACGATGCTGCTCCGTGCCCGCACCCTGGCGATGGGTCTGTCGGGCGTACGGCCGCTGCTCGCCGATGCGCTGATCGGGATGCTGAACGAGGGAATCACGCCCGTAGTGCCGCGCTACGGCTCGGTCGGCTGCAGCGGAGACCTCGCCCCACTCGCCCATATCGGTCTCGCGTTGGTCGGCGAAGGCGAGGTGCTGGACGGGCCCAGCGGCCGCCGGCCCGCCGCGCAGGCGCTCAAGGCGGCCAGGTTGAAGACGGTCAAGCTCGAGACGAAAGAGGGCCTTGCGCTCATCAACGGCACCGACGGCATGCTGGGCATGCTCCTGCTCGCGTGCGCCGACGCCGAGAGCCTCTTTCGCAACGCCGACGTCACGGCCGCGATGTCCGCCGAGGCGCTGCTCGGCACCGACCGCACGTTCCAGGCCCGCCTCCAGGAATTGCGGCCGCATCCGGGACAGGCCGCCAGCGCGGCCAACCTGTCGCTCCTGATGAAGGGATCCCAGATAGTGGCTTCGCACCGCCAGTCGCAGCACGCGGTGCAGGACTCGTACTCCGTGCGCTGCAGCCCGCAGGTCGCAGGCGCGGCGCGCGACACGCTCGACTTCGCGCGTCGGATCGCTGAGGTCGAGCTGTCGTCAACGATCGACAACCCGATCGTGCTCGAGAACGGAGACGTCGAATCGAACGGCAACTTTCACGGTGAACCGCTCGCTTTCGCCGCCGACTTCCTGGCCATTGCCGCGGCGGAGGTCGGGTCGATCGCGGAGCGACGCGTCGACCGCCTCCTCGACCCGCATCGCTCCCAGGGATTGCCGCCCTTCCTCGCTCACGAACCCGGCGTGAACTCCGGCCTGATGGTCGCCCAGTACACCGCCGCCGCGCTCGTGGCGGAGAATCGCCGCCTCGCCGCGCCGGCGAGCGTCGACTCGGTGCCGACCTCCGGTATGCAGGAGGACCATGTGTCGATGGGCTGGGGCGCCGCGCTGAAGCTCCGCACCGTGCTCGACAACCTCGCGCACATCCTCGCGGTGGAGCTCTGCGCGGCCGTGCGTGCCCAGGAGCTTCGCCGTCCGCTCGAGCCTTCGCCCGCCACCGCCGCCGTGCGTGACGTACTGCGCCAGCAGGTCGCAGGCTCCGGCCCGGACCGCGTGGTCGCTCCGGAGCTCGCGGCAGCGCAGGCTATGATCCGGAGCGGCGCGATCATCGAGGCGGCGGAGTCGGTGACGGGCCGGTTGCGGTGAGCCGGACGATTCGCGCCCCACGGGGAGCCCAGCTCTCGTGCCTGGGTTGGCCCCAGGAAGCCGCCCTGCGAATGCTCATGAACAACCTCGATCCCGAGGTCGCCGAGCGGCCCGAGGATCTTGTCGTCTACGGCGGCACCGGTCGCGCCGCACGCTCCTGGGAGGCCTTCGACGTGATCGTTCGAGAGCTCCGCAACCTGAAAAGCGATCAGACGCTCCTGGTGCAGTCGGGCAAGCCGGTCGGGGTCTTCGACACGCACGAGTGGGCGCCTCGCGTCCTCATCTCCAACTCGATGCTGGTTCCCGAGTGGGCGACGTGGGACGAGTTCCGCCGGCTCGAAGCGCTCGGCCTGACGATGTACGGCCAGATGACGGCAGGGTCGTGGATCTACATAGGGACGCAGGGCATCCTGCAGGGGACATACGAGACGTTTGCCGCCATCGGCCGCAAGAAGTTCCGCGATTCGCTCGCGGGCACGGTCACCCTCACGGCCGGTCTCGGCGGCATGGGTGGCGCTCAGCCGCTGGCTGTGACTCTCAATGGCGGTGTAGCGATTTGCGTCGAGGTGGATCCCGAGCGAATCCAGCGCCGCCTCGAGCATCGGTACCTGGACGTGCGCGCCGCCAGCCTCGACGACGCGTTGAAGCTCGCCCTCGAGGCCAAAAAGGCAAGGCGGGCGGTTTCGATCGGCGTGCTTGGCAACGCTGCGGAGATCTTCCCCGAGGTGGCCAGGCGTGGCTTTGCAATCGACATCGTCACCGACCAGACTTCGGCCCACGACCCGCTCAGCTACATACCAACGGGGCTGTCGCCGGAAGACGCCGCGGAGCTGCGGCTCGACGAGCCGGCCGCTTATGTCAAGCGCGCCCGCGAGAGCATGGCTCGTCAGGTCGACGCGATGGTCGAATTCCTCGACCGCGGCGCAGAGGTCTTCGACTACGGCAACAGCCTGCGCGCGGAGGCTCGCCTCGGCGGTAGCAAGCGCGCCTTCGATTATCCGGGGTTTGTGCCCGCCTACATCCGGCCGCTGTTCTGCGAGGGAAAGGGACCGTTTCGTTGGGTCGCGCTCTCGGGTGACCCGGCGGACATCGCCGCGACTGATACGGCGCTCATCGAAGAGTTTGCCGACGACCCGGGCCTCGTCCGCTGGATCAAAGCTGCGGGCGAGCGCGTGCGCTTCCAAGGCCTCCCGGCGCGGATCTGCTGGCTTGGATACGGCGAGCGCGCGCGCGCTGGCAGGCTTTTCAACGACCTCGTGCGGACCGGCGCGGTGAAGGCGCCGATCGTGATCGGGCGCGATCATCTCGACTCGGGTTCCGTCGCCTCGCCATATCGCGAGACGGAGGCGATGCTCGACGGCTCCGACGCGATCGCCGACTGGCCCATCCTCAACGCTCTCGTCAGCACCTCGAGCGGGGCGTCGTGGGTCAGCGTGCACCACGGCGGCGGTGTCGGCATCGGCCGCTCGATCCACGCCGGCATGGTCGCGGTGGCGGACGGGACCGACATGGCGCAGGCAAAGCTCGAGCGCGTGCTGACCAATGATCCGGGCACGGGCGTGATCCGCCACGCCGATGCGGGCTACCAGCGTGCGATCGATGTGGCGCGCGAGCGCGGCGTCCATATTCCAATGCGGGAGTGAACGGATCGGGCCGCTGGCACGCCGAGCAAGCGTGGCTGGGTCATCGCGCAGAGAACGTGCTGATCGAGGTCGAAAACGGTCGGATAAGCGCGATCGAAGAACGCATCCCTGCACCCCCCGATGCCATCGCACTCAAGGGCTGGACGGTGCCGGGGTTCGCCAACGTCCACAGCCACGCGTTCCAACGGCTGCTGCGCGGCGAGATCGAGTCCGGCGGCGGCGACTTCTGGGAGTGGCGCGCCCAGATGTATCGCTTCACTGAATGGGATCCGGCCGACTATTTCAAACACGCGCGGCTCCTGTTTCGGGAAATGCTGGAGGCGGGAATCACCGCGGTGGGAGAGTTCCACTACCTCCACGGCCATGGCAACGAACTTGGCGAGGCGCTCATCGACGCGGCGCGTGAGGAGGGCATCCGCATCACGCTCATCGACGCCTGCTACCTGCGCGGCGGGATGGACGGCGGGCCGCTCGAGGCCGAACAGCTCGCCTTCAGCGATGGCGACGCGGACAGCTGGGCGCGCCGCATGGATGAGCTCAAGGAAACGAACGGCGCCCGCATTGCGGCCGCCATTCACAGCGTTCGCGCCGTGGATCCGGAGTCGATGCGCGTCGTCGCGACCTATGCCCGCGAGCGGCGCATGCCCCTGCACATCCACCTCGCCGAGCAGGCCGCGGAGGTGGAGGCATGCCTCGCAGTCGAAGGGGTCACGCCCACCGAGCTACTGCAGCGCGAGGGCATCCTCGGTCCCGACCTGACAGCTGTGCACGCGATTCATCTCAACGAGCGCGACATCAGCCTGCTCGGCGAAAACGAGGTCTCGATCTGCGCCTGCTCCACAACGGAACGAGACCTCGGCGATCGCGTCGGTCCGCTGCGCGCGCTCGAAGCCGCGGGCTGCGACCTCGCGGTGGGCAGCGATTCCAACGCGGTGGTCGACATGCTGGAGGAGGCGCGGGGGCTCGAGCTCGACCAGAGGCGCGCCACCGGGCGCAGGGTTCTGCATCAGCCTGAGGACCTGCTGCGGGCGTCCACGGTCAACGGCATGCGCACCCTTGGCTGGGAATCCGGAGAGCTCAGGACGGGAATGCTCGCGGACTTCGTCACGCTGGATGCGCCGAGAGACCTGTGGCGCGAGATGAGCCCGTCGTACCTCATCTACGGCTTCTCCGGCCGCGACGTGACGAACGTCGTGGTCGGCGGCGAAACGGTGGTAAGCCGATGAGGCGCCTGCGCAACATCGGGCGCCTGGTCACCGGCTCCGCCGCGGGCGTGATCGAGCGCGCCGCGGTGATCTGCGACGGGGAGCGGATCGCCTGGTGCGGCAAGCTCGGCGACGAACCACGCGAGCTGATGGAGTCGGTGACCGAGGATCACGATTGCGCGAACGGACTCGTCACCGCCGGTCTCGTCGACGCGCACACGCACCCTGTATACGCAGGTGACCGAATGCGCGAGGTTGCGATGCGCTCGGCCGGCGCGTCTTACGAAGAGGTCGCCAAGGCGGGCGGCGGAATCAAGGCCACGGTGAAGGCGACTCGTGAAGAGCCGGTCAGCGTGCTCGAGCAAGCGACCAAACGCAGGCTGCGGACCTGGCTCGCCGGCGGTGCGACAACCGTGGAAGCGAAGACCGGGTATCACCTGCACCGCGAAGGCGAGCTCGAGGCCACGCGCATGCTCGCGCGCCTGAGCAAGCGCAAAGACCTGCCGCGCATCGAGGTAACGTTTCTCGCCGCCCACGCGCTGCCGCCGGACCGGTGGGCGCGCACGGGCGCATATGCGAAGCAGGTCGCGGAGTGGTGCACCGACGCGTACACGGCGGGCGCGCGCTTCTGCGACGTGTTCTGCGACCGCGGCTATTTCAGCGTGCCTCAATCGCGCGCCATCCTCAAGGCGGGCCTCAAAGCCAAGTTGATACCCCGCATACACGCCGACGAGCTCGATCGAACTGGAGGCGCGCGTCTTGCGGCGGAGCTGCACGCGGTTTCAGCGGATCACTTGCTCCGGGCAAATCGCGGCGACGCGATCGCGCTGGCCCGCGCCGGCGTGGTGGCCACTCTGGCTCCCGGCACCGCGTTGTCGATTGGCAAGCTTCCGCCCGTCAAGGACTTGATCTCAGCCGGCGCCGTGATCGCGCTCGGCACTGATCACAACCCCGGTACAAGCGGCCTCACGAGCATGAGCGCTGTGATCGCGCTCGCGGTGGCGGTGTTCAAGATGTCAGTCGACCAGGCTCTCACGGCCGCGACGCTGGGCGGCGCGTACTCGCTTTCGAGGTCAGATCGTGGTGTCGTCGCACCCCAAAAAGTGGCCGACCTCGTCCTCTGGGAAGCCGAGCACGAAGGGGCCTTTGCCTGGGCCTACGGGCTCAAGCCTCGAATTGTGTGGTCGAGAGGGGCGCAAGTTTTTGCCTCATAAGATGTTGCTTATTGCGTGCAATCAGCCTATAAGTTGCACCTGAACGGCCGCCCGCTCAGCAATCACGAACCAAACCGCGGTCGAAAAATGGAGGAAGGCAAGTAGTGGCAAAGTGGAACCCATTGGCGCTGAAGCTTCTCATGTGGGTCATGGGAGTATTGCTGGTCGTCGGCTCCGCGGCGAGCTTCGTTGGCGTGGCAGTGTTCCCATTCGACAGCGGGGCGGGCGTGACGGCGCCGGTGGCCGGTATCGCATTCGGGGCCGGGATCATGATCGCGGGATTTGACCCGATCGCCAACATCAGCTGGGTGCGCGCGCTCGTTCTGTACGCGATCCTCGAGGTCGTTTACCAGGTCCTCACCCAGATCGTGATCGGCCGCTTCGACATCGTCGCGTTCATCATCGGCATCCTGGTTGCGGTGCTGGTGCTGGTTCTCTACCCGAACAAGCCGGCGCTCTGGATGCAGGGCAGCGGAATGTCCTCAGGAGCCCGCGCGTAACCGACTTAACGCCAATCGCATGAGGGGCGGCCACGCGCCGCCCCTTTCTTTTTCAGTCTTGAATCACCTCGGTGGCCGCGAGCTCGTCGTGAACCGGTCGCCTCGTCAGCCATGAGGCCGGCAGCACCACAAGTCGCAGCAGCGACTGCGTCGGTGTGAGACGCGAGCCATCGACGGCGACGACACGCTGCCGCATCACCAAGCCGCCGAGCGTGCGGCCGTCGCAGGTGCTCCAGCATGCGACGTGATACATGGCCGCTAGCGCGAGCGTCTTGCCAAACCGCCTGCGCCCAGCCAGGCGAGCGAGGGTCAGACAGAACGCCAGGTCCACCGCCGCGGCCCGAAACCGATCCTGCGCCTGTGCGGGCTTGCCCGGGGCCGGCTCGCGGCCTCGAAGGTGCAGCAGGTAGAGCCTGGTGAACAGCTCGTGCACCTGCAGGTGGGTGAGCACGTAGATCGGCCGGGGCAGCCTGGGCGCGTAGCCCGTGACCGTCGCCTCGACCCGCCCGCCTGACGCCTGCACCCTCCAGCGGCCGCCCGGCCGACGAGCCAGCAGGCCGCCCTCGATCGGCCAGTCGACGGCGTTGCGGGTCACCCTGGGTGCACCGAAGCGCAGGAGCTCGATCGGGCCGAGCACAAGCGCGTGGTCGCGCAGGCCGACCAGGCCCAGCGTCAGCCGCCGCACGGCCTCCACGAACGCATTGCGCAGCTGGGCCCCCGTGAGGGGTCTCCCCGCGTCGACCGCGGCTCGCGTTGACACGCGCCCGTCATCCCAGGTGACCACACGCATATCTTCGTCACTGTCATGGCCAAGCTGGAGTTCTCCGCGGCGGTCACCGCCAAGGCTTCGCCCGAGCGCGCCTTCGACTACTTCGCCGACCACAGGCACGTCGCCGAGGTGCTCGAAGGTGTCAGCCGATGGGAGCCGATCGGAGGCAAGACGCGCGGAACCGGTGCCCGCTACCGGGTTGAGATGCGCGCCCTCGGCTTGCCGCTCCAAAACGTGCTTCGTTTGAACCGCTGGCGACGGCCTCGCGAGATCGGCTGGATCTCCGAGTCCGGGCTGATCAAACAGGAAGGCGGGTTTACGTTCCACGAAGCACCGCCGGGCGTTCGGATCGAGCTCCGAATCGCGTATGAGCCGCCGGCTTCGGTGTTAGGCGCGGCGATCGCCAAGCGTCTCGACTGGCTGGTCCGGCAGCGCATGGAGCACGCCCTAGAGCGCATTCGGCAGAATCTGGAGTCCTAATCTTGATGGGTCCATGAAGCTGACCCGCGAGGCAAGCGCGATCCTGGCCGGCGCATCGATCGGCATGCTTGCGCTGCGCTCCGGCCGGCTTCCGCTCGTCAACCCGGCCGTGTACAGCTTCGCCGGCGGCTCGCTGTGGATGACCACGTCGCGCTACGCGGCCAAGACGATCATCGCCAAGCGGGATCCCCGAGCCGCATTTCTTGTCGACGTTGGCGCCAAGGCCGTCCTGCTGCGAGGCGCGCTCGAGGTCTTCGATCCGCTGTCGCTTTCCAGTGATGTGCGTGCGGTCCTGGAAGGTCCCGGTTATTTCCTCGGCATGGCGGGTTATGCGCTGCGGAACGCACCGTTCTTTGCGGGATACCTCCTCGACCTCGCAAAGCTGCCGCGCGAATGGATGCCCTACAACCGCGTCGTGCTGCGCCTGAAGCTCAGCGACGCCGACCTGGTCGAAGGCGCGCCTTTTCCTCCGGCACAGGCTGCCCGGGTTCCGGCGGTGCCGGCCGAGGTGAGCAGGCGTCTTGCAGGCGTGTCACGCGGCTACGCCTGCTGGATCGAAGGCGGGCTCCCAGTCATCCGTCCGGCGTTCTGGGAGGTCGACCACCGCGAGGTAAGCGTCGCGCCGGCGAGCGGGCGGCCGAAGCCTGGCGGTCCAGGCGCCCTGGTGGTCGAGTCGCATCACCGCTTCCGGCCGTCGATGATGGTGGGTGCATGTGTGCGCGGCACGTTCGTCCGGTCGGGGGACGGCGAAGCGATCGCCGAGCGCTACGGAATCGAAGTCGCTGAAGTCCCCCCGGCTGTCGGACTCAAGCCCGAGCGCGTGACATCGTGGCGCGGATTTGCAATCACGACCGCGGTTCCGCGCTCAGCTCGGCAGCTGCGCGTCGCGGAGGGTTAGATGGCGAAGCCCAGCGCTCCCGGCATTCGCGTCCGCAAATGGGCCTCTGGCGAGTGGACCGATGCTCCCGACGCGGTCGTCACCGAGGAGCCGCTCCAGCTGCTGCTCAACGGCCAGCCGCTATCGGTGTTGATGCGCACGCCAGGCGAAGACGTCGAGCTGGCTCTCGGCTTGATGTTCGCCGAAGGCATCGCGCGCTCCATCGATGAGGTTCGGCTCGTGCGCGTCAGCGCTGAGTCGGGCGAGAGCTCCTCAGCAATCAACGTGGATGCGTCGATCGTCGAATCCAATCAAGTCGACATTCACCTGGCGGCCGCGCCGCGCCGCAAGCCGGAACGGTCGATGCTCTCGAGCTCCGCGTGCGGCGTCTGCGGCGCGGTGTTGATCGAAGACCTGCGCCGCGACCTGGCGGTGCTGCCTGCGGGACCGGCTGTTGACCCATCGCTCCTCGGCGGCCTGGTGGAGCGAATGCGTTCGGGTCAGGGTGTGTTCGAGCGCACCGGCGGCCTGCACGCGGCCGGGCTTTTCGACGCGCGAGGCGAGCTCATCTGCATGCGCGAGGATGTGGGCCGCCACAACGCGGTCGACAAGGTCGTGGGGCGGATGCTGGTCGACCGGCTTCTCCCAGCGAAGGATTCGATCCTTGTCGTGAGCGGGCGCGCCGGCTACGAGATCGTGCAGAAGTCCATCACGGCCGGGATTCCAATGCTCGCGGCGGTGGGCGCCCCGTCGAGCCTGGGCGTTGCGTTGTCGCGAGAGTTCAACCAGACGCTGGTCGGTTTCCTGCGCGGCGAGCGATTCAACGTCTACGCGGCGGCGGACCGGCTGGCCCGTTGATATCGGCCGCCAGAAGCAGTCCACTACTCCGCGCCGGCGTCATCGGTCTTTACGTGCTGGCGGTGGAGTGGACGCGCGCCCTGCTCGCGCACGACTCGCGGTTCATCGCGGCCGGGCTCCTGCTCGGCGGCATGGCCCTGGGGCTCGCTGCGCTCGGCCGGCCGGCGACCAGGCTTGGCCTGGGCAGATCCCGCTTCGCAGTGCGGGTGATCGGCGGCCTTGCGCTCGGCGCGGTGCTGCTCCTGCCTGCCGCCGCGCGAAGCGGAGCGCTTCCGCTTCTGCCGGCCGGGTTTGCGGTTGTCGCCATCGCGGTTTCGATCGGCGAGGAGCTCGCGTTTCGAGGCGCGCTCTACGCGGCGCTTGACGAGCTGGGCGGGGCGCCGCTCGCGGTCGCCGGGACGACAGTCCTCTGGACACTGGCGCACGCGCTGTCGCACCCACCCGAGTTCCTCGGCGCGGTCGCCGCCGCCGGGCTTCTGCTCGGCCTGTGGCGGTGGGCCTGCAAGGACCTGGTCGCACCCATCATCGGACACGTCATCGCGGATCTCGCTCTGTGAAGCGTCTCGCGGCGCTTGCGGGCGCCGCGATCGTGTACCTGATCGCCGCCTGGCTGGTGGCACCTGGCTTCTATGACGGCTTCGGTCCACAGCAGCCGTACAGCTGGACGTGTCCGCCTCCGCAGGCGGGCGCCAACACCAAGCCGAGCTCTGGGCACGCCGACATCCCGGTCCGAAACGGCACGACCGAGGCGTACTCGGTCTACACGGCAGACGGTCAGATCGTGATCGGCTTTCTGCCCGACTCGTTCGACGCGACGGGCAAGACCATGGTCCATGTCGACATCACTCCGCTCGACACATGCCCCCAGCCGCAGGGCATCACGTTCGTGACCAACATCTATCGCATCACGGCGGACGCACCGCTAAAGAAGAAGTCGAATGTGACGCTTCTTTACTCCAACCTCAAGCCGCACCCCGACTACATCTATCGTGCTGACAACCCGAGTGGGCCCTGGGCTCCGATCTCAGGTTCGCAGCAGGGCCAGCCATACACGATGTTCGGGTCGACCGACAAGCTCGGCTACTTTGCCGCCGGATACATCGCGTCAACACCGCCGCCGGGAGTTGTGACCGTGGGAGGCGGGCAAACGCTGCCGATCATCGTTGCGGTCTTGATCGTGATCGTGGTGCTGGCTGGGCTGCCGCTAGCTGTGATGCGGCGCAGGCAGTCAGGCGCGGGCGCGGCTGACGACGAGGAGGACGGTTCCTAGGGGCTGCGATAGTGGAGGTGAACCACACCGCTTCGGAAGCGCCGTTCGTCGAGCAGCTCGAGCTTCAGATGAAAGTCCTTCGGAAACGCGGCAACGCCTCCGCCGACAACCACCGGCACGACGAGGAGGTGGTACTCATCGACCAGGCCCTCCTTGATCGCATGCGCTGCAAGCGTCGGCCCGCCCAACGAGATGTCGCTCACGGCGCTTGACTTCAGCTGCCGGATGGCCTCAGGGTCAAAGACTCTCTCGACGCGGGTCCTGGCGCTCGACGGTGTCTCCAGGGAGTTCGAGTAGACGATCTTGTCGGCCGCGCGCCAGATCTCCGCGAAGTCGCGCATGACCTCGGGCTGGTCGTCGAGCTGCATCGTCTCCCAGGCCACCATCACGTCGTACATCCGGCGCCCATACAGGTAGGTGCCGACGGGCCGCTCGAGGTCGTTGACGAAGGCGTGGACCTCCTCGTCGGGAGCCGCCCAGTCGAAGTTGCCGTTCTTGTCCGTTACGTATCCGTCGAGCGACGAGATGGCCGAGTAGATGAGCCTAGGCGTACTTGATGGCCTCGAAGACCGTCCCGCATTTGCGGCACCGGTACTGAAGCGTCATCGCCTGGGTCCCAAAGAGCGAGATGAGCTCGGAGTCCTTCGCGTTGCAGTGCGGGCAGCGAGGCTCAGAGCGGGGTTGGTTTCGCGGTGGGCGGCGCGTACTTCTTCTCCTCCAGTCCACGAAGCATGCCGAAAGTATGCGCGTCGATGGCGCCTTGGCTGCCGCGCCTGCGCACTCCGTCCCATTGCTTCCAGTCGATGTCGGCGTGGGTCGCCTTTGTCTCCAGCTGCTCTTCCAGACGGGCTCGCAGTTCGCCCGGTCCCATGCTCAGCTTGCCTTGGCGGTGCAGAGCCGCTGTGTCACCATCCGGCGGCCCGAACCATTCGATGGCCTCTTGCCACGCCCGGTTCAGGGGCGCGCTGTCGATGCCGGAACGGAGCCAGCTGCGGCCGTGCAGGAAGTGATAGCGCTCCTCCATCAGCATCTTGCGCAGCCGGTGCTGGAGCACCTCCGCCGATCCGCCGACACACGCCTCGATCATCACGGTGAACGCCGTGTCGAGGATGGCGTTGGCGGCAACGAACTCAGACCACTGCGTCCACGGATCGTCGAAGTAGGCAAGGTTGTGGAGGCTCGCCGGATCTGATTCGCGTTCCGGGCCGCGGGGGTCGGCGCCAAGTGGCTCGAGGCATCCATACAGGACGCGGCTGTGTCCGAGGTCGTCGAGGCCCATCGCGGCCGCGGCGATGTCCGCCTCGAGGGATGGGGCGCGCGTCGCCCATTCCGCATAGCGAAGGCCGAGCATCTGCTTGTTGTCCGCGATGCTGAGGACGAGGTCGGAGAGGCTCAAACCTCGCCCGGTGACCAGAGATGGATGACGTCGTCCTTGCGGACAATGGCCATCTCGCACCAGCGCTCCTCGTCATAGGTCGCGCGTGCGTACGCCATCGCGAGGTCGGCGTCGGGAGCGACGACGCTGCCTACCTGGTGCAGTGGTTCAACGCGGGTCTTGCGCGCGAACACCTCGTACTCGACCGCGTCTCCGCTGACGCGCTGGTACTTCGTCAAACCGCCAGGCCCCAGGCCTCGAGCGCGTCGCGGCCGGCTTGCGTGATCCGCCCCGCCGTCCAAGGCGGATCCCACACGACGTTGATCCGCACCTCGTTCACGCCATCTTCGCGCAGCAGACGCTCACGCACGTCTTCGAGGATGAAGTCGGACGCCGGGCAACCCATGGCTGTGAAGGTGAGGTCGACGTCAACCACGCCGTTGCGCTCGGTGATGCCGTAGATCACGCCGAGGTCGACGAGGTTCACGGGCATCTCGGGATCCTGAACCTCTGAAAGCGCAGCCCAATACCGCTCCGTCATGACTCTTTGCGGTGCGTGTTTCGGAAGTTGTGGAACTCTTCCTGGAACATCGCGACCATCTCGGCATTCCGTGGACCGCGCGCGCGCCAGCGGGCCAGCACGTCGTCCCAGGTGATGGGCTGCTTGAAGTCCCAGCGCTTCGCCTCCGCATCGAACTCGCACGGGAACGGGTAATCGAGCTCCCACACGTCGTTGCCATCGCGGGTTGCCTTATGAGCGGGGACCGCGACGCCGATCTGCTCGCAGTAAGGCACGACTGTCGAGAGCCACCACTGGCGCAGCTGGTCGTTGGTGAGGCCCTTGAGCCGGTATTCGAGCTGGGTCGAATGCATCTTCTTGTCGTCGGGGAGCCCAAACCACTCGACGCTCAGCGGGAACATCCAGTCGACCGCGCGCTGCAGCTCGTCCTTCGCCGCGCCTCCCGCAGCGCTGATCCGCTTCATCCAGGTGCGGCCGTTGCGGAGGTGGAAGTTTTCCTCGAGCATCACCTTGTTCAGGCCCCGCTTCCACGGGCCGTACGAGCACTTGTCGTGGATGTCGCCGAGGAGGCAGAAGCCGGCCTGGTCGTAGAAGCCGTTCGCGACCACGAGCTCGGTCCAGCTGTCGAGGGGGACGTCGAACGCGTACGGATAACGGAAGCTCTTCGGATCGCGGCTGAAGATGAGCTTCTCCTGTTCCTCGCCGAGCTCCTCGAGGATGTGGTACGCGATGTGAGCGTGCGCGAGCTCGTCCTGGATGATCGCGATGCCGGTCATGAAGGCGTTGATGCTTGGCGCGCGCTTGGCGGCGAGGTAGTAGGCGGGGGCGGAGATTAGCTCTGTGTCGCCGGAAACGATGAGCGTGTGCTTGAGCTCCTTCAGGTACTCGGGGGTCATCTCCCTGGGCGACTCGATCAGCTCCCCGGACTTGATCGTCTCGGCGAACTCGGCTGAGCTCGGCATGAACTCATTCTCCAACAAGCTGGGCGGTAGAATCGTGATCTCCTCCAGGCAGCCGTTCCTGCCGCGCCGTGGTGGCTATAGCTCAGTAGGCAGAGCACCAGATTGTGGATCTGGGTGTCGCGGGTTCAAGTCCCGCTAGCCACCCCAAACCGCATTCCACGGGGCGCGACCCGACCAACTGGCCCGAATGGCGCCTAACACGCCCGGATTCGATATCTGTCCCCGAACGGCGGTAGGCCGCGAGCATTTATTGGAGACGCCACCTCTCGACATCGATCGTGATGAAGTCGGGAAACGGCAGAACCCAACCGTACTGCGCGGGCGTCAACTTGACGCGGCGTTTGGAGGTGTACCTGACACCGTTGGACTCTCCATGCTCAAAGACCACGTTGGCCACCTGGGCACTAGGGGTGGCCGCCACTGGCGTGTAGTCATTGCGTTTCAGCAGCCCGGTGTTCCTGTCGAACCAGAATCGCTGGAGGCGGCTGTGGACGGGCAGGTTGGTGCCAAAGTCGGCCTGCAGCAGACCATCCCTGAGCTCAGTCCATTCGATGTCTGTTCGCGTCAGCTGGTAGGGCAGGGTGTAGTAGCCCCAAAAGGCGTAGCCCAAGAAGTACAGGAGATTCAGGCGATCCCACTTATCGGTGACACTCGCGTTCTGGAGATGCTCTCGGGCATTGGCGCGCTCCTCGAGGACTTTGCCGTCAGGCGCCTTGATCATCACGCTGAAACCGTCGAGAACACCGACGTCACCCGATTCGTCGACGGGGTCGATGACGGTGTGCGGCCGTTGAACATCAACCGTGATCCTTGCGTGAGCTGGGATGTTGATGCCCTTGAGCTGAAACAAGAGCCCGCCCACGGTCACAGTGCTTTCGACAGTTGTTGCAGCTTTCCACACCGCGTCACCGCCGTAGGCCTCCAGCGCCCGAGCCCCAGTCGGAGAGAGCTGACCTCGGGGTGTGGATTTGATGTTCATCGACGATCCCTGATCCAGGGCCGCTGGCGTCAATGTGTTCTCATACACCGTCCAGAGCGCGTAGCCGACAAGCAACCCGAGCAGCAGTGCGAGGATGGCCGCAACAACCCTGACCAACCGGGACCGCCGCGAGACAGCTGGCCCTCGCACCGGATCAAGTCTGAGGAGTAAAGCAGCTGATCGTCCTGCGAGCGGCACGCGCCGGGTGCATGCGTTCAGAACGCCGGATTCAAGTTCACGACGCCGGTTCCAAAGCGTCCCATCAGGGACCAATCTCTAGTCGTGGGCAGCCGCTTTGACCGCACCCGCCATCAGGGCCGCGGCGGCCTCATCTGACATTCGTTCGCCGGCCAAGCGCCGCCAGGTCCAGAAGTCGAGAGCCAGCGCGACGGCTGCGCGCATAGCTTTTGCCCGGCGGCCCTGCGGGGCGGAGCTGGAGACAAGGGCGTCTGCGAGATTGGCGAATTGCTGGTCCATCCGAATCCTCATTACCGCGTCGAAGGCCGGCAT
>Ga0209808_1000027_pt1 | contig 76327 bp, 44 predicted proteins | sample GraSoiAngelo_157_FD_186171 | JGI IMG/M metagenome (GOLD analysis project Ga0209808, IMG submission 186171) | Grasslands soil microbial communities from the Angelo Coastal Reserve, California, USA - 14_1009_16_20cm (SPAdes) (version 2) | ecosystem: Environmental > Terrestrial > Soil > Grasslands ... | reverse complement strand
GCGCAGTTGATGCCAAGGCCGAGAGTGAGTGTGAGGAGCGCGATTAAGGTAAAGGCGGGACTTTTGCGGAGCACACGCAACCCGTAGCGGAAATCTCGCCAGCACGTCTCCACGAAGGATTCCCAGCGCGCAGAGCGGACGACTTCCTTCGTGACCTCGAGATTGCCCCGCTCTAGCCGTACGGCGCGAAGCGCATCCTTGCGGCTCATCCCCTGCTTCATTTTTTCTTCGGCTGCCATGTCCAGGAAGCCGTTTAGTTCTTCGTCCAGCTCCTGGCTAACCCGTTCCTTTCGGAACAGAGATCGTAATCCGCGTGATAGGCTTCGCAGCAGCGACATCGTCTTTACTCGTAACGCAAGGCCACCAGTGGATCTACATGCGTCGCGCGGCGCGCAGGCAAAAGCGCGGCAACCAATGCGACCGCGATCAACGACGCCGTCGCTACCACGAATAGGCCAATGTCCGTGGACTGGATGCCGTAGAGCATGCCCGCAATCGTGGCGGCAAGCGTCCTGGCCAGCCCCAAAGCCAAAGCTGTTCCGATTGCAACGCCCGCGAGGGTCACGCCGAGGGTTTGGCGCAGCACGAGTCTTCGGATATCGCGTCGCTGAGCTCCCAAAGCCATGCGAATGCCGAACTCATTCGTTCTCCGCGAGACGCTGTAGGCAAAAACTCCGTACAGTCCGATCGCAGCGAGCAGGCACGCAAGTGCCGCGAAGACCGAGGACAGCAATGCTGTCAGGTGCTCCTCGGAAATCATGTCATTGATGACGCCTTCAAAGGGGCGGATTCCCTCGACTTGCAGAATCTTATCGCTGGCTGCGACATCGGCCCGTATGATGTCGCTCAATAAGTGCCGATTGACATTGGCACGGACAAAAAAACTGCCACCCTTCCAGGATTTCCCAACTGGGACATACACCATGCGCCACACCCTCTCGCGAACTCCGTAGTGCCTCGCATCACGCACGACGCCGACAATTTCGCGAATGATTTGCGGTTCAAAGCCGAGTTTGATGCGCTGACCGATCGCGGACTGCGCGCCGAAGTAATGTCGAGCGAAACTTTCGTTGACGACAACTACAGGCGTCTTTTCCGCCTGATCCTGGGAATTCAAATACCGGCCCTGCAAAAGTCCCAGCCCGATGGATTGAAAAAAGCCAGGCCCAGCCGATATCAACCCTACGTCATTGTCTTCTCCCGGGGCTGGGTTCTCCAGTACGTCAACACGGCCTGACCATCCGCCATCCCCGTACACGCTCGGCGAGGCATAACTTGCAACGAGCACGCCGGGATGGGACTCGAGACGTTCCTTGATCTCCGCGTAGGCTTGCCGAAGCCGGTCGTCGGAAGTGCCTTTGGGAAAAGAGAGGCCGAACGTAACGACGTTTTCGGGACGGAAGCCCAGGTCGCTGCTCTTTAGATTGCGCAGCGTTTCGAGGAACAGTCCCGCGCCGACCAATAACGGCAAGGCCAGGGCGAGCTGGCCCACTAGGAGAAGCCTACCTGTCGAGGATGACGCGGTGATCCGCTGGCTCCCGTGGAAGCTCATCTCTGGCTTTTCGCTCGAAGCGCGCAGAGCAGATCCAAGTCCAAACAATGTTGCGGTCACGAGCGCAGTGCTTGCGGTAAAACCAAACACGGCGAAGTCCGGCCGGAGATCGAACGCCAGCGGCAGGGGCGATCGTGGAAGTAGAGAGACGAGTAGCCGTGTGCCCCATACGGACAAAAAGATGGCACAGATGGCTCCGACGAACGAGAGGAGGAAGTGTTCGGTGAATAATTGCCAGGCAATTCGCCCGCGACTGGCACCGAGAGCGAGACGAACCATGATCTCCGGTCTCCGGGCGCCGTTGCGCGCCAAGATAAGGTTGGCTATGTTCGCGCACGAGATCAGGAGAACCACCACGACTACTGCAAGTAATACGAGTAGCGGTTTCTCGTACTTCCGCCCCATGGTCGCAAGACCGGACCGGGCCGGACGAAGCGTCACATGCTGTCCTTCCAACATGGATTTCCAGCGCGGTGACGCCCCAGGCAGGAGCGCGTCCGCGACATGTGCGCGGAATGCGGTTTCGAACATGGCTTGCGCTTGGGACACGTCAACGCCGGGTCGCAAACGCATAAGGAGCCGCAGCCAATTAATGTTCGGGTCTGGCCGCCATCCTCTATCAAATGAAGCAGTGACGGGCACCCAGACATCCACCGATACGTCGGGTTCGATTCCAAAGAATCCAGGCTGCGCTACCCCGACCACCGTGTAGGGGACCTCATCGTAGAAAATGGTCTTGCCCAGAATTGCGCCGTCGGAATGGAAGCGACGCATCCAGAATCCATGACTCAAGACGGCAAAGTGATTTCCTCCAAGCACGTTGTCGTCTTGGGGTTCTAAGACGCGCCCAAGACTAGGCTCAACATGCAGGACAGAAAAGAAGTTGGCCGAAACAGCCTCTCCGACTATCCGTTCTGTCGCTACGGAGTCTAAGCTGAATTTTCTCGAGCCAACAGTCTCTGTGGCGAACATCTCGCCCCAAGATGCGGCTATTTTGCTGAGTTGCTGAAACAGCGGATAGGAATAACTGAATTCGCCCGCGAAGTCGCCTCCGGAAGACGTCCGCATGAGATGGAAAATTTCTTGTGGGTTCTTGACCGGTAGCGGTCTCCAGAGCGAGGCGTGCAGAAGCGTGAAGATAGCAGTGTTGGCCCCTATTCCCAGTGCCAGCGTCAGCACAGCAACAGTGGTAAAGGCGGGAGACTTGCGGAGCATGCGTATGGCGAAGCGCAGATCCTGCCAGAACGTCTCAACAAAGCGCTCCCAGCGGGCAGAGCGGACGACTTCCTTCGCAACTTCGAGGCTCCCCCTCTCCAGGCGTACAGCGCGAAACGCATCCTTGCGGCTCATCCCCTGCTTGATCTTTTCTTCGGCGGCCATCTCCTGGTAGGCGCGAAGCTCCTCATCCAACTCCCGGTCGACCTGCTCCTTTCGGAGCAATGATCGGAGGCCACGCGTGATGTTCCGCAACAAGGACATGAGTCGGTTCCTACTCGTAACGCAAGGCCACCATGGGATCGACACGCATCGCCCGGCGCGCCGGCACATAGCAGGCCACCAGAACTATTCCAATGAGCAGAGCAGAGACCCCTACAAAGGTTGTGGGGTCGGTTGTCGTCACGCCGAATAGCATCTTCGCAAGTACGCGTGTAACCGCAAGTGCTCCGGCTAGACCAATAACCACTCCGAAAATCGCCAACAGAAGGCCTCGACCAACGATTAGCGCAAGTATGTTGCGTGCTTCTGCTCCTAGCGCTATTCGAACTCCAATCTCGTGCGTGCGTCGCGTCACCAAATACGAAATTACACCGTAAATTCCGATAGCCGCCAAAATTGTGGCAATGCCAGCGAAAACGCTGAGTAAAAGCGTATGGAAGCGTCGCGCTGAGATTGACGCCGAGTAAACAGCGGTCATTGGCTCGGCCTCTGGGAGTGGCAAGTTCTTGTCGAGCTCGTGAATTTCTGCCAACACCCCGGAGGTGAGACTGCTCGGGTCTCCGACAGTACTGACGACAAGGCTCATGTACGGGAGCGGATTGTAAGGCAAGACGTTCTGTTGATAAGACGCGTAAATCTCGATGTCTGGGTCTGCATCCAATGCGAGGTCCCGCACGTCTCCCACAACTCCCACAATTGTCGGCCAGGGCGCTGCTGCTGCCGGGTCTGCAAATGTTATGTGCTGACCAAGAGGGTCCTCATTTGGGAAAAAGCGTCGCGCAAAGCTCTGACTAATAATGACGACGGGAGGCGCTGAACTGGCATCGGCCTTCGTAAATGTGCGTCCCTTGATGAGCGGGATGTTCATCACCCGAAAGTAATCTGGACTTATGAGGCGGTCCTGACAGCTCCCAGTCGAGCTGGACACGTCTTTTGCGCCGCGCCGTTCGATAGTGAATTCGTCCGAATCACGGCCAGCGCCGAGTGGGAGATCGTTAACTGCACCCGCCGCCTTGACCCCAGGCAGGGTCGCAATTGCTTCGAGGAGCCGAGTGTAAAAGTCAGCCTGTTGCCGGGAATCTGCGTAAGAATACTTCGGTAGAGTCACCTTGGCGGTGAGAATGTTCTCAGTCTCGAACCCCGGTTTGACATGCAGCAAACCAACGAAGGTGCGCGTCAAGAGCCCCGCTCCGATCAGCAGAACCATAGAAAGAGCGATTTCGGAAACCGTCAAGAAGCCACGCAGCCGGAGGCCGCCGTCGCCGGTCGCAGTGGTTTTCCCGCCCTCCTTAAGCGATTCACTCGGACTCCGTGAAAAAGCCTGAAAAATTGGAGCGAGACCAAACAGCAGGCCGGCTGCCAGCGAGAGAGTCAAGGAGTACAAAAGCACGTTGGCATCGATCGTGATGGACGTTCCTTGAGGCATGCCGGCGGGCAAGAGTCCTGTCAGTAGTTTGATCAGCCAAAAAACTAGGAGGAGGCTCAAGGCTCCGCCAACGAGAGCTAGAAGCACACTCTCGGTAATCAGTTGCCGCGCAACGCGTCCGCGACTTGCACCGAGTGCCGTTCGAAGGGCAATTTCTTTCTGTCGCGCAGATGCGCGTGCCAATTGAAGATTTGCCACATTGGCGCACGTGATGAGCAGGACGAAGCTCACAGCACCGAACAAAATCAACAGCGGCGACCTTACGTCTCCAAAGATTTCATCACGCAATGGCTCCAGCTTCGTTCCCAACATTACACCGGAGTGTTCGTTCGTTTCGGCAGTCGTTGTAGGAGGGGCATTGCTTTGTTCGGTCGTACTTGAGTATTCGCGCCTCAGGCGGGCCGCTATGAGGTTCGCTTCGGCTTGAGCTTGCCGCACCGTGACGCCTGCATTAAGCCTTGCGATGACGTTGAGATAATTGTGTTTACGTTCGGAGTTGTCCCGAGTGAGAACAATCGGGACCCATAGGTCCATTGGTCCGTAATAATTAGGGATAGAAAAGTCGAAATCGTGCGGCATGACGCCAACGACCTCATATTCGTTTGCGTCCAGTCGAATCGTTTGGCCCACAACATTCGAGTTTGAACCGAAACGTCGTTGCCATATCCCGTAACTCAGCACAACCACGTGATCGCGCCCGGGCTCATTTTCGCCGGGAAGGAATGCGCGTCCCAACATTGGTCTCGCCCGGAGCACCGTGAAGAAATCTGCTGTGACTCGCCCCGCGCGGATCTTTTGAGCATTCTCCACACTGGTGAGGGTGAACCCGGTTCCATCAAACGCGCCCATATTCTCGAAAACTCGGTTCTGGTCCTTGAAATCCAGGAAGTTGGGCGAAGAGAACACCATTCCACCGTGCCTGCAACAACCTCTTGGTTCTACGCCCCAGACCATCACGAGTTGCTCAGGGTTCTTGTACGGGAGGGGTCGAAGGATTGTGGCGTTCAGCGCGCTGAAAATGGCCGTGTTCACGCCGATGCCCAAGGCGAGAGTCAGAACGGCGACAACCGTGAATCCGGGCGACTTGCGTAGCGTTCCGGAGGCGACGCGCAAATCCCGCCAGCACGTCTCCACGAAAGATTCCCAGCCGCCAGAACGCACGACTTCCTTCGTAATTTCGAGACTGCCTCGCTCCAAGCGCACCGCGCGAAGGGCATCCTTTGGGCTCATCCCCTGCTTCATCTTTTCTTCGGCAGCCATCTCCTGGTAGGCGCGAAGCTCCTCGTCCAACTCCCGGTCGACCTGCTCCTTTCGGAGCAATGATCGTAGGCCACGTGTGATGTTCCGCAACAAGGACATGAGTTGGTTCCTACTCGTAACGCAAGGCCACGATCGGATCGACGCGGGTAGCGCGTCGCGCCGGGACTGATGCTGCGAGGATGGCACAGGCAGCAAGAACTATTGCGGCCGCCCCGAGTATCGTCGGGTCATAGCTCTTAACACCATAAAGTTCGTGCGCGAGCAGGAGGCCTCCCGCTAGAGCGGCCGGTATGCCGATGGCCAGTCCCAAGCCGAGCTGGGTCAGCGCAGCGCGCAACACTAAGCCGAGCACATTCCCGCGGTCTGCGCCGAGCGCCATGCGAATGCCGATCTCATTGGTCCGCCGCGCGACAGCATAAGCTGTCACACCGTACAGCCCGACGCAAGCCAGGATGAGTGCTAAAACGCCGAAGAGCTCCGTAAGCCGCGCGATGAGTCGTTCCTGATTGAAGTTGCGCGCCACCTGCTCGTCGAAGCTCATCATGCTTAGGACGGTGAGCTTGGGATCGACATCAGCAAGCGCCTTCCCAACAGCGGGCTCTAGATTTTCCGGCTTGCCCGCGACGTGCAGCTCGATGGCACCGACCCAGCCACGAAAGGACTCTCCGGGCGGGGTTTGGAGTAACGGCAGAAAGAATGTGGCATAGGCAGGGCCACGGGTGTCCTTGTATTTCGCATCCTCGACAATGCCGACGATTTCGTAATCGCCGCTGTGACTGACATCCGTCATTCCGAAGTGCTGGCCGATAGGATCCTCGTTCGGAAAGAATCTGCGCGCGAACGTTTCGTTGATGACAGCAACATTTAGACCGCCGGGCCTGTCGCGTTCCTCGATGACGCGCCCTCGCAGCAAACGCGTGCCGATCGTCTCGAAATAGTGAGGACCAACCCTGTCCCAGGAGGGCGCCGTCCAGCGATAGTCCGGTGCTTTTCCCTGAATGTACACAGGTTCGTTCGCGTTGTTACCGCCCAGCGGGCTGTACCAGGACAGGCTTGCGCTCAGGACGCCGGGTATTTGCGGCATCGTCTCCTCAAGCCGCTGATAAAGTCCGTCAAGCTTGTCTGGCGTGTAGCCGGACAGGGACGGAGCGATATTCACCATCAGCCGGCCTTCCGTCAAAAACCCAAAATGCTGGCCTTCGAGATTGCGAAGGCTTTGCGTGACCAGACCGGCTGCGATCAACAGCGCAATCGAGAATGCAACTTGTGCTACGACCAGTGATTTCTGCACTACCGAAGCGCGATCGCCGGTGGAACGGCCTGCTCCGCGCAGGGCATCGAGGGGATCGGATTGCGAGGCTGTCCATGCGGGTAAAATCCCGAACACGATACCTGTCATCAGCGACAGAAGGATGGAGAAACCGAGCACAGGCAGGGATGGCCGGGCGTCAATAGGAACATAGCTGGCCCCGCGAAAGGCAAGGAGCAGGATGGTACGTGTCCCGGCGTAGGCTACATAGAGTCCCGCGGCGCCGCCCATAAGCGCCAGAAGAACGCTCTCGGTGAGCATCTGCCGAATTAGGCGATGTCGTGGCGCTCCCAGGGCCAACCGCACGGCCATCTGCGAACGGTTGGCCGACCCGCGCGCCAGCAACAAGTTAGCGATGTTCGCGCAGGCGATCAGCAGAAGCAATGCAGAGAGTGTCACTAACAAGTGCAGGCCCGTTTCATAGTCAGTCCGCAGTTTCTCGACACCTCGAGCCGCCGGAGTCAGGTGAATGTATTGCCGGGGAATATCCTTCAAATCTCGGTCGGGAATAACTTCGCGATGACTGCTGAGCCACTCCTGTAATTCGACGGTGAGTCGCGCTTGCACAGGTTCCGGCGCAAAGCCAGACTTTAGTCGTCCCACAAGATACAGCCACTCCACGGCAGCGTTCGGGAGGCGCCATTTTTCCGGGTCGGCGGCCAAGGGCAGCCAGAAGTCCGGAGGATCGCTGCGGAGAGTGTCGCCATAGAATCCCCTTGGGGTCACACCTGCAATCGCGCACGGAACGCCATTAATGTTTAACGCTGAGCCGATCACAGATGGATCTAGCCCGAAGCGCTGCTGCCAGGTGTGGTAATTCATCACCGCAACGCGAGGCGCGCTTGCTGAGTCATCGGGGGGCGCGAGGAGTCGGCCAGCGACGGCGCGGACGCCTAACGTATTGAAGTAATTTGCCGAGACGAACTCCCCCTTATAGGGCTCGGCGGCAGACCCGTTACGGCGAACGCTTAAATCCGATGTCCAGGGCTCAAAAGCAGCGACCTCGCTAAATTCAGGTGTGTGGTCGCGAAGATTCTCGTACAGCGCATAAGAATAAAGAGCAAAACTCCCACCGTTCTGAGTGCCGACCATAACACAACAACTGTTATTGTCGCCGAGACGATAGAGCTGCTCAGGGCTCGCTACGGGCAGCGCCTTCAGCATCACCGCATCAATTAGGGTGAAGATTGCGGTGTTTGCACCTATACCGAGCGCTAAAGTAAGCACAACCACCGCCGTGAAGCCGGGTGACTTGCGCAGCGTGCGTATTGCGTAGCGCACATCTTGCCAACACGTCTCGATGGAAGATTCCCATCTTCCAGAGCGGACGGCTTCCTTCGTAACTTCCAGACTGCCTCGCTCCAAGCGCACAGCGCGAAGGGCATCCTTTCGGCTCATCCCCTGCTTAATCTTTTCTTCGGTTGCCATCTCCAGGTAGGCACCCAGTTCCTCGTTCCACTCCCGATCAACCTGTTCCTTTCGGAACAGTGATCGAAGCCCAGTCACAATGTTTCGTAGAAATGGCATAAGCCGTTACTCGTAACGTATCGCCGCCATCGGATCCACTTTGGTTGCTTGACGGGCCGGAATGTAACTGGCGAGCAGGGCCACTCCGATGAGAAGCAACGCGACTGTGGCAAAAGTCGGTGGGTCGGTGGGCTTGATGCCGTAAAGCAGGCTCGCGAGGTAGCGTGTTGACACGAGGGCGGCCACGATACCAATTCCGACGCCGAATCCCGCAAGTTTGAATCCTCCTCGCACGACCATTTTCAGAACATCTTCCGACTCAGCCCCAAGAGCCACGCGGATGCCAATCTCATGCGCGCGCGTCGACACTGAGTATGCGATTGCGCCGTAGAGGCCGACGACGCCGAGTAATAATGCCATCCCCCCGGCGACACCTAACATCGTGAGGGTGAACGAAGTCCGTGCCATTGATTTCGAGTAGTAATATTCGAGCATGTGCGCGTCTGCTATGGGAAGGTCCGAGTCCACCGACCAGACAGCCTTCTGAACGTCTTCCATTAGGCTCGCCGCGCCGGCACGCGAAGCGCGCATGCAAAAGGCCACCGAGCGGATCGCGTCAATGTCATTGCCCTCGAACTTGGACGTTAGAATGGGCCAATACACCGAACTGGGTGCTTCCTTATCTACACCATCGTCCCGGACGTCCCCCACAACACCGACGATCTGCCGCCAGTCGTCTTTCGGACTCACGCGAATTTGCTTGCCGAGCGCGCTCGCTGGATCGCGCCAATACTCGCGCGCCATTCTTTCGGAGACGATTGCGACCGGAACCTTGTTGTAGATGTCACTCCAGGTGAGGTCGCGACCGGCGACGAGCGGCGTGCCGAGTGTTTTGAAAAAGCCCGGTGCAACGAACCTGAACCGGTGGACCGGAAGCTCACCTTGTGAGTAGGTGCGGCCCTTTTCGAAGGCTGGACCGGTCGTCTGGTTCCCATCCAGGGGAACACTCATGGAGAGGCTGACTGAAGAAACGCCCGCAACGGCCTCGATCTTATGCAGAATCTCCTCTTCGATACGCACCACACGCTCTGGCTCTTTCACTTGTTTGTCGGGAATATCAACTCGGAATGTCTGGATTTCCGAAGGCATGAAGAAACCCGGATCGACTTCGATCAGAGCGCGAAAAGTGCGAATCATAAGTCCGGCGCTGACCAGCAGGACGAGAGCCAGCGCTACTTGGAACACGACGAGCGCGCTTCGTGCCCGGTGTCGATGGCGGCTCTCGCTCATGGAACGTCCGCTTTCCCGCAGCGCGGTCAACTGAGGCACCCCCGCATATGTGAAAGCCGGCACGCAACCGAAGAGCAGGCTGACGAACAGCGATATAACCAATGTGAAAAAAACGGCAGGGCCATTGATTGCGATTTCGTTTATCCGTGGAAGTCCAGTGGGCGCCGTGGCGACAAGCACCCGTAAGGCACCATAAGCCAGCGCCAGACCGAGCGCGCACCCAAGAAGCGTTAAAAGGAAGCTTTCGAGAAGCAAACCCGCGGCAATGCGACCCTTGCTTGCGCCCAGAGCAGCACGGATGGCTAATTCGCGCTGACGTCCTTCCGCGCGGACCAAAAGCAAGTTGCCAACATTTGCGCAGGCGATGAGCAGCACCAATCCGACGCCCTCCATCAGCACCCACAAGACCTTGCCCATGTCGCCAACAACCTCTTGTTTTAGCGTCCGAAGGTTTGGCCCGATTCGAGCATCTTCCAAGGTTTTTGGGCTGAGGCCCACTGGCATCGGAAAACTCTTTTCGACAATTGGAAGCATCCGCGCCACGTCCGCGTTGGCTTGCGCCAGTGTGACTCCCGGCTTAAGCCTGGCGACGCATTCATAGCTGAAATCCCCGAGGAAAGCGTTAGCGCGGTCGAGCTGCAAGGGAAGGAGCATCGCGATGTCTCGTCCGCCGAAGTGAAAATCCCGCGGCAGCACGCCAATAACTTGCCGCAATTCTCCGTCGACAGTGATTGTTTTTCCAATCACTGAGCGATCGCCGCCGAACTTGCGCTGCCAAAAACCGAAACTCAGCATCACGGTCTTTGCGCCGCCCGGGGAATCATCGGCGCGCGTGAAGGTGCGTCCTAGAGTAGCTCTGACACCCAGAATCGGAAGGACGCCATCGGTTACGTCGAGCGCGCTTACCCGCTCCGGCTCCGCCATACCTGTGATGTTCACCGAGTCGTTCCTATAGAGACCAATGTCCTGGAACGTGCGGCTCTGCTCGCGATAAATGAAGTAGGATGAATCCGATGAATTCAGGTCCTTGATGTTGAGCCCAGGAGCCGTGTGCCACACGGCGACCAGTTCCTCTGGATTAGGATAGGGCAGGGGCTCCAGTAGAACTCCGTCTATCACGCTGAATATCGCCGTGTTCGCCCCGATCCCAAGCGCCAGCGTCACGGCCGCGATAATCGTGAAGCCGGGGTTTTTGCATAGCATCCGCACGCCGTATCGCAGGTCTCGCCACGACGTCTCTACTAGAGATTCCCAGCCCGCTGAGCGGACCACTTCCTTTGCAAGTTCAAGGCCGCCGCGCTCCAGACGCACCGCGCGAACGGCTTCCTTGCGGCTCATGCCTTCCCTCATCTTTTCCGCCGCCGCCATTTCCAAGTAGGCGCCCAGCTCCTCATCCAACTCCCGGTCGACCTGCTCCTTTCGGAGCAATGATCGGAGGCCACGTGTGATGTTCCGCAACAAGGACATGAGTCGGTTCCTACTCGTAACGCAAGGCCTCCATGGGATCGACTCTTACAGCCCGGCGCGCGGGTACGTAGCAGGCAGCGAGTGCGACAAGAACGAGCAGCGCGGCGGCGCAGATGATCGTGAGCGGGTCGGTAGGGCGAACGCCATAAAGAAGAGTGACGAGATAGCGCGTCAGGAGGAGCGAACCCGCTAGACCGAGCGGAAGGCCAATGGTAATAAAAAGGAACCCTTCGCCAAGGACGAGGCGAAGAACGTCAGAAGGCGCGGCGCCGAGAGCCGTGCGAACGCCGATTTCATGGGTACGCTGCGAAACAAAATATGAAATGACCCCGTAAATACCAACCGCGGCGAGGACCAAAGCGACGGATCCGAAAATCGCGAGGACCGTCATATCCAAGCGTGGAGTTTCGACTGAGTCGTCAATGCGCCGCTGCATGGTGGCGATGCCGAAAATGGGCTGTGATGGATCAACGGCTAAAAACTGGTTGCGAGCGGCTGGAGCAAGTCTGCGGGGGTCCTGATTACTTCGAATGATGAGGGAGACGAATGCAGAGTTTTCACCAGAGTAGGGAGCGTAGACCTGAGGGTCAGAAATGTGGTTAAGGCCAGCGTAGTGGACGTCACCGACGATGCCAACGGCAGTGCTCCAAGGCTTCCCCGGTCCGTGGAGCCGGATGCGTTTTGAGAGCGGACTCCCGGCAGGAAGAAAGCGGCGGGCAAAAGTTGCGCTAACGATGATCACGTGAGAACTAGGCTTGAAATCGTCAGGAGTGAAGGATCGCCCGGTGAGCACCGGAACCCGCATCGCCTGAAAATAGTCCGAACTCACGTCGCTGTTAAACACCATCGGCGCCGTACCGCTCGGAGGTTCCGGCTGACCCTCAATGAGAAAGGCCGACGACGTCTGGGAGCGGCTAAAGGGTAGCTGAGTGGTGAGACCAAAGGAACTCACGGCAGGGAGACCCCGCACGCGTTCCAGAATCCGGTAGAAGAAGGTCTGCCGCTGCAGGTCCGTGGAATACTTCGAGTCAGGGAGTTCCGTGCTGACCGTAAGGACATTCGTCGGATCGAAGCCTGGAGCGACATTCGATAAGCGAATAAAGCTGCGAATCAAGAGACCGGAGCCAATCAGCAGCACAAATGCAAGCGTAAACTCCACAACTACAAGCGCGCCGCGATATCCGCGATAAGCATAGACGCCGGTCGTGCGGCAACCACCCTCCTTGAGCGCGTCGCTCACGTCTGGCTTTGAAGCGCGGAATGCAGGTACAAGGCCGAAAAGGATACTTGCCAGGCAGGTGATGGTGAACGCAAATAGGAGAACTGGGCCGTCGATTGAGATGACACCGGTCTGGGCTATCGCACCAGGCAAGGAACTGCAGACAAGCCGAATGCTGATGGCGGCAAGAAGCAATCCAGTTCCGCCGCCCACTGCAGCAAGGGCGGCGCCTTCGATGATCAGTTGCTGAGTAAGGCGCAAGGGGCTCGCGCCGATGGCGGTGCGGACGGCTAACTCTTTCCGGCGGCTAGCGCTGCGGACGAGCTGGAGATTGGCGACATTCACACACGCGATGAGCAGGACAAAGAGAACCGCAATGAGAAGGACGAGTAGCGCAGGACGAAGGTTTCCGACAAGTTTTTCGTGTAGAGGTGTTAGTTGCACTTGCAAACCGTCGCGAACTCGGACGAGTCCGGCCGGAATTACCGAGTTGGATTGCAGCGCGAGCGTAGCAAGGTCAGCGCTGGCCTGATTGAGAGAGACGCTCGGTGCCAATCTGCCGATTACACGCGTACCAACAAGGCCCTGAGCGGCCCAGTCGACTTTGGACGGAAGCTGGAAAGCCAGCAGGCATTGGGGAACTTCGTGCTTGCTCGGAAAACGGAAGGTAGGGGGGAGGACGCCAATGACGGTGTAGGTCTGCCCATCGAGGTCGATGGATTTTGAAAGGATGCCGGGATCAGCGCCGAATTTGCCGTGCCAAAGTGAATCGGCGAGGAGGGCCGCGAGTGGACCGCCGGGGCGGTCTTCGCCTAGAAGAAACACGCGGCCTAGGGCAGGTTCAACACCTAGAACCGACAAAAAATTGGCGGTAACGCGCGCGGTTTCAATGCGTTCGGGATCTCCGACGCCGGTTAGATTGGACCGGTGACCTTCATCGTAAGCAGCCATCGCTTCAAATGTGTGATTGTGCGTGCTCCAGTTCGTGTACTCCGGATTCGGGACGGCCCAATCGTTGATATGGGGCATGAATTCATCGGCCCAAACCAGGCGCGATGGGTCGTGATAGGGAAGCGGCCGAAGGAGAGCAGTGTTGACGAAGGAAAAAATCGTCGTAGATGCGCCAATACCGAGGGCGAGAGTGAGAACGGCGACGGCGGCAAAACCGGGATTCTTGCGCAGCATGCGCAAGCCGAAGCGCAAATCCTGCCAGCACGTCTCCAGAAAGAACACCCAGCCGGCAGAGCGAACGATTTCCTTCGCAATTTCGAGAGTGCCCTGCTCAAGCCGAACCGCGCGAAGAGCTTCCCTGTGGCTCAAGCCGTCCTTCACCTTTTCGGCGGCTGCCATCTCCAAGTAGGCCCGCATTTCCTCGTTCAGTTCCCTGTCCACCTGCTCCTTGCGGAACAGTGATCGGAGACCCCTCGAAATGTTTCGCAACAAAGACACGGGTTGCGTCCTATTCGTAGCGCAAGGCGACCAACGGATCGACAGAGATTGCGCGTCGCGCCGGGATATAACACGCTAGAAACACTACGGCGCACAAGACAATTGCAACGGCGATGAAGGTTGCCGGATCTGTCGGAGCGATCCCGTAGAGCAAGGACGAAAGAAGGTGTCCTGCTCCGAATGCGATGCCAAGGCCGATAACCAAACCAATTACGGTAAGGAGCAGGCCGTGCCGGATGATGAGGTTCAAGACGTCGGTGCGCTGAGCGCCTAGGGCCACGCGCACACCGATTTCGTGAGTGCGCTGGGAAACGATGTAGGAAATGACCCCAAACAGCCCGATCGTGGTTAGGGCCAACGCTAGAAATCCGGACACCCCGAGCAAGAGACCCGTCGTCCGAGCAGGAAAGAGAGGGAGGCTCATATATTGCTGCATGGTCTCCAGATCGGTTGGAGCGATATTGGGGTCCACCGAATGAATTTCGCGCCGAATGCTGTCTAGCAAAGTTGTTGGGTCACCAGACGTGCGCACGACCAATGTGCGTCTCGCCCTCAACTGAGGCAGGTAAACAACAGGTACAGGGGCCTCGCCAAGGGTTCGGTACTTGCCAGTAGGGACGACTCCAATGACTTCGGTGCTGGACTTCTTTCCTGGACCGGCCCAAAACGTCATTCGTTGGCCCACCGGATCTTGGTTTTTCCAGAGCCGTTTTGCCAGGGCCTCATTGATGATCGTCACAGCGCTTCCTTCTGCACCCTCGGAAGAAATAAAGTCGCGACCTCGCAACAGCGAAATACCCATGGTCTGAAAGTAGTCGGGCGCAACGCGCAGTATGTCGATTGGTATCGCATCGTTTTTGTTTGACTTGGGCTGCATTGGATCGAGGATGGTGTGCTCGCGCGCAGGTCCAAGTGGCAGATGGTCGGTGAAGCTGGCCGCCGTTACCCCAGGAAGTGTTCGAACGTGCTCGGATAGCTGTTCATAAAAGGTACGCACTTGGGTGTCAGAATATCCTAGGCTCCCGGGGTCGAGAGTCGCGGCGATCACATGCTGGGTGTTAAAGCCGGGATTGATCGAACTGGCGTTCCGAAGACTTCTCACGCACAATGTACCGCATATCAGCAGCACGGTGCATGTAGCGATTTCGCCAGTCATAAGAAGGCTGCGCAATCTGGACTGGCGGAAACCGGCTGGCTGAGTTTCGTCCTTGAGATTTGCAACCACCGAGACTGACGCGCTGCGGAGGGCCGGTGTCAGTCCAAACACCACACCGCAAATCAGCGATACGATTACTGTGAAAACGAGCACTCGCCAATCAATGGGGAGCCTCAGCGTAATGGGCAAGCTCGCCGGTTTCAATGCGAGCAGGAGCGGCGCTGTCCAGTAGGCCAAAATCAGTCCCAGTAATCCTGCGAGGCTGGAGAGCAGCGTGCTTTCGACGAGCATTTGCTGGATCACTCGCCCTCGTCCTGCGCCCAACGCCGCACGAACGGCCATTTCTCGTGTTCGTCTGGTCGAGCGCGCGAGCAGGAAACTAGCCACGTTCGCACATGCGATAAGAAGCACGAATCCAAAGGCCGCCATGAGCAATGCCGTAAACGCGCTGACATAAACCCGCAAAGGAGCCGGAATGAGGGTTGCCGGGAAGACAGTTGCGTCCAAGTTCCTTTTCAGGTCGGGATGATCCATGTCGATCTGATGCTCGAGCACGCTCGCCTCGGCGCGTGCTCCGCTTGTGCTAGCTTCAGTTTTCAGGCGCCCAATTGCTATGAGCCAATGTACGCGCCAATTGCTAAGTCTTCCTTTGTCCCTTGTGATTTGTTCCACCATCGCAGTGGGAGCCCAGAAGTCCGGCTCGAAGCCCACCAAGAGACCAGTGAAACCCGCCGGCGCTACTCCGATGACGCCGTAGTTCGCGCCATTCAGCGTGAGAGTTTTTCCGACAATCGTGGAATCAGAACCGAAGTATCGGCGCCAAAAGGCATAACCAAGCACCACCACCGGCTGAGGATTAGCTGTCTGGTCGTCTTCTGCTGAGATCGTGCGCCCCAGAACAGCATTCACGCCGAGCAAGGAGAAGAAATTGCCTGAAACAAGCTGGCCCAACACAGTCTGACCCTCGCCGGACTTGTTCCAGATCACTAGGTGCGGGTCGAAATCATATGCGAGCATTCCTTCGAAGGACTGGTTGTGATCGCGGTAGTAGAAGTAATCGGGATAGGTCATTGGCAGATAGGCCTCCGCGCCGGAAGAACGTGGATTGTGTATCCAGACCTCCCGCAGTTGCTCAGGTGCTTTAACACCTCTGGGTGGGCGGAGCAGTAAGGCATTGACAAAGCTGAATACCGTCGTGTTCAGGCCCATGCCTAGGGCCAATGCGACGACGACAGCTGCAGTCGAACCCGGATTCTTGCGGAGCAGGCGGAAAGCGAAAAGCAAATCTCGCCACAGCGTGTCCACTACGAATTCCCAGCCTCCAGAGCGGACGATTTCCTTCGTAACTTCGAGAGTGCCCTGCTCAAGTCGGACCGCGCGAAGAGCTTCCTTGTGGCTCAAGCCATCCTTCATCTTTTCGGCGGCTGCCATCTCCAAGTAAGCCCCCATTTCCTCGTCCAATTCCCTGTCCACCCGCTCCTTTCGGAAAAGGGACCGGAGCCCACGTGCAACATTTCGAAGCAAGGACATAGCACACCCCTCAGGATGCCTCTAAGATTCTGGCGATCGCCGCTACTTGCCTTCCCCATTCTCGCGTTTCGTTATCGAGTCTCTTACGCCCCTTGTGTGTAAGAGCGTAGTACTTCGCTCGCCTATTGTTCTCGGTTGGCTTCCATTCACCCTCGATCAACCCGTCTCTCTCTAATCGTTGAATGGCAAGAAATAGCGAGCCCGCATTCAGGCGAAAAACGCCTTTGCTCATCTGTTCGATTCGGACCGAAATGCCATATCCATGCGTAGGCTCCAGGGCTAAGGTTTTCAGGATGAGCATGTCTAGCGTGCCCTGGACGAGATCACTTGGCTTGTCTGACATAAGACGTTCCCCTTGGCTACCAGGAGGAGCATACGCCTCTCATACTGGTTGTCAAGAGGAGAGCCACAAAGAGAGGCACCAAAGCTGGCGGACGCAGGAATTCACCTGCGCCGCCCCTGAGGAATGAGCAGCAGGAAACGGCACTTATAATCGCGATGAAGGAGCAGAGTCGGGCTAAGCAGTGCGAACTGGTCAGGACAGCTCGAGGCGAACCCAAACCGGAGACCCTCGCTTCCAGCTCCACCGCTTCGAACGAGGCGCTTCCGCCGCTCCTGCCGCTCCGTGAGGCCGAAATAGCAGGCGATCTCGTTCAAGCCGACTGAGCGTGTTCGCAAGCCTGCAAAGTTCGGCGGCATCGTGGGCAGCTTCGCGCGGCGTGCGCTTTCCGATGGATGCCATGTAGGCAGACAAACTGCCTCCTGCGTGTTCGCTCGCATGGGTGTTCCGATGCTGCTTCGCGCACACGGCGCAGCCCAGCTGACGCGTTCCCCCAGCTTTGCATCTGGGTCGCGGCCAGCTGCCCCGCGTTCTCCTTGCTCGCTCGTCTTCCCTCCGTGCCCTCCGCCGGTGAGAGACTTCCACCTTTGTTCGGGCACTTCGCAGGTACTACACGACCGTCCGACTCCCTACCAACGTTCATGTCGAGATTGTGGCCCATCACCTTCCTCGACTGGCCCGCAACAGCTTCGTGTCGGGCGCTGGTGGGGCCTCCCGGTTCTCGCGCGTGGAGGTCGACCGCGCCCACTTCGTCGCGCAAAATCCCTAGCATACGTTGGGCTGAAATCCGCGTTCGGACTTGAAACGTCAATGCTCGCGCATAGCTTGGATCGAGCGGGAAATAAGCGCAAGGCGGCGGGTTTTCGTCCAAGCTGTTATACTTTCCTCCTTTGACCACACCCACGACTTCAAATGTCTTGCCGCCTGGTTGTCTTATCCGTCTTCCGATAGGGTCTTCGTGCGGCCAGAAAAGGTTTGCCAGCGTGTCATTCACGATGGTCACTGCTGAACCGTGATCGGTATCTTGCTCAGTGAATGGCCTGCCTCGCAGCAACGGAATGCGCATGACCTGAAAGTAATCCGGCCCAACCACGTTTGAGCCGATCCATGTTGGCCTCTGTGCTTGCGCGTCCGGCAGTATTTGTTCGCTGATGGGACTCAGCCCGATGGGGACTTGGGCTGCTACCGCGACAGATTCCGACGCCGGCACGCTTCGCAACCGAGCGACACATTGGCTGATGAATGCTTGCCCTCGTTCGGGGGAGTGGCTATTCGTTCCGAGGTCTACGGATAACAACGCAAGGTTGTTCGGATCGAACCCCATGCTGACGGAGTTCAACTTGCCAAAGCTCCCGAAGAAAATGCCGGCGCACATCAGGAGGATGAGGGAAAGCGCTACTTGGCTTACGATCAGTGCATTGCGGAAACGTGGTCGCCCCGAATCAGTCGTTTGGCCTTGCTCTCCTGTCTTCAGGCCGGTGAGGACATCTAGCCTCGTCGCTTGCACGGCAGGGGCCAGCCCCAAAGCAAACGCGGTGAGGAGCGTCACCATGGCACTGAATGCAAATACTCGGTAGTCGAGGCCTAGATCGATGACGAGGGGTACGCCAATGTTAGGCGCGAATGCAGCCAGCAGTTTCTTCACCCACAAGGCGATGAGAAACCCCGCTGTCCCGCCCAGCACAGCAAGTAGCGAATTCTCGGTTACGAGTTGCTGCACCAGACGCCGGCGGCTCGCTCCAAGCGCGACTCGAACAGCGATTTCCCTTCGCCTCGGCAGGAGTCTTGCCAATAAGAAGCCCCCTAAGTTGGCGCATGCAATGAGTAGAACGACAATGACCGCAGCCATCAGCAATCCGGCAAATCCAGTGATTATGCCACGCAGTTCGAATGGCACGGCAGTCGCGGGCACGACGCTTAATGGGTGGGGCCGACCATCTTCTGACCAGGATGCTGGATATTGTTTTTGCAGCTCTGCGGCAATGATCGTGAATTGGGCCTGAGCCCGCGAAAGGGTCACTGCTTTTCGCAAGCGGCCTATTGCCATGAACTCTTTGTTATCCCGTTTAGAAAGGAAGTCTTTATCGCCGCCGATAACGCCTTCCATGATGGCTGGCACGAAAACGTCGATTTTCACGATGCTAACCATCCGGCATGCACGGTCGGGTACGACGCCAACCACCGAATAACGAGAGTCATTCAGCAAGACTGTCTTGCCGCGCAGGTCGGTGCTGCCGCCATACTGTTCGCGCCAAAGGCTCTCACTGACAACAGCGACAAAACTGCCACGAACTGTCTTGTTTTCTTCGAGCAGGAATGGCCGTCCAGCGATCGGGCTTACTTCCAAAACTGAGAAGTAATTATCGCTGACTAGGCCAAGATTGACGCGCTCCGTTTTTTGACCGACGAGAAGATTAGCAGGCACGGTCGTGAATGCCGCCAGTCCGGACAATACGGGGGCGGACTCCCTTCGATAATCAAGATAATCTGCATAAGAGTGGTTACTCAAACCGTTTCCCTCACTGTCTCCCCAAAAAATCGAAACGAGCTCACTTGGATTAGCGGAGTACAGGGGCTTCAGTAGGGCGGAGTCAAGCAAACTAAATATCGCCGTGTTCGCCCCGATGCCAAGGGCAAGGGTAAGGATAGCGACGGCAGCGAAGCCGGAGGATTTACGCAGGGTGCGAACGCCATAGTGCAATCCTGTACGAAGTCTTGAATCCAGTTTACTTTGCGCGCGTCGCGGCATTTCTCTTTGGTCTGCTCGATACCGCTCAGGTCGAGCCGCGCGCGACGTTGTGCCTCTTCTTGCGTCATCCCTTTTGCGACGTATTCCTCAGTTTTTCGTTCGAGGTGGTCGCGCAACTCGTCATTCAATTCCTGGTCCGCCTGCGCCCAGCGAAACAACGACCGCAGCCGCAGCGGCATCGTGAACAGCCAATGCTCCGGTCGCATTCTCCGACCCTCCTTTACTCGTACCTTAAAGCAACCATTGGATCGACGCGCATCGCCCGCTGGGCGGGAACGAGCGTGGCAATAAGCCCGAATAATCCAAGCACGGCCACTGCTATTGCAATGGGTACGGGATCGAACGGGTTGAGTCCATAAAGCTGACTGCTCAAGACCCGGCTCGTGACAAGAGACAGCGGTATGCCCAAAATCAGCCCGAATGCAATCAGCAAGAATGCGCCCTGCAGCACAAGCCGAACAACGTCGCTCCGACTAGCGCCCAGCGCTATTCGCACGCCAATTTCGCCCGTGCGGCGTCCGACATTGTGGGCAGTAACGCCGTACAATCCGATCGAAGCTAAAACCAAAGAAAGAACGCCGAATAACGAGGTGAGGCGTGCGATGAGTCGCTGCTGTGTGAGGTGCGTGGCGACCTTCTCTTTCAGAGTGCGAATCGAAATGATCGGCAGGTTGGGGTCCACCGAAGCCATGGCTTGGCGCACCTGCGCTTCGGACAGGCTAGCTCCCGGACGTGTCCGGATGACAATGTCGTGCAGGAAAAGTGAACCAAGATTGGTTTGCGAATAGTCGGCTTGTGCTTCGGGCAAGAAGAAGAACGCGCCATCCGGCTTATCGAGCGTGAGGTAGCGGGCATCTTTAGCTATACCCACCACTTCGTATTTGCGGCTGTCATCCGCCTCCGTGCCGAAGTGCTGGCCAATCGGATCTTCGTTCTGGAGGAACTTTCGCGCAAACGCTTCATTGATGACTGCTACTTTTCGCGAACTCGCCGTATCCTCTTCGGTGATGCCGCGCCCTCTGACGATAGGCGTCCCTATGACATTAAGGTATCCCGCCGAAACTCGATCCCACGCAGCAGAGTTGTCGTCTTTCGGTCCTGGAGCCGGACGGCCATTTACCCAAACGCCAGCACCCCAACCGTAGCCAACTGGCGAGTATTGACAGAGAGCCACGGAAGATACGCCTGGAATACTTGCTATCGAATCGTGGGTGCGCCGATAGAGTGCGGGGAGTTGATCCGACCGGTAGCCTGCCAACCGCGGATCCATGCTGGCAACGATGCGGCGGTCCGGGACGAATCCTAAATCTTGATTCTCGAGCCTCTGCAAAGCGGCGGTGAGCAGTCCTGCCGCTGATAACAGGACGAGCGAGAGCGCCGCCTGAAGCACCACGAGTGTTCTCCTTGGCAGCGAGCCCTCGCGAGCGGTGGAGCGGCTACTCCCGTGAAGGGCTTCATTTGGGTCTACTCGGGTGGCCATCCACGCGGGACCGATGCCGAACGCAACGCCCGTCACTAGCGAAATAACAAACGCGAACAGTAGAACCGGCTTGGAAGGCGACGCGCTGATTGGCACGCGAGCGAAGCCAGCAAAGGTAGGGAATGCGAAATGGAGGATCAGGCGCGTGCACAGGAATGCGATCGCCACGCCGGCCGCTCCGCCATAGAGCGAGAGTAAGACGCTTTCGGTAAGGGGCTGCCTCAAAATGCGCGACGTTTGCGCTCCCAAAGCCACGCTCAGCGCTGTCTGCCGCCTCCGCTCCATTCCGCGAACGAGCATAAGATTGGCCACGTTAGCGCAGACGATCAGCAGCACAAAGCCTGAAACCATCATGAGAATCTGAAGCCAGTGCTCGTATTGCTCGCGCATGCCCGTGATGCCCGCGCCTCCAGGAGTCAGGTAGAGCGTCTGTTCGGGAAATCTTGCGCGATCGTTCGCGCTCATGTCACTCCAGTGCGAGCGCAACCATTGCTTCAGCTCCACCCGCATTTCAGCCTCAATGGATGCGGGGTTCGCGCTTGGCTGGATGCGGCCAATCAAGTCTAACCAATGAGTGTCAACCTTGTTCAGATCGGCATCGCTTTGAACATAAGGTTCGGTATTTAGAGGTAGAAAGAAATCAGGTGGACTGCTGCGCAGACTGTCGCCAAAGAAACCGGGTGGAGTGATTCCCACCACACTAAACGGCTTGCCGTCCACTTCAAAGACTCCGCCGATTATCGATGGGTCGAGTCCATACTTTTCCTGCCACAGGCGATAGCTCATTACGGCGACTGGCGGAGCATTGGGTTGATCGTCCCCATTCGCGAGCGCGCGTCCGGCATAGGCTGTTATGCCGAACATGCTGAAGTAATTGCCGGATACGAACTCGCCTGGATAACTTTGCGCTGCCTCTGAGCTGCCCGATCGCCGAACACCAAACAGCAGCTCCAGTGAGGGAAACGCCGCTAATTCGGAAAAACCTTGGGTGTAGTCTCGGAGGTATTTGTACAAGTCATAGGAAACCAGGGAGAACTCTTTTTCCTGACTATACCCGCCCTGATAGCAGCACCGCGGTTCTTTCCCCAAGCGGTACAGCTCGCCCGGATTCACCACGGGCAGCGACTTCAGCAAAACCGCATCCACCAACGTAAAAATCGAAGTGGTCGCGCCAATGCCCAATGCCAGCGTCAGGACCGTTGCGCTGGTGAACGCTGGAGCCATTCGCAATCGTCGCAATGCGTGGCGCAAATCCTGAATTACGTCCTGAATCCAAGTGACGTGGCGTGCGTCGCGACACTTCTCTTTAGTCTGCTCGATACCGCCCAGTTCTAGTCGCGCGCGGCGGTGCGCCTCTTCTTGCGTCATCCCTTGCGCGACGTATTCCTCGGTTTTTCGTTCGAGGTGGTCGCGCAGCTCGTCATCCACTTCCTGGTCCGCCTGCGCCCAGCGAAACAACGACCGCAGCCGCAGGGGAATCGTGTACAGCCAATGCTCCGGTCGCATCTTCAACCTCCGCTTCGCGCCACGCGACGCTCACGCCTCTTTCAGCTTAATAACCCGCGAAATGGCGCTCGAAAGCCTGCCCCAGTTATCTGCTTCTTTTTCGAGCTGTCGCCGCCCGAGCCGTGTGAGCGAATAGTATTTCGCCCGCCGGCCATACTCGGATGTTTGCCACTCGGCTGTAATCCAGCCCTCTTGTTCCAACTTGTGCAGAGCCGGGTAGAGCGATCCGTCGCTCACCTGCAACACGTCGCCAGACACTTGCTTCAGCCGCTGACTGACGGCGAAGCCGTTCATCGGCTCAAGCGCCAAAATTTTTAGTAGCAACATGTCCAACGTGCCCTGCACGAGATCCGAAGGTTTGCTCATCTTTATGTCCTCGGTAACCGAGACTAGCACCTCTGCTCTCGGTAAGCAAGGGGAGATGCTTGAGGCCACCGCGGCTCCGGCTAAGGGCCTCCTAAACCTTTGCTCGTTGCTCACACTCGGTGTCGGCCTAATGGCAGCATGTCGACACAGCGTCACTACTCAGACTTTGTAAGCAGCAGAGATGAGTGGTCCTATCGTAGTCAGACAACGGTTTACAAGACCGTTGTAGCTGCAGAACCACAATTATTAAGGTAGCGTCCTCCGACTAGGAATGCTGCATCGCCCGAGAACGCAAAAGCAGGTCAGACAGCGCCTTTGATAGGCGAGCAGTTTCCGACACCAAGCCGCTTGACGGTTTCGCTTTGATAGCGGCTCATACGCAATTCTTGGCCGTTCTGCAGCAACACTAAGTGATATCCATGGAACCAAGGCTGGACCTCTTTAACCTTGTGGACGTTGACGATGGCTGAGCGGTGAATTCGTAGGAAGTCTCGTGGATTTAGCTTGTGCTCAAGAGCGTTCAGGGTTTCACGGATTTCGGCGAAACGCGGGCCGGCATGCAGTCGAGCGTAGTTTCCATTTGCCTCGATCCAATCGATTTCTTCTGCATTCACAAACAAGATGCGTCCGTTTTCCGAAACAGGCAGGCGGTTCAGATATTCATCGTGCCGCTTGATCTGCTCTAGCGCGGCGATGAGACGACGGACTACATCACCCTTTGACTTATCCGCGATTCGCTGCTTGGCTCGGGCCAGGGCCTTCTCAAATCGAGCTTGTGCTACCGGCTTCAGCAGATAATCGATTGCGTTGGTCTCGAAAGCGCGGAGTGCGTAGCGGTCATACGCCGTCACGAAAATAAGAGCCGGCATTCGGTCTGGGCCGACCCTGCGAACCACTTCAAAACCGTCCACTTCAGGCATCTGTACATCGAGAAACACAAAGTGGGCCTTCTTGCTGAGAATTGTGGAAACAGCACAGTCGCCATCTCCGCACTCCCCAACAACCTCTATGTCTGTATCTTTCTTGAGCAGGCGCAAAAGCCCTCGGCGCGCCAAAGGCTCATCGTCGACGATTAGGGCTCGAATCTTCATGCGCTTGCTACCTTCGCTGGCACGTTCTGTTCCGATGGGATTCGGCGCATTGGAATTGAAATCTGTACACAGACGCCTTTTGGCTCCAGATTGTACAAACGCAGTTCTTGCTCCCTTCCGTACAGCTGCTCAAGACGCCCGCGCGTATTCGAGAGGCCGACGCCCCGCGAAGAGAGCCGTTCAGGCGTGTCTTCCAGTGAGCTGGTTAAATTGGCGACTTCCAGCCAAAGCCGGTCTTGCTGCTGAAAGGCACGAACGGTGATGACGTCTGTGTCCTTGTGCCTGCCGATCCCGTGACGGACGGCGTTTTCAACGAGTGGTTGCAGAACAAGAGTCGGAACCGCACAGTCAAGCGTATCCGCATCAATCTGAAGCTCAAATCGAAGCCGGTCCCCAAAACGCCGCTGTTGAATGCCGATGTAATCCTCGAGAAAATCCACTTCGCGAGCGAGCGTAATCTCGTGCGTGTGCATTTCGTCCAAAGAGACGCGGAGCAATTCACTCAGGCGCAAGAGAATGTCTTCCGCCGCTTCGGGGTCTTCGTGAATCAGCGTGGCAGCCGCTTGAAGCGTGTTGAACAGGAAGTGCGGATGAAGCTGGGTCCGCAAGTTCTCGATCTGAGCCTCAACAAGTCGTGCTTCGAGCTGGGCGGCGCGAAGCTCGCGTTTCTGGGCTTGATCATGAATGCGGTAGAAGTGCACCACGCCGACAACGAGCCAGTACGTCACAAGGCCAATCTGCGTGTGTTGTCTGAGGTAGTGCCCAAGCATCGCTGTGAGAGGTCCCTGATCACCGATGTGGAACCACGCAATGGACGCCTCAAGGCAAAGTTGAGTGGTTGTCAAGAGCAAGCTAGCCGCAAAGTGTAGCGGTACTGCGCGCAACCAAGTGTCGGTACCAATGGGATAACGCCAGGCAATCCAGAGCGCTATGGGAGTAAGCACACCCCATAAGTAGAAGGACCAGCCGAGATAATAAAGGAAGCGATCGGTGAAGCCATGAGCAGCGTCGTAGGCATACCACTGACTCCCGAATAAGCAGACGATGACCGCCCAAGAGGCAACGATCAGCACTCGTCTACGGTTGAATCTGCGCTTCGCCCGGTTCACATGAGGGATAATAGTCCGTCGCACTTCCAGAGCCATGAACAAACTCCAGGGCAAATCGTAACCCGAATTTTGCGAGAGTGGCGCAAATTTCAGCAGCGATTACGATTCGTCCCGCCCTGTCAACGATTCGTCCCAAAACCGTACCCCCACTAAGAACCTTTTGCTTACGGTAGGGGAGACACTTGGTCAGTGGGCGGATGGTGCTGATATGGGCCGAATGAATCTTGTGGTGAATGGCAAGTCACACGAAATTGATGTTGCGCCTGAAACGCCGCTGCTGTGGGTTCTTCGTGACACGTTGGGACTGACCGGGACGAAGTTCGGCTGTGGAATGGGTCTTTGTGGCGCTTGCACGGTTCACTTAGAGAGCGATGCAGTGCGGGCCTGCCAAACACCTGTTGGATCGGTGGGCTCAAAGAAAATCACGACCATCGAAGGGCTCTCACCTGATCGCAGTCATCCCGTACAGAAAGCCTGGATCGCTGAACAGGTTCCTCAGTGCGGTTATTGCCAGTCGGGACAGATTATGCAGGCTGCGGCGTTTCTAGCCAAACATCCGCGTCCAACGCGCGAGGAAATTGACCAGGTGATGTCCGGCAACATTTGCCGCTGCGGAACCTATCACAGAATTCGGCGCGCGATTCAGCGCGCCGCCGGGGAGGCAGCATGATGCCCGTTCAAGTTGAAGTGAACCGGCGTGAATTTCTAAAGGCAGGCGCCACGGGCGGCGCTGCGTTCATCATGGGCTTCTATTTGCCCCTACGAAGCCGAGGACAAGAATCTCAGCCTCTGCAAACAAACACCTTCGCACCCAATGCTTGGGTTCGCATCACGCCCGACAACCAGATCACCGTGCTTGTGGAGAAGCCGGAAATGGGCCAAGGGCAAAGGACGACAGAGGTGATGTTGCTGGCGGAGGAGCTTGAAGTTGATTTTTCCACGATTCACATCGAGCAAGCTCCCACGATTCCGGACATTTATAAGAGCCTGGCGACGGGCGGCAGCGGTGGTACCGGGGCAGGTTGGAGCACGGTACGCAAAGCGGGAGCCCAGGCGCGTCAAATGTTTGTAAGGGCGGCCGCTGAGCAATGGAGCGTGGATAAGAAGGATTGCCGTGCCGAGAACGGGGCCGTGATGCACACCCCGACCGGACGCCGCTTCACCTACGGAGAGCTTGTCGAGACCGCTTCGAGGCTCCCAGAGATCAGCGCCGACGCAGTAACTCTGAAAGAGCCGAAGGACTTTCGGTTCATTGGCAAGCCCATGCCCCGTGTCGATACTCCAAGCAAAGTAGACGGCAGCGCGGAGTTCGGCATCGACGTGAGGGCTCCGAAGATGTTATACGCGGTGATCGCGCGTTGTCCGTATTTTGGCGGGAAGCTTTCAAGTTTCGATGCAAACGCCACCAAGAATACGCCTGGAGTTCGTGCGGTCTTCCCCGTTCCGCCGCTCGGTTTCCTGGACATCTGCGGTTATGGCGGCCGTAATTTAAACACGGCGGGCGGAGTGGCTGTCGTGGCCGAGTCGACATGGCCGGCCATTCAGGGACGCAACGCGCTAAAGCTAAATTGGGATAAGGGACTCGGCGGAAGCGAAACAACCGAAAGTTTGCGCAGTTCGTTGGAGCAGCAGGCAACTGCTCCTCCCACCTTTATCGCCGTCGATCGAGGAGATACTTCTAAGGCCTTGGACAATGCAGCGAAGAAAATCGAAACAACCTATGAATTGCCGTTTGCAGCCCATGCCACCATGGAGCCGATGAATACTACGGCACACGTGCGCGAGAACGAGATCGAAATTTGGTCGCCCACGCAGTGGGCTAATGTAATTCAGGATGAGATCGCAACGCTTTCCGGATTGTCCAAGAACAAAGTCATCGTTCATATGACGCTTTCGGGTGGTTCATTCGGGAGGCGCGCGCAATGGGATTATGCCGCTGAAGCCTGGCAGGTGGCGCGCGAAGTCAGGAAACCAGTCCAGTTACTCTGGACGCGAGAGGATGACATTCAGCACGATTTCTACCGAGAATACTCTTACCATCGCCTCGCCGGCAGCCTCGACCCGCAAGGAGGGATCGTGGCGTGGTCGCACCGTATTGTTTCCACGTCCATCCGTCCCGTGTTCGACTCGCCGGAAAGCTTGAAAGATCCGGGAAACTCCGCGGAGGTGGGCGGCGCCGATCCTCCCTATTCCTGTCCGAACGTTCGTGTGGATTATGCCCCGGTTCGCTCGGTGGTGCCGCGGGCGTGGTGGCGATCAGTGGTGAGTTCTTTCACAGCATTTGCGGTGGAATGCTTCATCGATGAGCTGGCGCACGCTGCGGGGAAGGACGCATACGAGTTCCGCATGGGCCTGCTGCGCGAAGGCGGAAAGATCGCGGGCGGGCAAACACTCGATAGGCGGAAGTTCCGAGGCGTGCTGCAGCTAGCGGCGGAAAAAGCCGGCTGGGGAAAGCCGCTGCCCCCTGGCTGGGGGCGCGGGATTGCCTGCCACTTCTCCTTTGGCAGCTACATCGCTCATGTGGCTGAGGTTTCCGTGGAGAAAGAAGGTGCCGTACGCGTTCGCCGTGTCGTGAGCGGCGTCGATTGCGGGACCGCGGTAAATCCCGATGGCGTGCGTGCGATGGCTGAAGGAGCCATAAACTTCGCATTGACCCCTGTCCTCGGCGGCGAGATCAGCATTAAAGATGGCGCCGTTGAGCAGAGTAATTTTCACGACTATCAGGTTCTGCGCATCAATCAATCGCCGGAAATAGAAGTCCACATCGTCCCCAGCAACGAGCCCCCCGGCGGTATGGGCGAACCCGGCGTGCCGCCTCTCGCCCCAGCGGTCGCGAATGCCGTCTTCGCCGCCACGGGAGTGCGAGTGCGACGCTTGCCTATCGATCGACGCGTGCTGAACAAAATCTCTAACGGCTAGCTCGTCCTGCTCCGATCGGAAGAAACAAGCATGTTTCCGCAGGCAGTGCAAGATACTCGTTATGCAGTTAGAACATTCTTTCGAAATCGCGGGTTCGCAGCCGTCTCGCTGCTGACGCTTGCGTTGGGCATAGGTGCAACCACATCGATTTTCAGCCTAATAGATGCTGTTTTATTGCGTCCTTTGCCTTATCGCCAGCCCGAGCGTCTCGTTGCGATTTTTGAAGACTTTGGGCCAATAGGCTTCGTGCACAAGCCTGGCGCAATTGTTGTTTCGCCCATATTTCCTTAGGATTTCCCTTCCTGCTACGATTCAGCAACCTGGTCATTCTTTTTATCCATTTCATTGCTACCCTGGCCCGCTTGCTCGGTCCTGGCGGCGTCCGTTCCATAGTTGCGGAGTCCCTTATCCTCAAGCACCAACTCTTGATCGTGAATCGATCCCGGCAACGATCGCCGAATTTATGCACCTCAGACCGCATCCTCGCCGGCTTGATGGCGCTCTTGGTGCGTCCCACTCGTCTGCTCCGTTCCGCAATCGTTCTGAAGCCTTCGACACTGCTTGGCCTTCACAAAGCCTTGAACAAGCAAAAGTACCGCGTGCTGTTCTCCCCGAATCGCCGTCGGAAGCCCGGCCCGAAAGGACCGAGTGCACAACTCATCCGTGCGGTAGTCGAAATGAAGCAACGGAATCCCAACTGGGGCTGTCCGCGAATCGCTCAACAGATTGCCTTGGCGTTCCAGATCCAAATCGACAAAGACGTGGTTCGCAGGATTCTCGCCCAGCGCTACCGGCCGGGACAGGACTCTGGTGGTTCTTCCTGGCTGACTTTCCTGGGCCACATAAAAGACAGTCTCTGGAGCATGGATCTGTTCAGGTGCGAGTCGGCCACCTTGCGGACCCACTGGGTCCTGGTCATCATGGATCAATACACGCGCCGGATCATTGGGTTCGGTGTCCATGCGGGAACGGTCGATGGTGCCGCGCTGTGTCGGATGTTCAACCGCGCCATTCGAGGCCAATACTGGATGCCGAAGTACCTCAGCTCTGACAATGATCCGCTCTATCGGTTCCACCAATGGCAAGCCAATCTGCGGATACTGGAAGTGACAGAAATCAAGACCATCCCCTACGTTCCCCTGTCCCATCCGTTCGTCGAAAGGCTGATCGGCACCCTGCGGCGGGAATACTTGGATCACACGTTGTTCTGGACGACGGCAGACCTCGAAAACAAGCTGCTCGATTTCAGGACCTACTTCAACAACCATCGCACGCATAACTCACTGGAAGGGCGTACGCTGCATACGCTGTCAAGACCAGTCGCCAATCTCCAGTCGTTTCGATGGCAACCACACTGTCGAGCCCTTTATCAGACCCCGGTGGCTGCCTGATTTGTCAAAGACTCGCGCTCGCTGTGGTATTAGTCGACCTCGGCAATACTTCCAGAGAAATCATTCGGTGTACGAGTTCTGAATCGTAGCGCGTTTCGCGGATCCGATCGCCAGAGACAGGCGTCAATTTTGGTCGAGATTCTAAGCCAATTCGAGCGGACGAGTAGAGCCTGACGGAAGACTCAACAGGCGAGTCTCATGGAAGCGCCCGCGCTTACCCGCGTATGCAAAGGTAGACTGCGGCTAGCCTGATTCTGATCGAGTGCGAACCAATCAGAAATAAACGTGTAACCCGAGCTGCACGACACGGTTATCCAGCGCGGTGCGGGTGATGCTGCCGAAATTTCCGACAGTAGGATCGGAGTTAGGCTCCGCAAATTCCGGATGATTCGGCAGATTGAAAAAATCTGCGGAGAAAGTGAGCCGCGTTCCCTCTCGCACGGGAATTCTGAAATCTTTCTGCAGGGAAAAGTCGAAGTTGTCCACGCCGGGATTGCGAATATTTGAGAAGTAGCGAGGAGCATTCCCGAAAGCCTTAGTGACATCGAACCGGTGAGTAAGAGTGATTAGACCGGGTGCGGGGCACGTTCCGGAAAAATCGAATGCGCTTGTGTCGAACCATTTCTGGACGGTTTGATGGAAGCCTGAAGGAAGGGGATTTCCGATCACATTGGGCCGATCCGACAACACACCAGCTCCGTTGCAGAACCCATACGAATTATCTGTGATACCAAAGGGAGTGCCAGCGCTGATCGTATAGATGGCACTTACGCGCCAGCCGCCAAGCGCTTCGCCGGCGACGCCATGGTTCAGCCACCTCTTACCGGGTCCGAAGGGGAGTTCGACAATGGGCGCCAGGGTGAGGCGCGCGGGCACGTCGCCGGCACTCACGGAGCGCTCGGCTCTGCGATTGTAGAAGTCTTGTCCGAGCACATCGAGGGACCAGAAACCGCCCCAGTCGGAAGAAGAGTCATCGATCAGCTTGCTCCAGGTGAGGTTCGCGAGGAGCGAAAAATCATGTGAGAAGCGATGCTCGAGTCTCGCCTGCATGGAATGGTACACGGAGCTGGAAAGCCCCCAGTACCCGGGATTTACAGTCAAGCAACAATATACCGACGCGCCTCCAGCGATCACCGCCGCGGCAGCCAACGGGCAATACGGGCTAGTGCTAGGGCCGACAAAATTGAACGGATTGGGTTCTTGCGCGGTGCTCGCGGGCGTCTGCTGACAGATGTTGTAAGCATAATTGATGGGCAAATGTGTGCCGTGACTACCAACGTAGCCGAGTTGGGCGACGGTATCCTTCCCAAGCTGCTGTTCCACGTTTAAATTCCACAACTGGACGTAGGTCGGTGTTTGCTTGCGGGGCGCCCAAAATGAGAAGGAGACATCTCCATTCACGGGAATTGGGGCGGTAATTGCGGAAACGCTTGGGTTGGTAACGGCCGGCAGGGCGCCCCAGTTCGTGCCGGCACTAAAAGGAGTGGTCGCGAGGAGATTGGGTCCTGGCTGGCCATCCCCGGCACGACCGTGACCTGTGGTGCTGGGATACATGATGGCGTACCCGCCGCGAACGACGAAGCCGCCTCGCGGATTCCATGCAAAGCCTAAGCGAGGGCCGAATTCTTTGGCAGAAGGATCGAATGTGGTGTCCGGCGCATTGACGCCGAACTGCTCCCATTGCGCGGTAAATGGATTAAAGAAAGCATCGCCATGATGAATCTCATGGAAGGACTGGTCGTATTGCCAGCGCAACCCGAGGTTGAGCGTGAGTCTCGGAGTGAGCTTGAAGTCGTCTTGAACAAAAAATGCGTAGGACCAAGCGCGGGAAGAAACAAAGGCATTTTGCACCTGAACGCTGCCGTTGTTCATAGTGCCGAAGAGGAAGTCTGCAAAGCCGTTCCCAGTTTCCGAACCGCTAAAAGAGAAGCTGCCGACGACTCCGTTGGGCTGGTAATTGTCGATGGAGTAGCGACGCGTCTCACCTCCAGCTTTGATGCTGTGGCGGCTGACCAGCTTCGTGACAACATCACTGAACTGCAGGGTGGAAGCCGGCTCGTAAAGCATCCCGCTGTTGGAAATAGCCGTAAATCCGGTAACGTTCAGACCGGGCGTGCCGCATTTTGTTCCACCGGAGGTATCTGGAACGCTGGACAAACAACCGGGGATACCGCTGATTCCAAACGCGGCGGGAGAGGTGGCGCCAGCGCCGTAGGGCGTTCGGTCGCCGATGCGATGCATATAGCCGAAGCTAAAATCATCGAGCAAAGCGGGGTTAAACGTGTGTGTCCATCCTACCGTGGTGGCGTAATCGCTGGACCGCTGGAAGCGTTGACCCGCCGCACCGACGATGAGGTCGTAATCCAAAGAGCGGCCGGTCTGGCTGTGAAACATGCCAAAAATATGGTCGGACTGTGAAGGGTTGTAGTCGATGCGAGGATTAACTCTGTTGAGAGTAGAGTTGAATGGCGAACTGAAATTCAATACGTCGGTCCCGATCTTGCCCGCAGCCGGCGTGGCGCTGGTGGGCCATACCGCTAACAACTTCTGGGAAATAGCGCTCATCTGACCGGTGTTCGCAGCATTGTTGAAAGGAACAGGATTCGTGGTGCCGGGAAAGTGAATCTGCTCGCTCGCCGTTGTGCAAGTGCCGGACGAATTGAAACCTGTGGTGCAGAGAGCGCCAAGGTCGCCGCTGCGGAATGCCGCGTCGGGAACCAAGTTGCCCGAGCTGGCGAAGCTGCCGTGGGAACGGATGCCCTGGTAGTCGGTGAAGAAGAATAGTTTGTTCTTGAAAATTGGGCCGCCAATGCTGCCGCCGAATTCGTTGTAGTCGAAGGGATTCTTGCGCTGCGTAGGATCTTCAAAGAAATTGCGCGCGTCGAGGTGCTGGTTGCGGTTGTACTCGTAGGCCGAACCGTGGAATTGATTGCTCCCGCTCTTGCTCACGGCGATGAGGATGGCCCCGCCGGCCTTGCCATATTCGGCGGACATACTGTTCTGCTCGATTCGAAACTCCTGGATGGCGTCTAAAGATGGAGTGACCGCTGCGCCGCCGAACACCGGGGCGGTGATGGTGCTGCCGTCCAGCACACTGTCATCATTGCGCGGGCGACTGCCGCTGATGCGCAAATTGCCATAGTTGCCGCAACCATCACAGCCGGTCTGTTGGGACACGCCGGCCGCTAGGGGAAGCAGACTGTAAACATTGCGACCGGAGTTGCTGAAGGTGGGCAACTCCTCAAGCTGTCTTTGATTGACGGTCTGACCGAGATCGGATTGCTGAGTTTGGAGAAGAGGCGCGTTGGCGGCACTGACCTCGACGGTTTCGGTACGCTGACCGACGGTGAGGGTCAAGTCGACTCTTAAATTGGCATTGACGTCGAGAGTCAACTGGCTCAGGACAGCGGTCTTGAAGCCCTTGGCTTCGCCCTCGACTCTGTACCTGCCCGGATTCAAGCTGGTGGCGCTGTAAACGCCGGCGCCGTTCGTTTTGACCGTGGCCACGACATTGGTGTCGAGATTGGTGACTTTGACGGTTGCGTCCGGAACCACCGCGCCGCTCGAATCGGTGACAATCCCGCTGATATTTCCAAATAATCCTTGGGCCGCCACTTGAGCCTGAAGAAACAAGAACGCGCAAAAAAGCAAAGCTACAAAGGCTGACGCAATTCTCGTTGGTATCAAAGCGCCCTCCAGGAAAGGAGTGTAGAGTTGGCCCAGTTCCAGGTATCTGATCTGATGCGGCCGCGAATGAGCCGGGAATGTTTGTTCCCGAGTGCGAGCAGCAAGCTCAGGAAGGACACAGATCAAATGCGAGATGCAAGTAATCGTTTACTCGCACAGCGCGTATTTATCGGATCCGCAGATGCTTGTCAAGAACTTTCTTACGCCAGCTTGGGCAGCCCGTGCGCAAATCGCAGGTTTGCTGCAAAAAAATAGGCTTGACGCTTTGAAGATGCCGGTGCTATTTGTGTGCGAGGCCAGTAACCGCTTACTCAGTCGCCGGCAAAAGATTCGGCGAGAGTGGCCTAGTGCGGAGAGGACGCGAGTGTCGGCTAGTGCGAGCACCATGAATATCCGAGAGATCGCTCGGCGCGCGAAAGTGTCTACCGCGACTGTCTCTCGCACCATCAACCGCATGCCCACCGTGCATCCACATTTGGCCAAGCGAGTCTGGAAAGTTGTGGAAGAGCTCGGCTATTTTCCGAATACGCAGGCGCGCATGCTCGGCTCGGGCCGAAGCCGGATTTTTGGATTGATCGTTTCGGAGATCACTAATCCGTTTTTTCCCGAGATCGTGCACGTATTTGAGGAGATCGCTGTCCAGCACGGCTATGAAATCCTAATGACCTCGACGGTTCACGATCGCGAACGAATGAAAACGGCCATCCGGCGCTTACTCGAGCATCGAGTGGAAGGAGTTGCGGTAATGACCTTCGGGATGGAGGAGGCACTGCTCGAGGATTTGAAGGTTCGCAATGTGCCGCTAGTTTTCGTGGACGCAGTAGGTCCTCCCCGTCCGCGCGTGAGTAACATTCGAATCGACTATCTCCGCGGAATTCGGCAAGCCGTGCAGCACCTTGCGGCCCTGCGTCATGAAAGAATCGCGTTCATTACCGGCCCTCTGACGCTCAAGTCCGCAGTCGCCCGAAAAGACGCGTTCATCGAATCGACGAAAGAAATCGGCATGGCTTTAGATCGACAATTGATTATGGAGGGTGACCACACTCCGAAAGGAGGAGAACAAGCATTCGCCAAATTGTTGGCCCTGCCGTTGCGCCCGACGGCTGTTCTCTGTTCGAACGATATGACCGCCATCGGCGTAATGCACAAAAGTTATGTCGAAAAGATTGCCGTGCCGCGGGATCTCTCCGTCATCGGTTTCGACAACATTCGTTTCAGTGAGTATATCCTCCCACCGCTCAGCACAATTCAGATGTCTCAAGCGGAGCTGGCCCGCCTGGCCTTTCAAGCCCTTCTGAATGACGTAAAACGAGAGACTCCCAATCCGCACGGGACGGAATACATCCTGAAAACCAACTTTGTCCTGCGCGAGTCTACCGCGATGAACGGGCACAAGGCGCTCAGGTCTACGCGAGCGCTTTGAAAGCATCCGATCCCAATAGCTGCTCCCCATCCGAATGCCGCGCTCGTATTTGGGTTCGATCTGCCGAGCTTATCCCCCTCTTATCTTCGTCCGGGTCGCTTGGCCGGTTTGTCCGCCTCCCAATCGACGCTGCCGCCGCGCGCATCAAGACTCTCAGCGCCTCGTTCCCGGTGACTCTCTGGTTCCGCGCTACAATCCCGACCTGCGCGCCCATTCCACACCGTACGCAACGCACGCCCGCTCGAACCGGCGCAACGCCCATAAGGTCAAATTTGTAGGCTTCTGAGGGTTTTCCCGGATTGGCGCCTAGTCAGCTCGTGATACCGTGCGTTCCGTTGCTGCCAAGTTTGCCGACCGCGTCATTGCCCCCCTGGTGCCCCCCTGGTGCCCGGATCGGCTGCCTTCGGCTCCAACAAGGTAGTCTGCGAAATTATTTCGTGTGTGCGCGGCCCCATAAATTTTGGCCCTATTTTTGTTCCCCTTGTAGGCAAACGTTTACTTCTGGAATGAAGGAGAGTGCTTAATGCCATCGCACAAAATGAGAAGATTGACTGCAGCAATCGGTTTCTCGGTGCTCGTGGCGTGCAGTGTGATTTTGCTCGCCGGGTACTCCTTCCCACCAGGGGGCAGCGGCACACTGACCGCTTCCGGAACTCAGTGGGGTGTGACCTCGCAATATTTGGGTGCGAATGAAGGCAGCTCCCAATTCAACATCAACGACCTCGCGGATCTTGGCATCAACAGCTATCGGATTTACGGCGGCATGTCCCGATGGGAGCCCACGAACGCGGAGTCCACCTACGGCTCCCCTACCATTGCTCAAATCGAAGCCGACCCTACCCTGATTAATTGGGCCTTCTTCGACAATATCTTCACCAACCCGCCGGGAGGCAGCGATTACAGTTGGAGCGCCAGCACCGGCATCCCCCCCGTCAGTGCTGCCACCATCATGTCCGACCTCAACGCCCACAACATCACTCCCATCGTGGTGCTGCGAAACGTCGACAACAACAAAAACCCTGCCTGGGCTCCCAATCCGCCCGTTTCCGCCAACGACTGGAACGTCTGGTTCGAGTTCGTGTTCGCCACCGTTTATTGGTTCAACGTTCGAAATCACTACATCGTAGACAACTGGGAGGTCCACAACGAACCGAACAATTCGGGCCAAGGTTGGGCCGGCACCGAAGCACAGTATATGGATTTCATCAATTACACCGCGCAAGCCATCCACTGGGTCTATAGCCATTACCTGCCCGGACGCACGCCGCACATTTATGCGCCGGTCACTTCCAACTGCTGTGCCTGGGCGCTCTCCGCGATGCAGACCGAGGGCCCAACCGTTTTCGACTCCCTCGATTTTCACGACTATCAAAGCAATCCTTCGGAGATCAGCACGCTTCGCGCAGACATGAACTCCAACGGCTACGCTGGCGCACCGGCATGGATTACCGAAATGGGGTCTTACCACCAGAACGTCTACAACAACGTGAATAGCAGTAATAACTTGATCATTGCTTGGTGGACGCAAGCCTCACAGCCGGGAAATAACTATGTGACGGGAGCGGACCTGTTCTCTCTCTACGATTGGGGCAGCGGATACACTTCCGGCGCGGTCCACGGCAGTTATCCGGCGGCGGAATCCTACCAGCCCGGATACTACGCGATGCGGCTTGCGGCACGCGCGCTTGTCGGCGGCCGGCCTACCTACCAACTCACCGGCAGCATAAGCAACGTCATCTCGCTCGTGACCAAGGACTCCGCGGGGCATTACTACCTGATCGCTTGCAACAGCGGCAGCCCTGGCGTCACCGTAACCGCCGACTTATCAGCTTTAATCACGACCGGAACCGGAACGCAGTGGGAATTCAGCTCGGCCAACAACGACGCCATCGTCGGTAGTCCCACCCTTACCAACGGCCAAGTCACCTTTAGCATTCCGGCCAACGCCACCGAGCTGCTGAAGTTTTAGCCTTTTCGGTCTCGAGCATTGCTCGACATCCGCCTGAAAACGGGAAGGAGAGGATCCGTGAATCGATTTATGGAAGTTCGACGGAACGCAACGCGGCTGACCTTGCAGCTGGGAGTGCTGGCGCTTTGTCCGCACCAGGCATCGAGCCATCGAGCACCACGTACTACGTCTCGTGTAGGGGAAATGATGCGAACAATGGCACAAGCACCTCGACGCCGTGGGCGACGCTGTCGAAGGCCAGCAACCAAGCGTATCTCCCCGGCGATCAAGTTCTGCTCCAAGACGGATGCGTTTGGATCGGTACCTTCCAACGCACCACCTCCGGCTCCTTATAATAGGTAGTCCCATTTCGATTTCAAACTACGGCACCGGGGCCTTGCCTCGGATTGTTGGTAACAACACGCCCGCCGTTTATGTGCTGAATGTCAGGTATTGGACGGTGCAAAACCTGGACCTCAGCCAAAAAGGTCAAACTCCGCAAGCGCTGGGTTCGGGCAACCAGCATGGTATGGTAAGGACGCTGATCAGCATGCTGATACTTATATGTGGGCCGTCCTGGAGATTCGCGCGTACTCCTCCGTCTCATCCGTGTCCACCTGCACCACCGCCTGCACCGTAAACAACATTACCGTGCAGCGCCCACCCTCGACGGCCACCGACCTTGACAAGTGTTAAGTTACAGGCTACACTCGGCTCTGCGTGAAAATACGGAACATCGTCCATAAGGGTCTGAAACGGCTCTACGCGGAGGACAACGCCAAAGGCGTACCGCCCGACACTGTGGACAAGCTCCGCAAGATGCTCGCTTTCCTTGACGACATGGCGAGGCCAGAGGAGCTGCGTGCACTTCCGTCGTGGAAAGCCCATACATTGACGGGGGACCGCAAAGGCACCTGGAGTCTCGCCGTCACGCGCAACCGGCGCTTGACGTTTCGCATCGATACCGCAGAGCAGGAAATCTGTGATTTGAATTTGGAAGATTATCACTAGGACGGAAGGAGTAGACACTATGCCCATGAAGAATCCGCCTCATCCCGGCAATTTTATCCGCACGGAGATCATCGAGCCTGCTGGCCTTTCGGTGACCGCTGCGGCGGCCGCTCTTCAGGTTTCCCGGCCCGCACTATCCAGCCTGCTTAACACCAAGGCCGATCTTTCGGGAGACATGGCGCTTCGCATCGAAAAGGCGTTTGGCGTGAAAATGGACACGCTCATGCGCATGCAGGCTTCTTACGACATTGCCCAGACTCGAAAGCGCGAGAAGCAGATTCACGTCAAGCGCGTTAGTCAGCTTGTCCACGCTTGACTCAACAACCGAGTCGCTTCCGGACTTCCCGTAGCTTGTTGGTGGTGAACCGGCTGACAAGCCTAGCCTGTGGCTACCGAAAACCCCATCCGATCTGAAAACACAGAGGTTCTGCTCATTCGTGAGATCCATAGAAAGGGATTCTGCTTTGTCTTACTGCGATTACAAGCTAAAACTGAAACTTCAAACCAAGTAAAACGCGCCGCGGTAGATTGGCCTGAGTGGTGAAAACACCGAAATTTGTCGGGCTGTTCAAGCTCAATGAGGGCGCCGCGTAGTTGACGAGATTAAATACGTTCAGCATCTCGGCGGAAAAGACCAGGTGGTAGCGCTCAGTGACGGCAAAATCTTTTCCGAGCGAGAAATCAAAGTTCCAGGTCACCGGCGTGCGCAATTGATCATACGGAATACGACCCTCGACATTCAGCACAGGACGCGAGCAAGACTGGTACACAGCCACTGGGTTAGCAAACAAGTTCAAGGCGCTGCCCCCACTGGAGGCGTTGCCGGAGGTAGCGATGTTGTTCGAGCCAGCCACGCCGTAGTGTTGGCCGTACAGGCTGCCAAGTGGTTGTGAGCAGATGGCGGCTGTGCCCTTGCTTTCGTAATCGCCGTAGTCGCCGTTCGCGGAGATATAAAGCGGTGTGCCAGTTGAAAACGTATAAATACCGGAAGTGTACCAGCCGCCGATGACGCGATCGAGCAGAGAACTCTGCACGTTGAATCTGCGTCCTTTGCCGACCGGCAGCTCATCATAAAACCATGCGGTAATAACGTGGCGGCGGTCAAAGCTCTCCGAAGCCCTGTCCAGATTGATGTTGTAAGGGCTGTTCGATGTGCTGCCACTTTGCTGATCGACGCCCTGATTTCCGATCGCGTGACTCCAGGTCCAGTTTCCCTGGAATTGCAATCCACTTCCAAAGCTCTTTTTTAGGCTGGCGAAACCCGCGTTGTAATTGGAATACCCGCCGTCGGTGATGGCGAAGGATTGGAACGACTGCATATTGTCAACCGGAACTGGGGCAACGCGATTGAATTCGTTGAGCGAAAAAAAGTTCAGAGAGCCGTTAATGAGATCGGTCGGGTCCTGCTTTGCGACCATTGCACTGCAGTTCGCAAAGCCCAGTCCAGTGCATTTCGCTAGGCCAATTTGGTTATCGAAAAATGGCTCGTCGGGTATTGCCGCACCGATCCGCAGCGCTTGTGCCACCCCGTCGAAAGCCTGGGCGTAGGTTTGCCCGCTTGCTTTGTCTTTCATCAGGTAGTCGGCGGCATTCAACGAGTACTCATTGAATAAATTCCGGCTTACGCGACCGATATACCCCACTTCTAAAATCATCTTCCAGGGCAACTCTCGCTGCGCGGTGAAATCAATACTATGGTCGTGTCCGGGCACGGTGTAAGGGTCGAGGCCACTCATCATGAAGAGGCCAAATGGCTGTGTCGAGCTCCCACTGGGAACGTAAGGGATCGGTGCCGCGAATGGCGCCGGCACTGGCACACTGTTGCCGTCCACGCCGATGCGGAAGGCGTTGCCGGGATCCGTCCTGCCATTCGTGCAAACTGGTGACCCGCCTGAGAGCACGGGGCCACCGCAAGCATCCACGTCCAGCAGCCCACCGGTGGTGAGCACGAGAGACACTTCGTTGATGTCATCAAAGCGCTCATACACGATGGAGTAGCCGCCGCGGACTACAGTCTTTTTATCGACTTGCCATGCGGCAGAGATGCGCGGCCCAAACTCGTGCCAGTCCGTAACCCTCACTTGATTCGTAAAAGGCGCCGCAACAGAGCCAACCGGAGATACGCCGAACAGAGGATTGAATGCCTGGCCGGGAAGCACTCCGCTATTTAAGGACGCCCCCCGCTGCTCGAAGTAACCCTGGTAGTCCACGGGCTGATTATTGCTGGCGTACACCAGCAGATCATATTTTCCAGTGGATTCGTGAGGCGTCGGCTGCACCTGCCAATCCAGCCCCAAAGTCAACGTAACGTTACGACGGAGTTGCCATATGTCCTGAAAGTAGCCGTTGGCGGCCGGAATCAGCGTATGCGAGAACATTGGCGTGCCGAGCGGATTCGGCTGGAAACTGCCGTTGCGCGTCAACACTTGCGAACTGCGATCCACCAGGCCGAGAAGAGTGGCGTAGAGTTCGTTGTACCGCAGGACGTTTGCCGAAGTGAGACAGTTTGTCGTGACACCGCTGCCACAAAGCGCCAGCCGGTCAGCACTTGGAATGGAAACAAATTGTCCGCTGCCATTCCCCTGGGCCTCGATGTAATCGATTGGTCCGGCGGTCAGGCCGCCTGCAAAATTGTCTGTTTTTTCAAAGAAGTTGTGCGAGATGTACCCGGAGCCCCCAAATTGAAATAGGTGCGTGCCCTTTGACCAACTGAAGTCCTGTGCCAAATACCACTTGTGCCCATCGAACACCCGGGCGCGTGCCGATTGCGTGTTATTCACAATCGGATCGGCGATTAATTTGCTAGTGCTATTGCTCGTGCCCACACCTTCACCGGCCAGCGAAAGAGTTTCCTGCAATCCGGACACGAGCGGAGTAGGGCTTAACCGGTCCCACCCCCACCAGTCGCGTAAAAAAGATCCATGAGTCACCGAGGTCAGATTTGACGTCAGTTGCCCTTGGACCTGGAAAGTTCCGAACCATGCTTTGATAGGATCCCCGGAAACAGCTGTCGGCGCTCCTGTGTTTACGATGTCGAACTGCTCCGTACCGGTGCGGGTTGTGTTCGCAAAGTGATAGGTGACGAACGAGTTCCAGTTCCGGTTGATCTTGTAATCCGCGCGCACAACACCGATGTCCTGCAAGACCGGAGTGGGCGCATTGAAGGTGAAACCCGTGGTGTTAAGTCCATCGCCCAAGGCTGAGTTGTTGCCCGTAGCAGGATAAAGCGCCATCTGGGCTGCAATCGCGGGGCTCATCCCAATGTTTCGCGGGTCGCAAGAGACTCCGCCGCAAGCCGTGGTGATGTTCCCCGGCTGAAAGGAGAATTGATCCACAGCACCGGAAGCGTCACGGAATTGCAAGATGCCACTTCGCAGAGTGGCCGTCGGTATTACGGTATTGAAGGTAGAGTCGTCATAGAAACGGCGGCCTTCATAATTCCCGAACAAAAAGAACTTGTTTTTCCAGATCGGGCCACCCAGGGTTGCGCCAAAGCGGTTGTCCACACCGTGCGGCTTATGAATGCGGAGCCGATTGTTGGTCCAGGTATTCGCGTTCAGCCCATCGTCGTTATGAAACTCATATGCCGAACCGTGAAGCGTATTTGTGCCCGCCTTTGTCAGAACGGCCACCTGTCCCCCGGATGACCGCGCAAAAGTCGAGTTGGGGTTGGTAGTCGCTACTTGAAATTCCTCTGTGCTTTCAATCGGAATCGGAACCACTGGCGAGGGTGTTGGTTCTCCGGGTGGAGCTGCGTAGCCGTTGTTTCCTTCCAAGTCGCTCGTTACATCCCCTCCGTCAAGCGTGAAGGTAATCTGCTCATCGCGCGCACCCGCGATTTGACCGCTGGGCGAAACCGCCGGCTGGTAAAACATCAGTGCGCTTGCACTGCGTGTAAACACCGGCAGCGATTCCAACGCCGCGCCGCCCAATACCTCTCCTACGGTCGCAGTGGTTGTTTGCAGTTCCACGGCCGCCGAAGCCTCTGAAACAGTAATGGTTTGTGTATTCGTGCCTATCTGCAAAGTCATGTTGACTGTCGAGCTCTTCAAAACCTCCACCTTCAACACTTGGACTACCGTCGTCGCAAAACCCTGCGCAGCGAAGGTCAGCGTATAATTTGCAGGATTCACCGAGGGAAAGACGTAGCGTCCATCTGCATCCGTGTGTGCGGTTTGTGTCGCGCCGGTACCCTGTTGCTGCAAGGTCACTGTTGCACCGACGATAGCGGCGCCAGACGGATCCGTGACCACGCCTGTGACCAGGCCAGAAGATCCGGATTGACCGAACAAACTCGCAGCTGCAAACACGACCAGACAAAAGAGGATACCAGCAACGCTGCGGATCGAGTGCTTTCCCGGCATGCGCACCTCCGTGGTTAAGCCCCCGACAATCTGACAATCGGCGTGGACTATAGTGAGGCAAGTTAGCAGTGTCAAGCAGAAAATGTCCGCAACTGATATGCAAGTCGGATATTCATAATATGGCAGGTTGTGAAACGCCTCTAAGCTCATCGCCAAGGTTCGGAGCAGGGACGATCCAAGTGATTAGCCGTCCGTTCGAAATTGCTGGCCAAGTCCAAGCACGCGAAGGCAGAGACTCCCTCAATCTTCGCCAGACAAATGCACCAGAGGCCGGACAAACCCAGGTCAAGCACAATGCACAACTGCGATTTGCTGCAGACGGCTTCAGTTCGGACTTGCCTGCGAGCCGGAGTCGATCTCCGGTAATCCTGAAGCTTTGAGCTGATTGTTGAATGCGGGTAAATCCGTTCCGAGAATCCTTTTAAGGGTCAACAGAGCGTCGTCGAGTTCCGCCGAAAGTTCTGCGAATACGTCGACTTCCTGCTGCGTAGGCCGGTAATCCCCCTGGACAGAGCTGGCCAGGGCCGCAAGGCGGTTATTCAGCTTCAGAGGATAAATCAGCGTCTGATCGTCGAATCCGGTGAATCGCGGCTCATACACTTTGGAAACCACTCCATTTAGCGCGTCGTTCAATGTTTGTTCCGCGTCCATCAGTCCGCGATTTGCCCCGGCTTTCTCCGCCACAGCTTTTAGTTGCCGCTGCAGATGATGAATTCGATTGACCGCATCATCTGCGTCTGAAAGCTTGTCGCGCAGAGCGAGAAGCAGTTCAATCTGTTTTCCGTAGTCCTCATCGGAGGCGACGATTCCAGGGTCCTTTCTAATGGTGAAGTCCTCGGTCATGGATTGCGTCCCAGCCGTCAACTTCACCCGATATCGCCCAGGAATCACTCGCGGTCCACGCAGACTGCCCCCTAGAAAAAACGCGCCGCCTTCGATCCCACGAGCATCGGGGTAACGCATGTCCCATAGGAAGCGGTTCATGCCAGCTTGCGCGGTCACGGATGAGCCGGCGCCGCCTGACAATCGTCCGCCACGAGTTGCAACAGTAGGCTGCATTTGAGTTGCGCTGCTAAACGCTTTGATGGTTTTCCCTGCAGCATCCTGAAATTCGATGATGACGGGTTGAGCTGGTGCATGGCCGAGCCAATAGTCCACAATCACACTCGTGAGGGGACTACGCGCTTCCCCGAATCCGCGTCCGCTTCTGCCGCGATACGCATCCCGAGGCTTATACAGTCGCACTTCGGAGGCGGGGTTTGCTGCGACACCCCGTTCCAGTGAAGCCGTGTCGTCCAAAATCCAAAATGCCCTTCCCTGTGTTGAGGCTACGAGGTCACTGTCGTGAATCGTCAGATCGGTTATCGGCACCACGGGCAAATTCAATTGCAGACTCTGCCAGTGATTACCGTCATCGAACGAAACATAGACACCCGTCTCTGTCCCTGCGAACAACAGGCTTTTCTGTACCGGGTCCTGCCGGACCGTGCGCACGAAGGTATCGTCCGGGATCCCTGCAACGGTGAGCGTCCAGGTTTTGCCGTAATCATGCGTGCGATAAATGTAGGGTCGAAAATCGTCCATTTGATAGCGGTTTACCGCGGCGTAGGCCGTGGCTGCATCGTGAGGCGAGGCTTCGATCACGTTTATTCGCGTCCAAGGCTGAATTTGCGGCGGCGTCACATCGGTCCAGGACTTTCCGCCATCGCGCGTTATGTGGATCAGGCCGTCATCCGAACCTGCCCAGATCCCGTTTTTGTCGAGCGGTGAAGGGGCAATCGTGAATACCGTGCAGTAGATGTCCTCGAGCCTTCCTCCGTTCTCCTTCTGTTTATCATTCCTGGTCAAATCCGGGCTAATGGCTTGCCAGCTCTGCCCTTGATTGACAGATTTGAACACAACGTTTCCCCCGACGTAGATCGCCGCGGGGTCCGCAGGCGAGATAGCAATGGGAAATGTCCACTGGAAGCGATATTTCAATTCAGCACCGGTACGCCCGCCCGGCAGATCCGGCCACACGGTAATGTTGCGCACGCTTGACGTCGCTCGGTCAAAGCGCGTTAGCAGTCCCCAAAAGGCCCCGGCATAAACGATGGCTGCATCTACTGGGTCGGGCACGACGTATCCGCTCTCGCCGCCTGCTACTTCGGCGAAATTGGAACCGCCGCTGCGCGCGCCCTGGGGCTGGCTGGAGATTGTCACAGTGGTGTTGTCCTGCTGTGCGCCGTAGACGTGATAGGGAAAGTCGTTGTCGGTTCGCACGGTATAAAATTGCGCGGTTGCCTGATTGCTCTCCGGGCTCCAACTCCTGCCTCCGTCGAAAGTCACGGTTGCCCCGCCGTCATTGCCGTTGATCATGCGCTGGTTGTCGTGTGGGTCGATCCACAAGTCGTGATAGTCACCGTGCGGCGTTTGAATTCTTGTCCAAGTCTTTCCGCCGTCCAGGGACTTGTAAAAATCCTTAGAGGAAAAAGTGTATACGGTGTCCGGCTGCAGTGGGTCCGCGAAAATGTGACCGTAATAATACTGGCGAGCATGCATTTCGAAGCTCCCGTCGATCAGCTTCCACGTTTTTCCGGCATCGTCGGAGCGATAGATCCCTCCGTCATTACCCCCGATCGTGGCGTAAATGCGATCTGGGTCGGCTGGCGATACGGAAATCCCAATCTTCCCCATTTCGTTTTGTGGCAGCCCCCCCTGCAACCGGATCCAGGTGTCCCCGCCGTCTCTGGTTTTGTAAATGGCGCTCCCTGGACCAAATTCATAAATGTCCCAGGGACGCCGCAACACCTGCCATGTGGTGGCGTACATCACGCGTGTATCTCGCGGATCGACGGTCAAATCAGCTGCGCCAGTCTTGTCGTTGACATACAGGATTTTCTTCCAAGTCTTGCCTCCGTCTGAGGTACGGAACACGCCCCGCTCTTCGTTGGGACCATAGGGATGTCCGATCGCAGCCACATAGACCAAGTCCGCATTGTGGGGATCCACCCACACTCTCCCGATTTGACTGGTGTCGCGCAGTCCAAGATTTTTCCACGTCCGCCCTGCATCGACAGATTTATGCACGCCATCCCCATGAGAGATATTCGAGCGCAAGCAGGCTTCACCCATCCCCACGTAAACAACATTCGGATCGGATTCCGCCACGGCAATCGCTCCCACGGAGCCAGTCTTAAAAAAACCATCGGAGACCGGCACCCAAGTGATCCCTGCATTGACGGTCTTCCAAACGCCGCCTCCAGTCGCACCCATGTAATACGTCCACCGGTCATGGACCAGACCAGCCACGGCCGTTACGCGCCCGCCGCGGTCCGGCCCTATGGAGCGCCATTGAAGCTCCTGGAACAACGCAGGATCAACTTGTGCATGGGCAATCGGCAGCGCTGGCAATAGCACAGTGCAAAGGAAAAGCGTCAATCGAAACATCCGTCGCAGATTCATGGCGCACCTCTTACGAAGTGATTCGGAATATCGTTTGTATACGGAAAACATAACGGTGGGCATTTAGGAGCCGTTAACGAACGCGGATTATAACAGCCTGAGTGTTTCCCGCAAGATGGCGCGCATCAAAGGTTCGTGTAGCTGCAGCGTTTGAGGCGAAAGCGCGCCAGCCCCGGCGCTAAACGGGAAGTAATTCGAGAGCTTTATCAGATCCGGCGGCCACTTTCAATCCAAGGGATCAGGCGAATTCATCGTCGCCACTAGCTAACCTCAGTACCTTGCGCCGCGACTGAATGATGTGTTCGTACATCAATCGGCGTGCCCGTTCATCGTCTTGTTGACGAATTGCCCGGATGATCTCCGAGTGCTCCTGCACTGGCGCTTCGCCGTAATACCCAATGTGGATCGCAGCATGCATGATGCGTTCCATGTGGCAGCGCATATCGGAAACGGCGCGCACCAACATGGGGTTTCGCGTCAACCTGGCGATCCCGATGTGCAGAGCCGTGTCTGCCTTGATGAACTTCTCGTAACTCACGCGATCATTCGTTTCGTATTCCGTCTGAGCAAGACGGGTCAGTTCTTCCAGGAGTTTCGAATCATTGCCCTTATGGGCTGCCAATTCGGCGCAGGCCCCTTCGACAGCAGCGCGAAATTCGTAGATTTGGTTAAGCCATTCGAGTGTAATGGAGCTCACGAAGTAGCCGCGGTTCGGAACGACGCGCAGAAGGTTTTCCTGCTGAAGGCGAAGTGCAGCTTCACGCACTGGCGTGCGACTGCCCTTATAGCGCCGGGATAATTCCTTTTCGCCCAGGGCTTCGTCCGCTTTGTGGAATCCGCGGACGATGTCGTTCTTAAACGCCTGGTAAACTCGCTCGCTAAGCGTACTGCGGCCGTTTTTCGCGGAAGCCGCGTGTTCGCCTGGTGAGGAAAACAATTCTTGCCCCAACCGCGACTCTGACGACCAGCGGGACTTTCCCAAGCGGACATGCCTTCCTCGAATTTGCCTATTGGTCGCCACGCAACACCCTTCAAATCGACGTGCCGCACTTTACGCGATGAAGTGTAACAGCAACCGACAGGCGCGTCGAGCGTCATCGCGTTCCCGAAGGTCCATTGATCTGAGTTCTAACGAACGGTGAAATACGCGACGGGTTCGTTAGGCAGGGCGCAGTCTGAAATACACTCGGTATACGATTAACATTTAACTCTGGCTGTGATAATCTCCGCGCCGCGCGGCATGCGCATAACGGGTTCCTAGTCTCCTGAAGAGGGCCTGAGGAACATTGGTGTGGAAGAAGTGAGGGCATGCTTTCAGACGCCGAAATACGGGGAATACGGGCTAAGTTCCGTATCTTTATAAAAAAGGTTTATCTGAACTCGTGCTCTCAGGGTGCCCTTTCCGACTCTGTGGAGGCGAGCTTCCAAGAACACTTGCAGAGCTGGCACGAAGGGGGTTCACCCTGGGACCTGTGGGTACAAAAGTATGAGCAGATGCGCGCACAGTTTGCGAGCTTCATCGGCGCCAGCCCGGATGAGGTGGCGGTTGTGGCAAGCGCATCCGCTGGTATCAACGCGATTGCCAGCGCGCTAGATTTCGGCAAGAGACGGAAAGTTGTTCTCGGTGAGTTTGAGTTCCCCACGATGGGACATATCTGGCTTGCGCAGCAACCATGCGGTGCGAGGCCTGAATTCCTGACTGCGCAGGGCGACGATCTTCCAGTAGAGCTGTACGCGAAAGCAGTAGATGAAGATACCTCCATTGTGCCGGTGACCCACGTTTGTTTCAAAAACGGCTTCCGCTCGAGCGTGCGAGAAATTTGCCGGATTGCGCACGCGAAAGGCGCACTTGTCCTGGTGGACGATTATCAGGACTGCGGAACACGGCCAGTGAATGTCAAAGAACTCGATGTAGATTTCTACGTGACCGGCACACTGAAGTACCTGCTGGGGCCTTCCGGCGTCGCATTTCTCTACGTGCGCAAAGAACTGATCCCTTTGCTCGAGCCGAAAATTTCCGGTTGGTTCGCGCAGCGCAATCCGTTCGCCTTCGATGTGCGTCACTTGGATCTCGCACCGAGTGCACGCCGGTTTGAATCAGGGACGCCACCGATTCCGAATATCTACGCAGCTAGCGCGGGGATAGAGCTGCTCCGCGAAGTGGGCCTGGAAAATATTGCCGTCCAAATTCGCAAACTTGCCCAGCTTCTGATCAAAGGCGCCCGCGACTTGGGGATACGGATTAAGACGCCATCGGACAGCATGGGTCCGCTCGTGGTTCTGCAATCCGGCAACGTGGAGGCCATTATTGGGCGCCTGGCTGCCGAAAATGTCATCTGCTCCGGGCGCCACGACGGCTTGCGGATTTCGTTTCATGTGCACAACACGCGGAACGACGTGGAGACTGTTTTGGAACTGCTCAAGAAGAATCGCAAGCTCATGGAACCAGGTACCAACGCTGCGTAGCTGCCATTATGAGCGGCTAACTTTGGTGGAGTATGGAAAAAGAAAGCTGGTCGCCGCTGAGATTGTGAATTCCCTCGCCTTCGCCAGGTGGCCAAGGGCAAAAAACCGAGAGATTGGAGTGAGGACCGCCGAGAGAGATTGACTAGGGAGACGAAAATGAAACAACTCAAAAAGTGCATCCTGATGATCGGCCTGATCTTTGTCTCGGTTTGTACCGCCTCAGGGCAGACCACACAGGGAGAAATCGCAGGGACGGTGCGCGACCCTCAAGGTTCGTCCGTACCGGGCGTCTCCGTTTCGGTGACGAACACGGGCACCGGCCTGACACGTACAAGTACAACCGCGGACAACGGCAGCTTTCGCTTTCCGGCGTTGCCGACGGGCCTCTACGAACTCACCGCTGAAAAGGCGGGATTCGCAAAGCTCCTCGTCAAAGACATTAAGGTTTCCGTGGATGAGACGCGAACGGTGGACGTGAACATGTCGATTGCCTCTCAGTCCTCGACGGTTACAGTGGAAGGCGCCGCTTTGCTTGTCAATACTGAGTCACAGCATCTCGGCGACGTCATAAATGAAATGCAGGTGGCTGCGTTGCCACTCAATGGCCGAAACTTTGCGCAGTTGGCCTTGCTCAACGCTGGCGTAGCCGCATTTGGTGGTGGCGGAGGGCAGCAGGGTGGCGAAGGCGGTATCTCCGGATATTCGTCGAACGGGCAACGCTCGAGCTCCAACAACTTCATGGTTGACGGGGTCGACAATAATAACTATCAGGGAGGTTCCGCATCGCAACTCCCGTCCATTGACTCGATCCAGGAATTCCAAGTGCAGACCAACAACTACTCGGCCGAATACGGACGTAACAGCGGCTCGGTGGTAAATCTAGTCACGAAATCGGGGACCAATCAATTCCACGGTTCGCTCTACGAATTTCTCCGTAATGATGCGTTTGACGCGCGAAACTTCTTTGCTAACCCCAACGCGTCTAGTCCAGAGCTGCGGCTTAGTCAATTTGGCGGTGCGCTCGGCGGGCCGATTCTCAAGGATCGTACTTTTTTCTTTGGCAACTACGAAGGCTTTCGCCAAATAGCTGGCATTACCCGGCTCACCATTGTGCCTACGGATGCTCAGAAGCAAGGTATCTTCACCGATGCCACAGGGAATAGCGTTCAACTCCCGCTCGATCCGGTCGCTGCTCAGCTGTTCAAGTTGTACCCCGACCCTAACACGACACAGGCAGGAGGAAATTTCATCTCCTCACCCAGACTTACGGACTCGACTGACCAATATCTCCTCAAGATTGATCATCGCACGGCGCACAACGACACCATCACGGGTCGATACAGCTTCACACGGTATAATATTTCCAATCCTTTCACTCCGGGGCAGGAAACCACGGCTATCCCTGGCTACGGCGGGTTCGATACGGGCGGCACCCATCTCTTCTCGGCTGGCTATACGCGAATTCTGAGCGCGTCATCCCTGAACGAGTTCCGCCTCGGCTTCACACGCAATACGGACAGCCAATACAACGAAAAAGGCCCTCAAGCCGCCACTTATGGCTTCAACACCGGGTGGCCGGCAAACTCACCTCTGAATCTGGGCAATATTCCCAACCTGACGATGGCTGGCGGACTTGTGTCGGGCGGAGGGGCTTTTTCGAATCTCGGGTCCAACAACAACAATCCGACAGCTTCGGCGCAAAACACTATTCAAGTGATTGATCACTTCTCCCGGACGACAGCCCGGCACGAATGGAAATTTGGAACCGACATCCGCAACGTCCGTGACAACATCCTTTATGACCTCGACTTTATCGGGCAAATCACCTTTACCGGGACGCTGAATCCCCAGGGCATCGTCAATCCGTTCGCGGATTTCGCGGAAGGCCTTCCCAGCAGCTCGCTTCACTTCGTTGGCAACGGTGCTCGCAGTTACCGAATCACGAGCTACGATTTCTTTGCGCAGGACACCTTCAAGCTCCGCTCAAACCTTACGCTCAATTACGGCTTGCGCTATGAATACAATACGGTCATTCACGACGCCACCGGGCGCGCTACCACCTTCCGACCGAACCGTTTTTCCCAATTTCTCTCACCCACCGCGGATCAAACAGATCTTTCCGTACTCGAAGCATCGGGGATGGTTACCGAAAATCAAGGCGGGCTATACAATCCGGACTACAAGAATTTCGCGCCGCGCGCCGGGATTGCCTGGATTCCCGGACAGAAACATTTGACCGTTCTGCGTGCAGGGTACGGCATCTTTTACGACACAGTCCTCGGTCAGATTCCAGGTAACGTACTCCTGAATCCGCCTTATATGCCGGACTATTTCGATCTGCCTCCCACGCTGGGTTGGCCGAATTCTTTCGCACCTTCGGGCTTCCCAGTGATCACTATAACGCCAGCACATTTCGAGACGCCCTATTCGCAGTCCTGGAATGTCGACCTGCAGCGCCAACTGCCAGGGGACATGCTCTTTGAAATTGGATATGTGGGTTCAACGGGGACGCACCTGCCTAGGTTCCGCCAAATCGACCAAGCATACATTACGCAAGCTCAGATCAACGCGCTGACACCAGATGTCGTTACGCGCATGGAGCTAATGGGCATTCCCGCACCAGCGGCGCAATTCCTCGCTTCTCTAGGACCCGGAGCCATCCCGAGCATCGCGCGAGTGCCTTATTTCGGCTACGCACAAATCTTTCAGGCAGAAAACTCGGTTAGTTCCGCCTACAACGGGCTTCAGACGAAGCTCGACAAGCGCGCGGGACACGGCTTGAGCTTTGGTCTGGCTTATACTTTGTCGAAATCGATCGATGGCGCTTCGGTCTTCTACGGTTCTGGAGCTAACGGCACGACGATTTTTCCGCAAGACAACTACGACACCCGGGCAGAACGCGGGCTCTCCGATTTCGACATTCGGCATCGCTTCGTGGCTAATTACGTCTACCAGATACCCTCTCTTCGGCATCTCGTGTCCGCGATGCCACGCTTGCTCGCCGGTGGCTGGCAGACCACCGGAATCGTGACCCTGCAAACCGGTCAGCCGCTTTCTGTATTGACAGGCGCTAATCAAAGCAGCGCGGGACTTGGGACCGATCGCCCGGACCTCATTGGGAACCCAAACGCCGGCCCTCGGACGGTCGCGGAGTGGTTTAACACTGCGGCGTTTACTCTCAACCAGCCGCTCGCGTTTGGCGACGCGGGTCGAAACATCGTAAAAGGCCCGCCTTTCAAGAATTTTGACTTTGCCATGATGAAGGGCACACGGGTGGCGGAAACTGCCAATATCGAATTTCGCGCAGAGTTCTTTAATATTTTCAATCATCCAAATTTTGCGCTGCCGGGCAACATTTTGACCGCGCCAAATTTTGGTGCGATTTTCCAGACCCCCGACGTTGCCCAGAACAATGTCGGTCTGGGCTCGGGCGGGCCCAGGCTAATCCAGTTCGGGCTGAAGCTTAGCTTCTAGGAACCAGGAATGGGCAGACGGATGCGGCTCTCGCCATTCGCAACAGCGCTCCTGCTTGTCTGCGTGCTGGCACCATGTGCTAGGCCGCACGTGCGAAAATTGGCGCCGGATCTTTACGCTTACATCAGCGAAAACGATCGCAGCGCCAATTCCACATTTCTAGTTGGGCAGCATGGCATCCTGGTCGTTGACACTGGTTTAGACAAGGCGGAAGGTCAGAAGCTGCTTGCGGAAATCCGTGTGAGCTCCGCACTGCCAGTTCAATTTATCATCAACACGCACTACCATCCCGACCATCAGGGTGGAAACGGCGTTGTGGGGCCGGAAGCCATAGTCATCAGCTCGGCCTTCACGAGAGAGAGAACCCTTCAATTGATTTCGAAAACGCAACGCACCGAAGCCCAATCGGCCGTTGACGACGCCTCGCAGCCGGCATTCCGGCCTGCGACGGAGGCTCTGGACCATAAGCTCACCGTCTTCCTCGATGACATTCCGGTCGAGGTCGTGATGGTGGGACCAGCTCACACCATGGGCGACGTTTACGTTTATTTTCCAAAACAGAAGACACTGGCCACTGGTGATCTATACCTGACTAGTAGCTCGCCAGCAATGGACCAGGGAAGCGTCTCCAATTGGATTCAGGCTCTGAATTCGATGCTGCGTCTGCCGGTAGATTATTTTGTGCCGGGACATTTTGACGTTGGGACGCCGGCCACTCTGACCCGCTTTCGTGACTATCTAGCGGAGCTTTATGCGCAAGTTGAAAAATTACGGCGTTCCGGAGTTTCCGCCGCGGATGTTCGTACACGCATCAACATGAAGAAATATGTCGATTTCCGTCAGTATCCGCAATTCCATGCAACCTTTGCGGACAATGCCGAGACAATTTATCAGCAACTATCCGGTTCGCATGGAGACGGGCGCGTCCATTAGGAATTCACATCTCGATTGACGGTTGGAGGAAACATGTCGGCTCGCCAAGCTAAGCGAACGGAACCCATCCTCGTGGCTGCCTTACTGGTGGTTTTGGGATTCGCGCAAGGCGCTTTTGCCCAATCCCTCCCAAGCAACCTGTACGACGGCATGAAATGGCGCTTAGTAGGTCCGTTCCGTGGGGGCAGAGCGGAAGCTGTGGCCGGAATTCCGGGGAATCCAAATGTCTACTACTTCGGAGCGGTAGCGGGCGGTGTGTTCAAGACTTCCGATGGTGGTGCCTCATGGACTCCCCTGTTTGACCACGAGCACGTTTCCTCTATAGGAGCGATCGCGCTAGCTCCTTCAAACGCCAACATTATTTACGTAGGCACGGGAGAGCAATGCCTGAGGAACGACATTTCTTTCGGTGATGGAGTCTATAAGTCGCTCGATGGCGGAAAAACCTGGGCTAACATCGGATTGCGGGATACCCAGCATATCGCTTCCCTCCTTATTGACCCGACTAACCCCGAGCATGTTTTCGTTGCGGCCATAGGACACGCTTTTGGCTCCAACGAAGAGCGCGGTGTGTTCCGGTCCATGGATGGAGGTAAGACCTGGCAGAAAATTCTTTATGTGGATGACAAGACGGGCGCCACGGATCTCGTCTTTGACCCCGATAACCCGAACATTCTGTTTGCGGCAATGTATGAAGTCCGGCGCTCCGCGTGGAGCATGACCAGCGGCGGACCCGGCAGCGGACTTTACAAATCCGTGGATGGGGGGACGACTTGGAAGCGCCTCGAAGGCCATGGTCTTCCGCCAGGAATCTTGGGCCGCATAGGAGTTTCTGTCTCAAAAGCGAATTCCAATCGTGTCTACGCGATGATCGAAGCGAAGGAAAACGCGCTGTATCGCTCCGACGACGGGGGCGCGAACTGGCAGATGATGAACAACGATCCCTTGTGGGTGCGACCCTGGTACCAGAATCACGTCTATGCAGATCCGCAGGACGAGAATACCGTCTATCTGCTCGATCTCGGCCTTTTTCGTTCCACGGATGGCGGACGAATCTTCGACTCGCTGCCCGTCCCCCACGGAGATAACCACGCTCTGTGGATTGACCCCGCCAATCCCAAACGCATGATTGAGGCGGATGATGGCGGCGTGACGATTACTGTTGATGGCGGCGCGACTTGGACACCACAAGACAACCAGCCGACTGCGCAGTTCTACCACGTTGCCACAGACCAGGAATTCGACTATCGCCTTTATGGCTCACAGCAGGACAGCTCAACCGTAGCGATTCGCAGCCGCACAGACCATGGCGTAATCGATGTAGGGGATTGGAGTCCCGTTGGAGGCGGCGAATCGGGGTATAACTTGCCCGACCCTCGCGATTCACAGATTGTCTACGGTGGGGATCATGCTGGCCATTTTACTCGATATGACGGCCACACGGGCCAGGTCATGAATATCGCTCCTTGGCTCGGCGGACGAGCGCATCCCGCTGCGAATCTCCGGCACCGCTTCCAATGGACCGCCCCCATGGCCCTATCCCCTCACGATCCGAATGTTCTCTATTTGGGCGGCGAAGTGCTATTCAAGACTTCGGATGGGGGCAGGAACTGGACAATCATTAGCCCGGATTTAACCCGAAACGACAAGTCCAAGCAGCAATCCACTCCAGGACCTTTGACTCCCGACAACTCCAGTGCGGAGTACTACGACACGATTTTTGCTGTCGCGGAATCTCCACTTCAAAAGGACCTCCTGTGGGTGGGAACCGATGATGGCCTGATTCACCTTTCAAAGGATGGTGGAAAAAACTGGACCAACATCACTCCAAAGCAGCTGCCCGAGTGGTCTCGCATCAATCTGATCGAGCCTTCCCCGTTTGATGCGAACACCGCCTATGCTGCAGCCGACCTGCATTTCTCCGACGATTTTCATCCCATGATTTTCAAAACCGCGGATTTGGGCAAAACTTGGACGGAGATCACGAACGGCATTCCAAAGGATGCCTACGTTCACTCCATACACGCTGATCCCCAACGGAAAGGTTTGCTTTATGCTGGAACCGAACTTGGTATCTACGTTTCCTTTGATGACGCCGCCGATTGGCAATCGCTCCAACTTAACCTGCCCATCACTCCGGTGTATGACACCGCCATAAGCGGCAATGATCTAATCGCTGCGACCCATGGGCGGGCCTTCTGGGTGCTGGACAACATTACCCCCATCCTTCAGGCAAACTCGCAGATTGCCTCTCAGCCTGCTCATCTGTTTACACCCGCAATCGCGTACCGCGTGCACACGCAGGGTGGATTTGGAGGCGGTTCTCGGAAAAATGTCGGACATAATCCTCCGGCAGGCGCTAGGATTGACTACTACCTTCGTTCAGTGCCTGGAGGGGTCACGCTCGAAATTCTCGATGCCAAGGGTCGCCTTGTGCACAAAGCTTCCAGTGAGCAACGAGCAGAATCCGGCGCCACCGGCGCTCAGCGGAGAGTTTCAGGCCGAGGCGAAGACTCGCTGCCTGCTCGCACGGGGATGAATCGTTATGTATGGAATTTCAGGGAAGAAGGCCCGACTACAATCCCGGGAATCTACATTCTGGAGCTTTCCAACGGCGGCGGACCGGTCGTTCCTCCTGGCATGTATCAAGTGAAGCTCAGTGTCGGTGGGAAAGACTATTCGGCTTCGCTTGAAATTAAACCAGACCCCCGAGTACATATCAGCCAAACCGATTTCGACAAACAGTACGAGTTGGCCGTGGAAATTCGAGACCGCATCAGCGAAATTCATAAGACCGTCAATGAGATTCGTGCCCAGCGCGGAGCGCTGGAAGCTCTGGGCAAAAACTCGACTGGCGGAAGCGGTCAGGTCATTCAATCCCTTGAACAAAGGATGTCGGAGATCGAAGGCCGGCTTACGCAGGTCGCCTCCGTTAATCGATATGCCTCGCTTGTCGAGCCAATCATGTTGGATGCTGCCCTGGCCAACGTTGCCGACGCCGTGGAGAGCGCGGATTCCGCTCCCACTGCGCAGGAATACGTCGATTTCCAGGAATATGACAGGGAAGCACAAGGTCTGCTGGGACGTTGGAGATCGCTCGTCGGCGAAATCAGTCAGATAAAAGAGGCCAGTAGGAAGTTGCCGTGAAGGCATCGCCGCACGTCTTTCGTCACGGAGCGAGATAGGTCGTCAATGGCGGTAAAGTTCCGCGCTCAATGTCGCTTGAGGCTCTGCAACGGTTTCAGACCTGACGAGGCCAGCGCTCTTGGCGGAGCGGGTGGTAAGGTAAGGCACAGATCGTGCGACAAGAAGGGACAAGGATGGCTGAGTTTCCGATCGAGCGCGTGCGGCGAATGTTTCCCGCATTGAATCGCGGCAGCGGCACGGTGTTTTTCGACAATGCTGCCGGCGCGCAAATCCCCCAGCCGGTATTCGACGCGATGAATGACCATCTGCTCTGTAGGAATGTGCAGAGAGGTGGCCCTTATCGCGAGAGCCAGGAAGTGGACGCAGTCATTGCCCGCGCCAGGCAGACTGTGGCTGCCCTTTTGAATGCCGCCGATCCGGATGAGATTTCTTTTGGCATGAACGCTACTTCGTTCATCCGCCTGGTAAGCCTGGCGCTCGGCGAGAGCCTTTCTGACCGCAGGGAAATCATCGTCAGCGAACTTGATCATGAGGCCAACGTCGCTACCTGGCTGGCATTAAGTCGCGAGGGGGCCGTCATCCGATGGTGGAAGGTACGCGAGGACGGCAGTCTGAATCTCTCAGACCTCGAGCAACTTCTGTGCGCTCGCACTCGGCTTGTTGCCTGCACCGCAGCTTCAAACGCACTGGGCACAATTGTTGATGTAGCCGGCGTGGCGCAGCGTGCCCATGCCGTGGGTGCAGAGGTATTCATCGACGGTGTCCATTACCCACCTCACGGCCCCGTGGACGTTCAGGACTGGGGTTGTGATTACCTGGCCTGCTCAGGGTACAAGATTTTCGGTCCTCATATGGGTTTTCTCTGGGGGCGACGCAAAGCCCTTGAGGCGCTGCCCACCTTCCGCGAGGATTTCATTCCCGATGTTCCACCTTCAAAGATCGAGGTCGGGACGTTTGTTTACGAAAACGTTGCTGGAATGAGTGCCGCGGTTGAATACTTGGCCGGCCTCGGAAAGGAGCCCGGCCAGAACGATTGCCTCGATGGTCTGCGCGCACGGCTGGTACATTCGATGGAACTCGTTCGCGCATACGAAGCCACACTGTCACAAGCGCTTTTGAACGGATTACACGCCATCAAGGGCGTCAAGGTATATGGCGTCAATGATCCCTCCGCAGTCAACCAGCGAGTCCCTACAATCTGTTTCAATTGGGGGGACGTCCCGCCAGCCACACTGGCCGCCAAACTCGGAGAAAAGAACATCGCTGTCCGCGACGGCCATATGTATTCGCCGCGCCTGATGAAGCGCCTCGGGATCTCGCCGACCTGCGGCGCTGTAAGGGCGTCGTTGGTTCATTACAACACGCATGAAGAAATTCAATTATTCCTAAATGCTCTCCAGGGGATCGCAGCCAATTGAACTGTACGGCGCTCTCTGGGAGGCCCCGTTTTGCAGCATTCGCCAAAGTGGTCCGGTATCCGGTAGGCCAGCAATGACGATGACGAACGAATCGCTCCAGAACGGATCACCAACGGACCCGGCGGTGAGCGCCTCCCATCTGCAGCGAAAACTTTCTGAGCCGCAGCTATCCATGATCGCTATCGGTGGCGCCATCGGAGTGGGCCTTTTCCTCGGCAGCAGCGTCACCGTAAGCCTAGCCGGACCTTCCGTCATTCTGACCTATATCTTCGGTGCGCTCCTGGCGCTTATCATGGCCTACTCGCTGGCGGAGATGGCTGTGGTCCATCCGGTAGCTGGATCGTTTGGCATCTACGCCCAGCGTTATTTGAATCCCTGGGCCGGCTTCACCGTTCGCGCGACGTACGGCCTCGTGCAAATCATCGCTATCGGTGCAGAGGTGACGGCGGTTGCCATTTATTTCCAGTTCTGGTTCCCGTCCATTCCGCAGTGCGTCTGGGTTTCCGTCGTATCCCTGGGGGTTGTGTGCATTAATGCGTTGCACGTAGGCAACTTCGGAGAGTTCGAATACTGGTTCTCCTGGGTAAAAGTTGCCGCGATCATTGTTTTCAGCGGCGTGGGAGTCGTCCTGATCACAGGGCTGTCGCCGCACCCCGCTGTGGGACTTACGAACCTCATCGCGTTTGGGGGTTTCTTCCCTCATGGGCTTCGGGGCATGTGGCTTGCGTTCACCCTTACCATGTCCAGTTACATGGGCGTGGAGGTATTGGCCGTTACCGCGGGAGAAGCCAAGCGCCCTGAAGAAGCTATTCCCCGAGCGATGCGCACCATGGTTTTTCGCCTGATCCTTTTTTATGTCCTGGCTATCGCGGTGATGGTCACGGTTACACCCTGGAATCAAACTGGTGACGGAACCCTGTCCGCCAGTCCCTTCGTGCGGGCGTTTGCGTCCGTCGGAATCCCTTACGCCGCTTCGATCATGAACCTCGTAGTGATTACTGCGGCCCTCTCCAGTGCGAACACCAACCTCTATCTTTCCACAAGGATGTTGTTCTCACTTGCGCGCGGGAGTCTCGCGCCGGCTCCGCTGGGCGCCTTAAGCTCTAAAGGCGTCCCGCATCGCGCGCTTGCAGTTTCGAGCTTGGGTATGGTCATTGCGATTTTGCTCGCGGTCTACGCGCCGCAGCGCGCCTTCCTCCTTATGTACGGTTCTGCCGTGGCCGGCATGTATTACGTGTGGATCGTTATTCTCGTCACCCATCTTAGGTTTCGCCGGGTCATAGGACCAAAAGTCAAGGAGCTGCCTCTGAAACTTCACTTCTTCCCGCTGTCCAATATTCTTGGTATCGCTGTCCTGATCGCAATTGCGGGCAGCACCTTCGTCGTCAAGGGTTTGGAGTATTCCGTTCCCGCGTTTCTGGTGCTTCTGGCGTTTATGAGCCTGGAATACCGGAGAGTACGATTGCGCAGAGCACCCCGTGCTGTGTCTCCGTTTGAAACGAGTCCGGAGAGTCTTCCACCAGAACTTTGATGGCGTGCAGGATGCAAGAGCGAAGCTACCACACGCGTCATTCACAATTTCCACGCGGGAAGTCCGGACAAACACCATTACAGCCAGTTATGCTGAAGACGCGACGTTCGCAGCGAGTACCGCTGAAGGGCTTAACGGAGTTTCGCGGGCCCTATGTCAGTTTGCGGCTCAGAGCGCGTAACAGGAAGCGAATGCGGTCCGGCCAGGGCAAGCGTCCCAGATTGGTGCGTACGACGCCTTTCGTGAAGTAAGTTTTCTCTGAATAGTCGATCGCACCGAGTTCGGCGTTCAAACAGAGTAGCGAAGATGCCTAACTGCACGTTCTGCGGATGGCCTGCCGAAACAGTCGAACACGTCATACCAAAGTGGTTGCAGAAACACTTCAACCTGTTCGACCAGAAACTTTAACTCTGGAATGGCACGGCCATGCCCTATCGGCAAGCAGTTGTGCCAGCCTGCGCGCACTGCAACGGAGATCGATTCTCCCCGCTTGATAAATCGGATCCGACGGGTTGCGCAGCGCAACGTGATTATTATCGGTGGGCCCTAAAGATTTCATACTGTCTTGGTCATAGGGATACGACACTTCTTCTGGATCGGGTGAGACCTGACGCTGGTCCTCTGCTTCCGCCCGACATTGCGGACGATATCCGTGTCTTAGCACGGCACACTTTTGGTGCGCTTGACTCCCCAACATTTTGCTTCTCTCCGGACCCCTTCGGGTCAGTGATGTTCATCCATAGCTCTCGCGACGACTTTTTGTTGATCGATGTTCCGAGGCCGTTCCGGGCTGTCGCAGTAGCTCTTCCGGATAGGCGGGTTGCATAAGCAGGGTATTGCTACCTCCATGTGCAGGTCCGTTAGCAAATCTGCGAGTCCGTGGAATTTAGTTCGATAGAAAAACCACTGTTAAAACTACTCTTCGCGCAGAACCTGCATGGGGTCCACGCGCGCGGCGCGTATTGCTGGCACGAGCGACGCGATCCCGGCGACAACGAGCACCAGGAAAATGACCCCGGACAACGTCACGACGTCAGTCGGGGAAACGCCGTAAACCATTCCCGACAGCAGGCGCGCGAACGCCGCCGCAAGAACCGAACCGGCTACACAACCCAGGAAGGAAACTCCGAGGCCCTGAAGCAGGAACTGCTTCACGATTTGCGCTCGTAGAGCTCCCAGCGCCAGCCGCAGCCCGACTTCTCGCCGCCTTACGTTCACCGAATAGCTCAGCGTTCCGTAGAGGCCCACGCAAGCAAGGCACACCGCGGTGACAGCAAAGAATGTGAGCAACACGGTGCGAAGACGATTTTCCGCGAAGGCTTCGTCAATGTGATCTTGCAAAGGAGAGATATCGAAGACGGAGCGGGCGGGCTCGATAGCTCGGATTTTCTCTCGCACTGTTTTTGCCAAGCTCATGGGCGCCGTGCGGGTGCGCACGAAGTAGACGGCATCGGGTCCCCCCGGAGCGCCGAAACACCAATACACAGTCGGGCTCGGCGGATGATTCACTCCCTCCTCGCGGGCATCCCCAACGACGCCACTGATCTCTCCGGCCTGGTCCGGCTTAATGAACGGGTTTTCCAGAACCTGCACATGGCGGCCAAGAACGGTCGACCCGGCAAGGAATGCATCGGCAAAGCTGCGATTTACCACAACGTTTATCGAAACGGGCTCAAGGAACTGCCCGGTTGGGCTCAGCCGGTTCGGCACCGCGCGGAAGTGCGGCTCGCTGCAGACTTTCCCGGCGAGAAGAGGAATCTGCATCGTGGCGAAGTAGTCCGGTGTAATAAATCGGCTCTCCGCCACCATTTTGTGCCGCGGATCCTGCGCCCCTTCGACAAACCTCAGTTCCGTTGGATAGTTGGTTGGGACGCCGGGGAGCGTGGCCGAGGCCGCAGCCGCTTCGACACCAGGAACAGACCGTAGCTCCTCGATGGTGCCGTTGATTCGTTGCGTGAGGGCCTCCCAGTCAGCCGTTTCACCATACGAACCGCTGATGCGGAAGGTGAGGATCCCAGCGGGTTCAAAACCGGGCGAAACGCGGCCGAGGGCCTGGAAGCTACGCAGGAGGAGCGCCGCGCCAGAGAGCAGTGTGACGGCCAAGCCAACCTGTATACCGACGAGCAGCCACTGCAGCGGCGTGCGGGATGATACTTGCGTGCGGTTGTTTTGTGCGAGAGACCCCGATATTCCTTGCCGCGTGCTGCGAAGCGCAGGCAGCAGGCCACAAAGCAAGGTCACCACTGCCGAGCACACGAGCGAATAAATAACAATTCGCCAGTCGAGATGAATCTCTTCCAGGCGCGGCAGGTCGGCAGCGAGCGAGCGAAACACATGGGAAGCCCCGGAAGCAACAAACAGGCCCAGGGTCGCTCCGATGGAAGCGAGCAGGAATGTTTCCGTCAGCAGTTGCGCGATCAACACGGTGCGCGAGGCCCCGAGAGAAAATCGCACGGAAATTTCATGCTGCCGATGTGCCGCGCGCGCCAGAAGCAACGCCACGATATTGACGCAGGCAATCAAGAGAAGAAGGGACACCGAGCCAAAGAGGAGCCAGAGAGACTTGCGCGCACCGCCAACGATGGTCTCCTTCAAGGACTGGATTTTGACAACCAAGTCCGCGTCGGTTTTTGGATATTGTTTTCCAAGTTGCGACTGAACCGCGTCCAGGTTGGCGCGCGCCTGCTCCAGGCCCACACCGGGCTTGAGGCGTCCGATAACGCGATACCAGGTACTCTCCCTGCTTTGGGCGTAGGGCGCGTCGGGAGGGCCAGCCATCCAGAGGTCGACGTCGTTGTCCGGAAAGCGGAACGAGGCGGGAAGCACTCCGACAATCAAATAGGAAGAACGAAACCCGCTGAGCACAATTCTCTTTCCGATTACGTTAGGGTCTGCGGCGAACCGGCGGCGCCAAAAGCGGTCGCTGATAAGGACGGCTTGCGGTCCGCCAAAATGCTCTTCTTGTGAACTAAAGTCGCGCCCCAGGACGGGGGAAATTCCCAGCACCTTCAGGAAACGAGGTGTAACAATGGCTTGGGTCAACTTCTCGGGCAGAGGTCCCGAGATTTCAGAAGCGTTTTCGGCGTAATAGCCAGCGATGGCCTGGAACGTGGAGTTCATGCGGTTCCAGTCCTCTACACGCAGTGGCGCGATGAACGGCTGCGAATTGTGCGCTTTCGTATTGTACTGCGCAAATTTCATAAGCTGATCGCCGTCCGGGAAAGGTAGCGGCCGCAGGAGCACCGCATCGATCGCGGAAAAGACCGCGCTGTTCGCGCCGATTCCCAAGGCGAGCGTCAAGATGACGACGACGGAGAAGGATGGAGACTTGCGAAGCAAACGGAGCGTCCATTTCAAATTCTTCAGAGTAGTTTCCAGGATGGGAACGCGGTGAACGTCACGCAGTTCTTCTTTGATTTGCTCAGGGCCGCCGAATTCCAGCATGGCGCGCCGTCGCGCCTCCTCCGGAGACATCCCCGCGGCAAGGTTGGCTTCGGTGAGTTCTTCAATATGAAAGCGCAGTTCGGAATCAAGTTGCCTCCCCGAGGCACGCTTGGGAAGAAGGAATTTCCACCACGCCATAGGGCGCTCCTAATCCGCAGTTTGGAGAATCTGCGCCACCGCGCCGGCCAGCCGATTCCAATTCGATTCCTCGCTGGCCAACTGCTTGCGGCCCTTCGCCGACAACTTATAGAACTTCGCCTCTCTCCCGTTGCTCGATTGGCCCCACTCCGCTTCGAGCCAGCCGCGCTTCTCCAAGCGGTGCAGCGCGGGATAGAGCGAGCCCTGTTGGACTTGCAGAACTTCCTTGGAAATCTGCCGGATTCGCTGGGAGATGCCGTACCCGTGAACCGGACCAAGCGCGACAATCTTCAGGATCAGCAAGTCCAATGTTCCCTGCAGGAGATCAGACTTTTCGATGGGCATACTTTCTCCTAGACATTCGACATATATACCGCTCTATATGTAGATTGTCAAGGAGAGAAGGCAAGAGCCTTCGGCAGGGTTGCATAAGCACGTATTTGCACCTGCCTATGCCGGCAAATCGCTGCCCATTTTATTGGCCCTCACTGGTGCGCTCCTGCTGTTGGCGTGCGCCAATGTCGCAAATCTTCTCTTGGTGCGTTCCATCGCGCGGCGTCGCGAGGTCGCAATCCGCTTGTCCATGGTTGCATAAGCAGGTATTTGCGACCTCCATGGCAGGGCGCCGAAGACAATGGAGGTATTTACCGAGATCGCCGAGTTCCTCGACAAGCATTTGGGCAAGCAGGGTGTCTCCCAGGAAGGGTATGATGGGGCCGCTCAACGCCAAGGAGCGTGCTATGAAAACGTCAAAACTGTTTTCCAGGGTAACCGCTGTTCTCTCCCTGGTCGTTATGGCCATTGTTGTTGTTGCGGTTTCGTCGATGCCACAGCATGAGGCCACCACAAAGATTGAATGTCCATAGCCGTTAGACCGCGTCCACCGCAACCGCCAGCGCCTACGACAAACGGCTTAATCGAACGCGCGCAGAGCATCGCGCCTCAGTTCGGTCCTTCGTGAGAACGCGCCTCCGATTAAGCACTGACTAGCGTTACCAGGCATGTCCCCAGTCGAAACCAAAAGTACTACAATGCGAACGGTGGCGGATACCATGAGCACAGCTCATTTTCGAAAACTAACCGTTCGACTCTGCCATTTCTTAACAGTTGTACTGCTTACCACTACCTTCGTTCTCGTGGCGTACGCTGGTCTTCGCGGTCCCGGCAAATACTGCGGCGTCGTCGTGCTTGACCGTTGGGACGCTTGCTTTTTTGCTCAGCGGACCTTACATCACATACATTTCCGACTGCGTAAAGAACGAACTTCGACCGTATGCAGGCAAAGCGATGCAGGTTGACGTGTTGAGCGTTTTCCGGCCGCAAAATCCCGGCGACGCACTCATTTGGGAATACAAGGTCATCGGGCCAGCTCCGGTAATCGACCATCCTCCAAGTCTTGACAGTCTTGAACTAATCGCGCAAAGCGATTTCAGCATTATTGGCGCTCCGGCATTTCGCCTCGAAATCCGCAACACCGGAAACAAACCAGTCGAGGTGTTTAGCGCGGAAATTGGCCCGGCAATGTTGGGCAAAAACTCGGATACGGTGCGTGGTCCGTCGGACGGTAGTTCCGTTGCTTGGATTACCCGAGTAGACCTTGCGTTGCTGTCCTCTGAAAAGTCCGAGTGGAACAAGCTTGGATATTCCCTATATTACGCGGACTCAAGGGAAGTTCTTCCAAAGCGCTTCTTCCTGCAACCCAGCCAATCTGGGAAGACGCGCATCGCGTTCAAGCTTCCCAGTGGTCAATCCCAATTCATCGTTGGATATGGTGGCGGAGTGCACGCAGGAAAATCTGTCGCAAGCAACGCAGTTTCATTCGACGTGAATGATGATGGATTGGCCACTCTCGCGACGTCGGTGTCCACGACTGAGTGTCTTTACGTGTATGCCGGAGCCTCGCGCTGCGTCCTGAGTTTGCAGAAATAACTCCTGGTTCGGCAAACCGGACATGTTCATCTGCCCGGTTCAACTTCGGCGGTTACCGCGTTAGGACGTAGCCGCCCGGCGGCGGACGCTACGCGTGAGGTAGTGGAGCGTTGGTTGCTCGACGATTCCGCTGTTCCCCCGATCGCTTAGGCCCTCGACACATCCGTGAATATCAAGCGGAACTGTTTCAAAAACGCAAGTTGTCGGCGAATTCCGTAGGACAGCACCTGGCCGCGCTGCGTTTTTTCTACATCAAGACGCTTCGCAGAGCCTGGAGCCTTGCCGACACTCCCTATCCGAAAAAGATCGGTTCTTTGCCGACGATTCTGAGCCGGGAGAAGTCGCGCAACTCATTCATGCAGCGCGCACTCCTTGTGAACGGATTCTGCTTATGACCTCTACGCCACCGGCGTCCGGAACTCCGAATTGACGCACCTGGAAATCAGCGACATCGACAGTTCGCGCATGGTGGTGCACGACGCTCGGGGGCCAGCAACGGCCCAAACGCAGGCCGAAGCCGTTATCCAAAGCTTGACCAAACACCTCCGCCAAGCCTTTCTCTCGTCGCGCGTGTGCCCTGGTTGAGGGCAGCGCAGGCTCGCCGTATCAGTGACGGCTCAGCCATATCAGAGGGGACCGATCCGGACGGAAGTCACGAAAGCAGCTTACCGTGACGGAACCACCCCGTCGTTGATGCTGCCGACAGTGGACTTCGTCAGTGAGGGCAGCAGCAAATCTCGGTCGAGATTTGCCGCCATACGGGGAGGTGCGTTTTCCCCTTATACCATTCCGTTACCGGCACCTCCCCGGGAACGGGTCGTTTTGCTAGCCGTTGGGGAGGGAGGTGCCCTCCCCAACGGCGGGGTTTCTGCATCGCCGATGACAGACTCCTTGACCTCACCCCTGCGCCCCTCCAGTGCTGCCTCTACAACAAATTGCAAAAACCGGCTCCCGCGCTCCGCATCAGCAAAGGTAGCGCTCGCTAGAATCCGGTCGAGTTGTCCGCGCGCGCTCGGCTTCCATGGTGGATGGTGCTCATTATCCTCCGTTTACGAACCAGGGTGGAAGACGCTTGCTCGGCGACGCCAACGCGCTGGAGTGGCGGTCGAGATTCGGGGCGGATTGTCGACTAACCGGAGACTGATCGGGATATACTGGGCGCTCGAAGAAGTCCCTTGAGGTTCATCCACATGCGAACTCCCCGTACTGAAAGCAGACTGTTCGGAGTTTACTTTTCGCGCGGCGTCCTAGTCGCAGCTCTGGCCGCGGCGACAGTGCTTACGCTGTTCGCCGGTTCAGAGGGGGGCGCGCCTTTTGTTCGTTTCCTCGAAGCTCGGGGCAAGCAGGGTGAACCCTTCGATGCTCAGGGTAAACTAAAGCGCGGCCCTGCAATCGGTTCGACCAAATCCAGCAATGCAATTGAACAAGTCTTACAAGAGGCAGTAGGTGAGAAGAAACTCCCGGGAGTGGTGGCGATGGTCGCGGTGGGAGATCGCGTCGTATATGAAGGCGCCTCAGGAAAGCGGGATACGATCAAGAATATCCCGATGACTGCTGATGCGATTTTTCGAATAGCTTCGATGACCAAACCGGTCACGTCGGTGGCCGTTATGCAGTTGGTGGAGAGCGGACGCGTGAAACTGGATGAACCGGCCGCCACTTACCTTCCGGAACTTGCGCAGGTGCAGGTACTCGAGGAATTCGATGCGGGCACGGGAAAGGCAAAGCTCAGACCTCCCAAATCGCCTCCTACGGTACGGCAACTGCTTTCGCACACCTCCGGCTTCGTGTACGAGTTTTTCGACCACAAATTGCACGACTACGCGGCCACTGGGGCTGTGCCGAGTTTGCGTCAGGGAGACGATGGCTTCCTGAAAGCGCCGCTGGTGTTTGATCCCGGATCGCGCTGGGAATATGGAATCAATACGGACTTGCTTGGGAGATTGGTCGAGAAGGTCAGCGGTCAAACTCTGGAGGAGTACTTTCGCAAGCACATTCTTGAGCCGCTGGGCATGACGGACACATTTTTCAATGTTCCCGCTGAGAAACAAGCGCGAGTGGTAGCCCTGGATCAGCGGCAGGAGGATGGCAGCTTTGTGGAGCCTCCGCCGCAGCCGTTCCAACCTGTGCGATTCTTTAGCGGTGGCGGGGGACTCTATTCGACGGCAAGCGATTACCTAAATTTCACGCGCATGCTACTCGGCGAAGGGAAATTCGGGAACAAGCGGATCCTGCGGGCTGAAACGGTCGCGGAGATGAGCCGGAATCAGATTGGCGACTTAACGCTGGTGGAATTAAGGAGCATGATGCCGCAGTTCGCCAGAGATCCGGTCCGGGTTCCTGGCTCGCTCGACAAGTTTGGACTGGGATTTGGAATCAACAGCAAAGCCGTAGAAGGCGGCCGTTCCCAGAGCTCACTGGCGTGGGCTGGAATCTATAACACCTTCTTCTGGATTGACCCGCCACGCAAGACCTGCGCGGTACTCATGATGCAGATACTTCCATTTGGCGATGGCGCAGCATATTCCGTGGTCGAGCAGTTCGAGCGCGCCGTTTACGCGAATGGCTGGTGAGAAAGCCACTTCCGACAAACATAGCGATTGATCCCCGGGTTGCCAGCGACTTAACACTGAGGGCACAGAGGCTGGAGCACGCCGACCGGATCGGGGCAAGCGCCGGACGCAGAGAAGAAGGAGCTTACAGCCGACAGCGAACTAACAGTTTTGGATCTTGTTTGTGCTTTTTGAGTGTCCCCGTCGCCTGGGTTTGGGCGCAAACAAGCCAGGATTCATCGCGCCAAACCGCGCGATTCGCGCCGTTTTCTAAACCGGGTAAACACCTGATAGGGAAACCCCCATTCGTCTTGTACCGTTTCATGACAAGGTGAGGTGACTCGACCACCTAATGTTCTCGATTTAGGGAAACTCATGGCGGCCAAACCAAGGTGGCATTCCTTTCGTCCTTTGCGAGTATCCCTGGTTCTCCTCGGTGTGGTTCTGCTTCTTGCTCTCGGGATCGGCCTTGGCGCGACGGGAGCGCAGTCGCGCTCGCGGATTACGCAGCCGGTGGATGAGCGGGTCCGCGTGACGTTGAAGGGCAACACGCATCCGCTTGCCCAGCCGGAATATGACCGCGGCGCGGTGTCTGATTCCCTTCCCGCAGAACGGATGCTTCTGCTCCTGCAGCGTTCTCCCGAGAGAGAGGCCGCATTGCGGCAGTTTTTGCAGGAAGCGCACACACCCGGCAGCGCCAACTATCACAAATGGCCTAGGCCGGAGCAGTTCGGCGAACTTTACGGAGCGGAGGATTCAGAAATAGCCGCGGTCAGCGCCTGGTTGCAAAAGCACGGCTTTGCCATCGCGCGCGTGACCAAGGGCAGGATGGCGCTGGAATTCTCGGGCAACGCAGGGCAAATCCGCGAAGCCTTTGGCACGGAAATACACACGTATTTCGTGAACCACGAAGAACACCACGCCAACAATCGTGACCCGCAGATTCCGGCGGCGCTCGCACCCGTGATCGCGGGCATTACGCCGATGAATGACTTTCCCGCCAAGTCGTACACACAGGTTCTTGGCAAGGCTACTCTTCAAACCGAAACGCACGCAATTACGCCGCAGTGGACTATAGGCACACGGCCGTTGCTGGCTCTGGCTCCGGGCGATTTTGCGGTGCAGTACGACGTGAATCCTCTTTACAACGCAGGGATCAACGGAAAAGGCGTGACGATTGGCGTCATCAGCTTTTCGAACGTGGATCCGGCGATTGTTGCCGCATATCGTTCGCTCTTTGGATTGCCGGCGGGAACACTTAACGTCATTGTGGATGGAAGCGATCCGGGGCAGAACGGCGCGCTTGTAGAGGCCCACCTGGACGTGGAGATAGCCGGCTCGGTTGCTCCTGGGGCAACCATCAACCTCTACGTGGCCAGCAGCACAACGGTGCAGGATGGTCTGTTTCTGGCGGCGCAGCGCGCGGTGGATGATGATCAAGCCACAATCTTGAGCACCAGCTACGGCGCTTGTGAACAGAGCTTAGGCGCGAGCGGCAATCAGTTTTGGGCCGGCTTGTGGGAGCAGGCTGCCGCGCAGGGACAAACGTCCTTCGTGTCCAGCGGCGACAGCGGCCCGGCTGGGTGTGATGACTTCAATGCGCAGGACGCGGCGCAGCATGGCCTTGCGATGAGCGGTTTTGCTTCCACGCCGTGGAACGTGGCGGTCGGGGGCACGGACTTTTTCTACAGCAGCTACGCAGGCAGCGCGGCTTCACAGAACTCGGAACTTGCCACTTTCTGGAACTTGACGCCGGCGAAGCTTCCGTCAACCTCATTGCTCAAGCCTGTTCCCGAGCAGCCGTGGAACCGGGCCTTCGGCCTGAATCTTTCTACAAACGGCATTTACAATCCGCCTCCGCCCACGATCATCGCCGGCAGCGGAGGCGCCAGCAACTGCGCTACTGGCTCCGCCGCGCCCGATGGTTCGTTTGCCTCCTGCACAGCCGGCTATCCCAAACCTTCCTGGCAAAGCGGCAAAGGAGTCCCCGCGGACGGTGTGCGCGATCTTCCCGATGTTTCACTTTTCGCGGCGGCGGGCGAAAACAACAGTTCCTATCCTATTTGCGCGTTTCAGGGCGAATGCGTGGTTACGAACGGAGGAACGTCTTTGCTCCTTGCGGGCGGCACGTCCGCTTCGTCGCCGGCAATGGCGGGTATCATGGCGCTGGTGAATCAGAAATTCGGGGCCCAGGGGCAAGCGAATTTTGTTCTCTATCCTCTGGCGGCACAGCATCCATCGGTTTTCCACGACGTTACAATAGGGAGCAACGATGTGCCGTGTCAGCAGAATTCCCCTTCCTGCACGCTGAGCACGCTCAACGACAACACGCAGGGCTTTTTCACGTTCGGACACTTCTATTCCACTGCGGGATACGATCAGGCGACGGGCCTGGGAAGCGTGGACGCAAATTTGCTGGTCACCAACTGGAACGCGGTTGCGTTTACCTCAACAAATACGACGCTCAATCTCAGCCAGACGAGTTTCACTCACGGCACGCCTATCGGCGTGACCGTGGCGGTGAGTGGAAGCAACGGCACACCGTCGGGCGACATTGCTCTGGTTACCACCGCGATTGCTGCGATGAACAAGGGGCTGGGAGAGCTTACGCTTCAGACCGGCACGGCGTCGGCAACGCTCAATAACTTTCCAGGAGGTCAGTATCAAATAACTGCGAGATACGCCGGAGATGCCGCGTTCGCGCCGAGCGTCTCGAGTCCGGTGACTGTGAACGTTGCCCCGGAAGGCAGCACCGTTTCGATGTCGGGGAACTCTTTGGATCTCAGCAGCTTCACTTTCATACCTATTTCCAACGGAGCGAGCTTTACTTACGGTACGTTCATCGCCATTGACGCGCAGCCGCGAGGAGTGAACGCTCCCCAAGGTGGATTGGATGGCGTGCCTACTGGAACCGTGATCTTTGCGGATGCCGCGAGCAGCGGGAACGTAAGTTCCCCGAGCCTGAACCTCAACGTGGGAGGATTGGCCGAATGGATCCCTGCTGCCGGATTCCCGGCTGGGACGCATAGTGTAGGCGCAAATTATTCCGGTGACGCAAGCTTCAACGCGTCCTCGAGCACCACACCAATCGCATTTACGATTACTAAGGCGACGCCGACGATTGGCATAGACGCGAGTCCTAAGACCATCGGTCTTGGCACGCCGACCACGCTTACGGCGCAGGTAATAACTTCATTTGCCGTCCCGGCCCCCACGGGCACGTTAACCTTCAATTCGGGAAATACGGTTCTGGGTTCCGCGCAGCTCGCTCCGGCTTCATTTAATCCTCATGTGGGACTGGCGACGTTGAGCGTAACCAGTCTGCCGTTAGGCACGGACTCCGTAACGGCAACCTATAACGGAGATTCCAACAATCTGCCGACGACCTCTTCGGCAATCAATGTAGTGGTGCTGCAGCCATCCAACTTGAGTGCGGTCATCAATCCGCCCGCCATCAACATCGCGCAACGGGCGGTCATCACCGCAACGGTTCCGGGAGTGAGCGGCCAGCCGACACCGACAGGGAGCATTTTCATTTTTGCCACCGGGCCGGGCACCACTTGCTCTTGCGGGGGAGCCAACCTCGTGAACGGTTCGGCCAGCATCAACTTCGATGGCAGCCTCTACAACCCCGGCACTGTCTCGATTCAGGTGTCGTATTCGGGAGACTCGATCTACGCTCCCGCTACCGTGACGCTCAACGTGATGGATGCCTTTCCTTTCACCGTGGGAGCAACCTCACCGGTGGTCATTGCTGCTCCCGGCGCGACCACGGGGAACACGGCTACGGTCACGATTACGCCGGTGAATGGATTTACAGGACTCGTCTATCTTTCCTGTGCGCTCAGTACTTCCCCACCAGGGGCTGTGAATCCTCCGACCTGCATCATCCCGCCGTCGGTGAATATTACGGGCACGGCCGCGGTTACGGCGACGATGACCATCAATTCCAAGGCGGCGGGTTCTGCTTGGCTAGTTCGTCCATTCCCGCGCGGGCCGATGCCGAGGTATACATTGCCGGGCGGACCATGCTGGCTCGTTGGCTGCTTGGCTGCTGTGCTGATGTGGCTGTCGCTCTTTGGAATCCGCGGTCAACGCCGACGCCGCCGGGATTTGGCGAGTCTCGTGTTCCTTCTGGCGGTATTGGGGAGTGTAGCTGCCTGTGGCGGAGGCGGCGGTAGTTCTGGGCCGCCCCCGGTTTTGGGCACGACTCCGGGGAGTTACACGTTCACGACGGCGGGATCGTTTACGCAAAACGGCGCAACCGGCTCAACGCAAAGCGCGACGGTGACGGTGACGATTCAATAGAACCTGGAAAAGAATCGGAAGAAAGGATGCATCAGGGGCGGAACCCCTGCGCATCTCAACGCTACTTTTCTCCGATGAAGGTTGTTGTCGCGACGCCGCCGCTGTTCTGAACAATGTATCCAACGATCGCGTAGCCTTGGGTAAGGATTTGCTGCGATTGTTGGTCTCCCGCCGTACCCACAAGCGCGGGCCGCGGCGCTGTGTTGCCTTTCACTCGTGTCCCAACTAGCACAAATCCATCGGTGCTATTTCCGCCCAGCGCGGTGATGATGTAGCCCGCCTGGCCGAGACTGGTGGCGGCAGTACCCAGCGTCGAAGAGGTCGCTGTCATCACCTGTGCCTCATAGATGGTTGATGGATCGCTTTGCCACGCATAGGAAAAGTACGTCACGTTGCCAGCGTTGAACGAAACTGCGGTAATGACGTGGCTTAGCGCACCTTCTTGGGTCGCTACGGCCTGCAAGGCGCTCGGGGTCACGGTCCCGCGGGTTAATGTGAATCCCGTAGACTGCACCGCAGCCATGTAGGAGATAGCATACGTGTCGTTCTCGGGGTGAAGGTCGAGGGAGGTAATCACGGCGTGCCCGGAGTCGATATTGCCCACGTCCGAATCCAGGTTGGCAAAGCGGTTCGCGGAAACATAGCCAAGATTCAGCCCGGACACGTTGGCCGGCAGCCCGAATTGGTCAAAGACCCATCCACAATCAGATGGGTTGCCGTTGGGCGGACCGCACGCGTCTCCCAGGGACAGCGGCGTACCCACGGCGTTGTCAAAGAACCACGACAGCCCGCTGCTTATGTTCGTGTGCAGGCCTCCAAACACATACCCGTTAATTGTGGAAGGCGCGTCCACTTGCTGGAACCTCAAATCTCCCGCTTGGGGCGGAGGCGCAGGCAGGACTTTCAGGGTGGCCGGCATGGTAGTGGCGGAGTTAATGGCATTGGTGACGGTCATGGTAAAGGTCGCGCCGTCGTCCCCGATCGCGGCAGGCGGAGTGGTATAGGAAGGGCTGTTTGCACCTGAAATCGCCGCTCCGTTTTTGTTCCATTGATAATTCAGGGGCGGCGTCCCGTTTGCCGCAGCGGTAAAGGTCGCTGTCTGGCCCACGGCCACGATCGAACTCGTAGGCTGCATCGTGATGCTGGGCGGCTGGACAATCGGCTTTTGTCCTCCTGGCGCTCCGCCCCCACAACCGTACGTCAGGAGGGACGCGGTGAACAAGAGTTCGCAACATTGACCCAACGTATTTCTTAATCTGCGAGAATTCTGTGACCACTGGCAGGAGGACATAGCCCGGGGCCTCTCGTTGGCTGGGTCTATCTCTTGTGGGACGAAAGCAAAGTGAATTTGGTTTCGCTTTCGTTATGCACAAAAACGGTCCGACCGTTTTACTTCCAAAGGCTTAGATGTGGTTTGCTCCAGCTTGTTTGCTTCGTTTCCTTCCTTTGTCCGGGCCATTGCGGGCTCGGGATGCACCGTAGGGAGAATGGGGGCACCCCCAGCGCGACCGGAACCTCGGAACGGTTGCGAGACTCAACGCGGTCCATTTGCCCGAAATCCGGTCACTTGCCAAAGCGGTGGCGTGAACTTTAATTGTGGATAAGGCGGCGGAGCTGATTGATGCTGGGCTTTTTGAGCTTGCAACTGCAGTCGCTGGGCCCAAAGAAACTGGCGTTCCTGTGGTCCCATTTCAAGGCGGCCACGGTGGCGGAGATGAGAACGCCCTTGACCTTCTGCCGCTCGATGCTGGAAGGACCAACCGACCAGTCAAGGACTCCGAATTCGGCAGCGTCTTGGCAGTAACGCATCACTGCGCTGTCATTGGTTAGAATCCGACACTGTCACGGCAGTCCTGTTGCTCGGCGTTATCATTAATATATATCGCCCCACCAAGGCGTGCAGTTCTCCAACCAGAAGCCCCATTCAACTTGCCTGAAGTCATTTTTTCCCCTACCCTGAAGATGACGAACCCACGGAGCAGCAACACATGACGATTCATCTCACGCCGGAACAAGAACGCCGGCTTCGAGCTGTCCTCGACCGCGGTGCCTACAAATCCGTTGAGGAGGTTGTCGAGGCTGCTTTAACGGCCGTTGAACAACGCACCGTGCCAGGTTTCGCGGGAACAGCGGAAGAACTCGATACCCTGCTCGCTGAAGGGCTTGCCTCAAAGCAACTCACGGAAGATGAGTTTTGGAGTTCCGTAAGCAAGCGAACAGATGCGCTCCTGGCTGAGCATAAGACCGGCCCCCCTTCGTGAAGGTTCTGTATCGACAGACCGCCAACGACGACATCGTTCGTCAGTTCCGTTATTACCTCCTTACTGCAGAAGCACCCGAGATCGCCCTTCGCTTCCGGGAAGCTGTCAGGCCCACCATTCAGTCATTAGGCCAAAATCCGCATGTGGGTCCGCAATATTCTTCCAGCAATCCGCGAGTTCAAAATCTTCGATCATGGCCGGTTGCTGGATTTGAAGCCATTCGGATTTATTACGCTCTAGACGAGGATACCCTCCACATTATTCGTATCCTGCACGGCAAACGAGACGTGAGGCGAATCCTTCAAAGTGAATGAGTGGGCCTGCTTCCGATTGGAAGCGATGGACCGAACGCCGCCTTGCCGCACTTAAGACCACTTATGCAATGCCGTGGACAAGGTGGGATCCGAACCCGAGACCCTTTTCGAGCTTAAAGGTTTTCAAACCAAGGGTACTGTTTGGCTGGCTCTGGACGGTTTGGGCACGGAGTTCAGCGTATTGGAATAACGGTATACACCGCAGGCCGGTCCAAAACTGCGAACTACTCGTAACGCAAGGCCACTATGGGATCGACACGCGTCGCACGGCGCGCTGGGATGTAGCAGGCAAGAATCGACGTTGACACGAGGACGATTGTCACGACAGCGAACGTCACTGGGTCGGCTGGGCGCACGCCGTAAAGCAGATCCGTCATCATTCGCGTCAGAGCCAATGCTACTGCCGTTCCCGCGGCAATCCCGAGAAGCGCCAGCCGCGCGCCAGTGCCTACTACCAGCCGCAGCACGCTGCCTTGGTCGGCGCCCAACGCCAGGCGCAAACCGATTTCTCGCGTCCGCTGGGCAATGGAGTATGAAAGCACGCCGTAAATCCCCAAGGCCGAAAGGACGAGCGCCAGACAAGCGAATGACGTCAGGAGCGCCATCACCATGCGTTGCTGCTTGATTGGTTCTAGCGCAATCTCCTCCATCGTGGCGATGTCCGCCACGGGCTGGTTCTTGTCAACACGATGGATTTCCTGCGTGACCCGGTGCACTAGACTCTCTGGCCTCACGTTCGCCAACGTGCGCACGACCAAGTGTTTCGGGCCCTCGACCAACCACGGAAATTGTTGATACGGGATGTACATCTCTGGGTTAAAGCCGCCATCAGGTCCTTGACTCAGGACATCGCCAGCGACTCCTACGACTGTGCGCCAAGGGCCTTGGCCTCCGATCCGCAACTGCTTCCCTAATGGATTCTGGCCCGGCCAGTAAGATCGAACCAGCTCTTCATTCACGATCACGACTCTTTCGCCACTCTGCGTATCGTGATCGTTGAAACTGCGGCCTCGACGCAAGGGAATTTCCATAGCGCGAAAATAATGCGGGCCGATAACAACATAATTGGCCGCTGGCACTTGCCCAGCCGGAGGATTGGGATCGTCCAGGATGGTGAAAAATTGCCCATCCCACCCGTTGATTGGCAGACCACGGGAGACGCTTGCTGCTTCAACACCCGGCAATGACTCAACAGCGGAGACCACGCGTTCCCAGAATTGCGCTCGCGCTTGTGGCTCCTTGTACCGCTCACCCGACAGCGGTACACGCAACGTCAGGACATTCATCGGATTGAAGCCTAGGTTTACGCGGCTCAGCCCCGCGAGAGTCCGCACCATAAGTCCAGCCCCAATCAAGAGCACCATGGCGAGTGCAATTTCAGAGACCACCAGAGCACTGCGAAAGCGGCGGCTGCGGGGACTCTGCAGCGCGCTGCGACCGGCTTCTTTGAGGGTTTCTGTGACATTCGGGCGAGCGCTCTGAAGCGCGGGCGCCAAACCAAAGAACAAAGTGGTCGTTATCACTGCGACCAGGGCGAAAGCGAGAACCCGCACGTCCGTCGCCCCGGTAGCCAAGCCCGGGGCGGACTTCACCAGTAATGGCGGAGCTAGCGCCACCAAGGCTTTGCATCCCAAAGAAGCCAGCAAAACCCCCAGAACTCCACCGGCGATAGAAAGGACTAAGCTCTCGGTCAGCAGTTGTCGAATAATGCGACTCTTGTCCGCCCCCAACGCGTTTCTCACTGCGAACTCGTTCGCGCGGCCCGAGCCTCGTGCAAGCAATAGGTTGGCGATGTTGGCGCAAGCAATAAGCAGAACAAAGATCACCGCCCCCATTAGAACGAAAAGGGCCGCACGCGCATCCCCTGAAGCATTGGTGCGCAAGGTCATCAACTGGGCTCTCCACCCCTTCAGATCGTTATGCATCGGCTCGATACGCTCCGACACGGTGTTCATCTGCGCCTCAGCCTGCTGCAAGCTAATACCAGGCTTCAACCGGCCAATCCCGAAGTAGTCGTTCCATACGAGCGCGGGCGATAGCCCAATTCCGGACAACCACAGCTCAGGAAGCGCGCCGTAGGGTGATGCATACAAGTGTGAAAAATTGGAGGACATTACTCCAACGACTGTATAGCTATCTCCGTTGACATCAAAAGCACGCCCAATCACCTTTTCATCCGCGGCGAACCGTCGCTGCCACAACCCGTAGCTAAGGATCGCGACGCGCGGCCCTTGCGGCCTATCCTCTTCAGCAGAAAACGGCCGACCGCGACTCGGAGCGAAAGCCAGCAGTGGGAACAGATTGCTGGAAATGATTTCACAAGGGTCTTCCTCGGCCTCACCGGCTCCGGTCAGCACACAGGTCCGCTGTGTATATGCGGCGATGTCTTCAAAAGCTCCGCTTTGATCGCGCCAGGCGAGAATTTCTGCCGGCGAAATGGGATTCCGCGTCCAGCCGCGCGGAGGATTTTTCTTCTCGATAAAAACGAGCCGGTCTGAATCCTTAAATGGAAACGGCTTTAGCAAAACAGCGTAGACGGCGGAAAAAATCACTGTGTTGGCGCCGATACCGAGCGCCAAGGTAAGCACGGCGACTGCCGTAAAGCCAGGAGACTTGCGCAGGGTGCGCACGCCAAAGCGCAGATCTCGCCAGCACGCCTCCAAAACGGATTCCCAGCCGCCAGAGCGAATGATGTCCTTGCTAACTTCCAGGCTTCCCCGCTCCAACCGGACTGCGCGAAGGGCTTCTTTGCGGCTCATCCCGTCCTTCATCTTCTCTCCGGCGGCCATCTCCTGATATGCGCGAAGCTCCTCATCCAACTCCCGATCGACCTGTTGTTTTCGGAACAATGATCGGAGGCCACTTGTGATGTTCCGCAAAAAGGACATAAGTCTCCTACTCGTAACGCAAGGCCACTAGGGGATCGACAAGCGTCGCACGCCGAGCGGGAATGTAGCACGCCACGAACGCAACACCGCAAACCAAAAGGCTCACGGTTGCGAACGTCAAGGGGTCCGTGGGC
>Ga0209808_1000022_pt1 | contig 78871 bp, 56 predicted proteins | sample GraSoiAngelo_157_FD_186171 | JGI IMG/M metagenome (GOLD analysis project Ga0209808, IMG submission 186171) | Grasslands soil microbial communities from the Angelo Coastal Reserve, California, USA - 14_1009_16_20cm (SPAdes) (version 2) | ecosystem: Environmental > Terrestrial > Soil > Grasslands ... | reverse complement strand
TTCGAGAGGCCGGCGCGGCTACCGGAGGCATTGTCTAAGCGCTTAGAAAGGACAATCTACTCCAGGATTACGCCGTTGTGGTATAAAGATTCCAATTTGCAGGTCCCATGGGAGTGACCGCGGCTTATGACTCAGAGACTTACCACAGCCCAGGCCATTATCCGGTTTCTTAAGCATCAGTATGTCGAGAGGGACGGCAAGGCGAACCAGTTTTTTGCGGGCTGTTTCGGGATTTTCGGTCACGGCAACTTGGCTGGAATCGGCCAGGCTTTGCAGCAGAACCCTGATTTCACCTTCTACCTGGCGCGCAACGAACAGGCCATGGTGCACACTTCTGCGGCCTTCGCCAAAATGAGCAACCGCCTGCGCACGATGGTCTGCACGAGCTCCATTGGTCCCGGCGCGACGAACATGATTACTGGGGCAGCGGCCGCGACGATAAACCGGGTTCCTGTGCTGTTGCTTCCCGGAGACATCTTTGCCAGAAGGAATGTGGCTCCTGTTCTGCAGCAGCTTGAGTCTTCGAGTTCTCAGGATGTCTCGGTGAACGATTGTTTCCGGCCGGTGTCACGATATTGGGATCGCATCCAGCGCCCCGAGCAAATCCTAACGTCGTTGGCTGAGGCTATGCGCGTCTTGACGTCTCAGGCCGAGACCGGAGCTGTGACCCTTGCGCTTCCCCAGGATGTTCAAGCTGAAGCCTTCGAGTATCCAAAAGAATTTTTCGCGAAGCGCATTTGGAAAATTCCACGGCCTCGTGCGGACTCTGAAGCTTTACGAGAAGCTGCGAGGCGAATCCGTTCCTGTCGCCAACCCCTGATTGTCGCGGGTGGCGGCGTCATTTATTCCGAGGCCACAGAGGCTTTGTCGCGGTTTGCCACAGAAACCGGGATTGCCGTTGCTGAGACGCAGGCTGGGAAGGGATCACTCGGTTACGATCATCCGCAGTCGTTGGGCGCCATCGGAGTCACTGGCACTGCCGGAGCCAATATCTTTGCGCGGGAAGCAGACCTTGTCCTGGGTATCGGAACTCGCTACACGGATTTCACGACCGCTTCCAAGACCGCGTTCCAAAATCCCAACGTCCGTTTCGTGAATATCAACGTTGCAGAGTTCGACGCCTACAAGCATTCGGGGTTGCCGTTAGTGGCCGACGCCAGGATTGCGATCGAAGAGCTTAATCAGGCACTCGAAGGTTTCTCAACCGCCTCAGAATACCGCGCCTGTCTCCGTCGTTTGCGAGCCGAGTGGGATCAGGAAGTGCAGCGGATTTACGACCTTCGGCATGGTCCTCCTATGAGCCAGGGAGAGGTGATCGGCATAGTCAACAGTTTCTCGCAGCCGAAAGACGTAATCATTTGCGCCGCTGGCAGCCTTCCGGGCGACCTTCACAAACTCTGGCGCACCCGGGATCCGAAGGGCTACCACTTGGAATACGGTTATTCAACCATGGGTTATGAGATCGCCGGAGGTCTGGGAATCAAGATGGCCGACCCTAAACGAGAGGTGTATGTGCTTGTTGGCGACGGCTCGTACTTGATGATGGCCCAGGAAATCGTTACTTCTGTGCAGGAAGCGTGCAAGCTCAACATCGTTGTTCTGGATAACCACGGGTTTTCAAGCATTGGTGGCCTGAGTCGCTATTGTGGAAGTGGCGGCTTTGGGACTGAATACCGGCACAGGCAGGATGGCGCACTCAACGGCGATTTTGTTCGAGTTAATTTCGCTTCGAATGCCGCCAGTCTCGGGGCATTAGCGATACAAGCGAAGAATCGCGAGGAACTCGAGAGCGCATTGAGACAAGCGCGCGCGAATTCAAAAACCACAGTTATCTGCGTCGAGGTGGATATCGATCAGCGCGTGCCCGGTTACGAATCGTGGTGGGACGTCCCGGTCGCGGAAGTCTCTGAAATGGAGTCTGTCCAAAGGGCGCATGCCGATTACGCACAAGAGAAAAAGAAAGAGCGGTATTACCTTTAACCGAAAAGAGGGCGCAGCGACCCGGGAAGAGGCGGGCACCTGCCTCTGTTCGGCTTCGGTGCAATTAGATGGGTTATTGGCGCTTGAATGACATTGGAAGCGGCGCTCAGTTAGCTTCCATCACTTACGCGATTCTATGCGACTACGCTAACCAGGGGTTCAATGACGCGGAGTCTGTGTCCGGTGTCCACAACTTCGCGGTGAACGGCGACAACCAAAATGAATAGGCGCTCGAGTGGCATTTCAGCTGTGGTTTCCAGAATGCGAAGGGAACGTCGGTTTGCGATGGTTCCTCTGTTCGCCGCCGGTTCTGTACTTGCACTGCTTGCCTTCAGTTCCGCGGCTGGCACGGGCATCGAGAACCCGACGTGCGAAATGGCTGGGCCGGGCGTCTACCGGATTGATTTTCAGGCATCTCCGAGTGCCATGCCGGTCGAAGTTTTTGCCAGCTCGCGACCCGATCGCATCGATTCCGCTAAAGCCGTTTTCATTATTCGGAGTGCGCCCGCCGAAGTTTCCGTCCCCGATCGCTCCGGCCGCGTCTACTTTCATTTGAAGCCCGCGGCAGGAGCCACGCGGATTGTCTCCATTCGCAGGCTGCCTCTCGAAGGAGCCAAGAACTTTCGGGACTTGGGCGGATATCGGACTTCTGATGGAAGATATGTCCGCTGGGGCTTGGTGTACCGCTCCAATCATTTGGTGAATCTCACCGCTCGAGACTCCGAGTATCTCAGCAGTTTGGAGATTCGTTTGGTTTGCGATGTACGCTCAGAGGGCGAGCGGGCGCGGGCGCCCGATCACTGGTCGGGAAATGCGCCGGAATTCTTTTCGGTTCCCATTGGCTCAAATCTGATTTCGAGCCCGACAGCGGACGACCTGAAACGAAGAGTCGCTGCTATTGACGCGCAGACCAAAGAGTCGGTTCGCGCGTACGATTACGCCATCGAGTACGCGGGGCAGTATGGCAAGATTCTTCAGCGCGTCGCTGCGGGCGACTTGCCTGTCGTCGAACACTGCACCGCCGGCAAGGACCGCACCGGCGTGTTCAGCGCCATTCTCCTCACCGCTCTCGGAGTTCCGCGCGACACGGTGGTTCAGGATTACATGCTCTCCAACCAGTTTTTGCTTGCCCCTGAGGCCATCAATGGCACGGCGGCCGATCTGCAGCTCGCTTTTGGACTTCCCGAACCCCCGGATCTCGCCACAGTGAAGACCATCATGACTTCCAAGCCGGAGACGCTGGCAGCAACTCTCGACAAAATTGACCGGACTTATGGATCTTTTGCCAATTACCTGCGACACGCCGTGAAGCTTTCCGATGCTGACCTCGCTAAGATCCGCCTGCATCTGCTGCAGCCTTAGTCTTGAGGATCTGGCCCTCTGAATCTGCCACAAAGTTCAAGGAACTCAATGCCAGGCGACAAAATCCGCGAGCTATCTCGGGCAGCGCACGATTCATTGTGTTTTTACAGCACTGAATTCTTTACAGAGGATTTGTGCAAAGACAGGTTTTTTGAGGCAGAATGGCGGGCATGTTCCAACGGGTAAGCGAACGCAAGGAATGGAAGTTCTTTAGTGTCCTACCAAAGGCAGCTCCTGGCCTTGCCCTCGCGTGGTGGCTTGCTCTTCTGCTCCGAGGTGCACTGCCTGCGGCATTTGCCATTGCAATGGGTGTTCTTGTAGGCGCCGCGCAAAGCGGTGATTCTCTCGCGGGTCCGCTCGCGCTTGTTGGCACAATTTTTGTCCTCCTTCAAATACTCAGCCCGATTCATCAAGCGGTAAGCGCCAATCTGGGCGACCGTGCAGCTGCTTGGCTTTACGACCGGGTCACGGAGGCGTGTGTGCGCCCTGCCGGGATCGGCCATCTGGAAGATCCAAAATTGACGAGCGACTTGACCGTGGCGCGCGACTTCGACCTCGGAATGACGGGCCCGCCTCTGACTATTTCCATGGATTTTATCACCAGCGGCATGGTGGAGATGGTCGGCGGCATTGCCTGTGCCGTGATCCTTGCCGGATATGCGTGGTGGGCGCCAATCTTGCTCGCGGGCGCCTGGGCGGCCACGCATTGGCTTCTGCGTGAAAGCGCTGTCTGGCGCGACCGCAACACCGAAGAAGTCCGCGGCGCGCAGCGTGATGCCGACTACGCTTATCGGCTTGCCGTGGATCCGCCCGCGAGCAAGGAACTGCGGCTGTTTGGACTCGTCGGCTGGACAATGGAGCGTTTCATTGCGAGACGGACTCGCTTGCACGAGCTGCAGTACGCTGCCACACGATTGCGCGAGCGGCCGTTGATCTGGAGCTTGCTTCTGGTAGTTGGCGCGAATATCGCGGTGTTCTGGGCGTTGGCAAGCAGCGCCGCAAACGGGCGAATCACTCTGGGGGCCGCTGTGGTGTACATGCAAAGCGCCGTCGGCGTTTCGATGATTGCGTTCGGCGGATTCAGTTGGGCGCTCGACGGAGCCGCTGCGCCGGTCGCTGCCGTGCTGCGACTCGAGCCAGCCATGCGTCCTGCTGGCGCGCTGCAGTCTGGAAGTCGCGCGGTGGACATAAAACGCGCGCACGAGATTCGGCTGCGCGACGTGACGTTTTCCTACCCTACAGGAGGCGCCGCGCCCGTTCTGGAGCATTTCGATCTGACGATTCCTCCGGGGTCGTCACTCGCCATCGTGGGGCAAAACGGCGCGGGCAAAACAACCATCGCAAAATTGCTGTGCCGGCTCTACGACCCGCAGTCCGGCAGGATTGAGATCGACGGCACCGATCTTCGCGAGTTCGATCTCACGTCTTGGCGCTCCCGCATCGCCGCCGTGTTCCAGGACTTCATCCGCCTTGAACTGCCTTTGCGCGACAATGTCGCGCCCGCAGGCGCACCAGACGATGTCGTGCAAGCCGCACTGGAATCGGCTGGTGCGGCAAAACTGGCGTCGCTCGACACAGTTCTTGCGCGCGGATATGACGGCGGCACAGATCTCTCCGGCGGACAATGGCAGCGGGTAGCACTGGCGCGGGCATTGTCGGCGGTTAAAATGAGCGCTGGCGTGGTGCTGCTCGACGAACCCACCGCGCAGCTCGACGTGCGTGGCGAAGCGGAGATTTTCGAGCGCCTTCTGGCGGCGACGCGGCACTGCACCACCATCCTGATCTCGCATCGATTCTCCACCGTCCGGCATGCCGACCGCATTTGCGTCCTCGAACATGGCCGTGTGATTGAGCTCGGCACACACGACGAGCTGATGGCGCTTGGCGGGCGCTACCGAGCGATGTTCGATCTGCAGGCAGAGCGCTTCAGTGTTCCAACCGACGAGGAGGGCACGACGTATGACGTCCTCTCCTAATCGAGGCCAGGCAATTGCGCCGCTACCACCCGCGCTGTCCTCCATGTGGCGGCTGTGCAAACTGGGGTACCGGCACGAGCCGCGAATGATGTTGGCGTCGCTCGCGCTGTCCCAACTCGCCGCACTCCCCGACGCGCTTCTGGCTTTGTGGCTGATGCTGCTTGGCAAAGGCGTGCTGGAGCACCGTTCCGGACTCGTGGAAGGAGCGGCGATTGCGCTTGGCATATCGGCGGCGGCAACGTGGTTTCTCCGCACGGTCAGCACGCGCGTGCAGCGGCGGTTTCGCGACAAGGTCACGATTGCCCTGGAGGCCCACGTGGCGAAGCTGCAGGCATCCATCGCTACCATCGAGCACATGGAGCGCCCCGAGTATCTCGACCGCTTGTCCATGCTGCGCAATCAAGTGTTCGTGCTGGACCACATGTACATGGCCGTGTTTTCCATGCTCGGCTGGATTCTGCGCCTGAGCGTCACGCTGGCGTTGTTGGCTTCCATTCACCCCGCGCTTCTCCTGCTCGCCGTGTTTGCGATACCAACCGTCTGGGCATCGACCTGGCGGCCCGAGATCGAAAGGTCCGCGCAGGAGAGCGGAGCACAAGCGATCCGGCTGGCGCGCCATTTGTTCAACATGGCCACGACGGCTTCTCCTGGAAAAGAAGTGCGTGTCACCGGCATCGGAGACCGCCTGGCGACGGACCGGAGGGCCGCGTGGGAATATTGGTACAGTCGGGTGGCTCCTGCGCGGTGGGGATCCGCATTCTGGCACGCTGTGGCCTGGGCGATTTTCGGCTCTGCGTACGTCGGCGCAGTCGTGTTCGTCTCGTCCGGGCTTCATGCCTCGGCGAGTCAAGTCCTGCTGGTGCTGGCGGCGGGCGCGCGGCTTTCCGCGTACATTGGGGCAACCGTGGGCGAGCTTGGATTCCTGCGAGGATTCTGGATGGACGGCTCGCGTCGGCTGGCTTGGCTTGAGGATTACGCGGCCGCAATCGCGGCATCGGGGGATCGGCCGGTTCCGAGTGCATTCCGAAAAGGCATTCGAGTGGATCATGTGTCGTTCACCTATCCCGGGACGTCACGAGTGGTGCTGGACGATGTATCGGTAAAACTGCCTGCAGGCGCAGTCGTGGCAATCGTCGGCGAGAATGGCGCTGGCAAGACCACGCTCGTCAAGCTGCTTTCGAAAATGTACGAACCAACATCAGGTTCCATTTTCCTGGACGACACACCGCTGGCACGCGTGCCGGCCAGCGAGTGGCGCAAGCGCCTCGCAGGCGCTTTCCAGGATTTTTTCCGGTTTGAATTCCGTGCAAGGCATACCGTTGGATTGGGCGATGTACCTCGACTCGACGACGAGCCCGCCGTGGTTGCGGCAGTCGATCGCGCTGGAGCTATGGATGTCGTTGCGCGTTTGACGGCTGGCCTGGAAACGCAGCTCGGTCCCACGTGGCCGGGAGGAGTCGAACTATCGTTCGGGCAGTGGCAGAAACTCGCGCTCGCACGCGGGTTCATGCGTGATGAGCCACTGTTGCTCATCCTAGATGAGCCGACCGCCGCGCTGGATGCGGAGACCGAACACGCCTTGTTTGAGCGCTATGCTGCAGCAGCGCGTGGCAACCGGGAGAACGATAGCAGGCGCATCACCATCCTCGTCTCGCACCGCTTCTCGACGGTGCGTATGGCCGACCTCATCCTCGTGGTGGATGGCGCTCGGCTCGTGGAAGTCGGCACTCACGATGAGCTGATGGCCAGGAAAGGTCATTACTCGGAGCTGTATAGCATCCAAGCGGCTGCCTATCGTTAACCACTAGTCGCTGGTGGTGAGTCTTCTGAAGGCCACCGCATTGGAACCCGCCCGGCCTGGTCCCGGACAATCGCCTCAACTTTTCGCCCAGAAGTAGCCGCATGGCCCCGTAGTCCGTTTCTCATCGAAATGCCCGACACAGCCGCGTTAGCGCGCCTCTTAGGATTGCATCCGAGTCACGGGCAATCCGGAAGGAACCGAATTACTTCCTGTTTGCGGACCATACGACCAGAATATCCTTTCGGTTCCCACAACCCTGTTTCTGTAAAGTGCTAAGCTAGCGTGCAATCCTATGAGTTCCATGCGGACGATATTCTGCCGAATCAGCACGGGCCGGTTGCTGGCGGTGCTAGCTTGCGCTACTTTGGTCTTTTTTGCGGCGGGCGGCAGCTTCTTTCACCAGCATGCGAATGGGCCAGACACGGCGTGCCATATTTGCCAGGCGCTGCACATGCCTGCCTTGGCGGCTGCCCGGATAGGCCTTGACAGCGCGCTTCAGATCGTCACCTGGTATTCTGCGCTGCCCCAACACGTAGCGCCCAGCGATTCCTTTTCTTTGCATCGCGCCGGACGAGCTCCTCCCACCGCTTAGATTTCCACCCCAGACTTAGCTAGAGTGCATTTCCGCGCGCTGGCCTCACTGAGGCCAGCGTCACCGCCATTTTTCAGGCGGGCTCAATTAACATTCAACACACATAGCCCTCGAAGGGATGGAGGAAAAAATGCTCAGGCGTTTGCGCATTTGCATGATTTTCTTATTGGGGTTCGTGGTGCTTTATGCGGCCGGGCCAGTCAACGCATAGACGGGGAATTCCGGATCGATTGAAGGCGTTGTGAAGGATCCGTCCGGCGGAGTGGTTGCCGGCGCGACAGTCGAAATCTCTTACGCTGTGAGCGGCTTTCAACGCGAGACCACGACGGGAAGCGACGGGAGCTTCAAGTTCACGAACGTGCCGTTTAACACCTACCACACGATGGTGACCGCTCTGGGATTCGCGCCGTACACGCAGGATGTCGAGGTGCGCTCGGGGGTACCAGTCAACGTGCAGATCAGCTTGACGCTGGGGACGGCGGAAACCAGCGTGACGGTCACGGAGAAGGGCGCTGACTTGATTGAAACGGAATCCACGTTTCATACCGATGTGGACCGCGTGTTAATCGACAGACTTCCCCTGGAGAGCGCTTCCTCGCCATTGACCTCGCTCGTAACCTTGGTGTCCCCGGGCGTCGCAGCGGACTCTAACGGCAATATGCACGGGTTGGGAGATCACGCGCAGAATTCGTTCGACGGCCAGCCGATCACTGACCAGACCAGCAAAGTGTTTTCCAACCAACTCAGCTCGGATGCGGTTCAGTCGATGGAAGTCATCTCCGGGGCTCCGCCGGCGGAATTCGGTGATAAGACGAGTCTGGTAATTAAAGTAACGACAAAATCGGGCCTGGGAGTGATGAAGCCGACCGGGAGCGTCACGGCTTCCTACGGAAGTTTTGGCACCTCGAACGCGGCATTTAATCTCGCCTATGGTGGCCAAAATTGGGGAAACTTTATCGCTGTGAACGGCCTCCAGAGCGGACGGTTCCTGGATGGGCCGGAATTCTCGGTGTTGCAATGACAAGGGGAATCAAGAAAACCTCTTCGACCGCGTGGATTACAACTTGTCGCATGCGGACTCGCTCCATCTGAACGCGAGCTACACAAGGTCGTGGTTTTTAGACGCCGAACACGTTTGACAATCTCAACGTTCTGGACCCGGGCGGAAACAACGTCGGCAATACGGATCAGCGTTCCAAGATTGGAACTTTTAACATTGCGCCGACGTGGACAAGGCTCATCAGCACCTCCGCGGTATTTGCGCTGGGCGCGTTCGTAAGGCGGGACCAGTACAACTACCTACGTAAGAGGTATCCACAATGTGAAGGCGGGAGGGATGTACCAGCACACCTTTCTCACGGAAAATGACAGCCTGGGGATTATCGACCCGCTCCTCAATGCGCCGTGCCTGGACGGAACCGGCAATCCTTTGCCCGGTTTCAGCAATCCTAACCAGTGCGTTCCGGCGGGCAATCAGATCAATCCAAACTTTAGCGCCACCCTGCTGCCCATCGATCTCACGCGTGGCGGGTCTAATTTTCTTTTTGCGGGGCACACGGATGTGAAGCAACTCGCGCTTTACGTCCAGGACGCGATTACGAAAGGGAATTGGTCTTTCAACCTGGGCATCCGGGGCGATTTCTATAACGGGCTATCCAGCACCCGGCAAGCGGAACCGCGAGTGGGTATCGCATACAACATCAAGCCGAGCAGCACGGTGCTGAAAATTTCCTACGCCAGGACCCTGGAGACGCCATTTAACGAGAATCTGGTCGTGTCGACTACCGGTTGCAGCGTTCCGGTGCTTGCCGCCCTGATTCCCTGCGTGCCTGCAAATTCGCCCGCAGGTTTCCGGAATGAGTTTCACGCTGGATTGCAGCAGGCGTTTGGAAGATACCTGGTGATTGATGCCGAGTACCTCTGGAAGTACACCCACAACGCATACGACTTCAGCGTGCTTGGCAACACACCGATTACCTTCCCGATAGACTGGCACAACTCCAAGATTCCCGGATATGCGATCCGCGCGAGCATGCCAAACTTCCATGGCTTCACAGCGCTGGTGGTCATGTCGAGCGTGGCGGCACGGTATTTTCCGCCGCAAGTTGGCGGGCTGGGAGTGACGGTAGGACGTGGATCTGTTTTCCGCATCGACCATGACGAGAAGTTCAACCAGACCACACACTTGCAATATCAGCCGTGGAAGCGAGGGCCGTGGTTCGGTTTCAACTGGAGGTATGACAGCGGGCTGGTGGCCGGCGCTGTCCTGGATTATGCAACCGCGCTTACGTTTGACGCGGATCAACAAGCAGCGATCGGGCTGTTTTGTCGGAACGTCTTCGCGACGCTGGCGAATCCGCTTACGAGTTGCCCGGCGGGCACGCCGCACGGCGCTATCCGAATTGTCATTCCGGCCGACGGCACGGAAAACGCCGACAAAAACCCTCCGCGCATCGCGCCGCGCAATTTGTTTGACGCCAGCGTAGGAGAGGACGACGTTTTCCATGGCGACCACTACAAGTGGAGTCTGCGAGTGACGGCCATCAACCTCACGAATAAGGAAGCGCTGTACAACTTCCTCTCAACGTTTAGCGGGACGCATTTCGTTACGCCCCGTGCCTTGACGGCGGAACTCGGCTTCCATTTCTAAAGGCGCAAAAGCAGAAGGCCAGAAGGCACCGCTTATGGGAAGGGGCCGCGAACTGGTTGCGTTGTTGTCGCCCCCTCGATTGATCCCGAGTCATGGCTATGCGGAAGTCATTCTGATACTCGACCTCCCATTACTTGCGGGAGTTGAGAGGTGAGGGTCGCCTCCAAACTGCATCTGGGTCAGAAAGCCGCGTCTGCACTTCGAGCAGGTCAGAACCCACCGAACTAGCGTGGCTCAGCCTCTTTCGAATGATAGTTGGGATAGGCTGGGCGATGAGGATGCGGAAGCGGGTTTTGCTTCAACTCTTCCATCACCACCTGAACGGCTTTCTCCAATTGCGGATCGTGGCCCTGCTTTGTCAGTTCCGGATCGAGTTCCACTTCGATGTCCGGTGCGATACCGTGGTTTTCCACTTCCCACTGCCCATTGGGATTCCAGACACCGGAGCTTGGCGATGAGACGAAACCGCCGTCCATTAGCTGAGGGGCCGCAGCTCGTCCGACCAAACCGCCCCAGGTCCTCTTGCCAACCAACTTGCCGACACCGGCACGCCGGAAGTACCAGGGCATCGCGTCTCCGCCTGAACCGGCAAGTTCATTGATGATCATGACCTTCGGTCCAAAGATCGCGCCCTGTGGCTGAACCTCGTCTTCACCGTCGCGCGTGGCGACCAAGCTCAGCAGCTTGCGTTGAAGGATCTCGACGACGTCGGTGGCGAGTGCGCCTCCGCCGTTGAACCGCTCGTCCACAATGACCGCTTCTTTGCCAACTTGCGCGTAGAAGTAGCGCGTAAAGTTGGTGTAGCCTCCAAACGCGGTGTCTGGCATGTAAACGTAGGCCGCGCGTCCTCCCGTCATCTGGTCCACTTTGCGGCGGTTGTCCTCGATCCAGGCCAAGTTGCGTAACCGGGTCTCGCTGGACACCGGGACGACCGTGACTTCGCGGAAGTTTGCGCCGGTAGGGTCAGAACCAACCTTCAGAACGACCTGTTTGCCTGCGGTTTCCTCGAAGAAGGAATAAATGTTATCGGTGCCGAGGATGGGCCGTCCGTTCACTGCCAATAGGTATTCTCCTGCGACCACGTTGACGCCCGGTTGTGTTAGCGGAGCCTTAAGGTCGGTGTTCCAGTTCTCGCCGTTGTAAACCCGTGCGAATCGGTAGCGGCCGTTCTCTATTTTGTAGTCTGCACCGAGGAGTCCTGTCTGAACCCGTTTTACTTCAGGACTATCCCCACCAAAAATGAAAAGGTGCCCTACCGTCAGTTCGCCAAGCATCTCGGCATATAGGTAGTTCAGATCCTGCCGCGAACCGATATTCGCAAGGTAGGGTGCATACTTCTTCTCCGCAGCCGTGAGGTCGAGACCGTGGTAGCCGGGATCGTAGAAGAAATCGCGCTCCGCGCGCCAAACCTCGTGATACATCTGCTTCCATTCTTCCCGCGGCTTCACACGCACTTCCAGGCCGTCGGTTTTTAATAATCCCTCGCTGGCGTCGCCGCCGGGAGGTTGGGGCCCTGGGCCGCCGCTCGACATAGGTTTGGGCGCCTTAATGAACCAGTGGTCGCCCTGCTGGTAAAGCATCTTCTCGCCATTTTGCGAGATCTCGAAGAAACGCACACCGCTCAAGGCCACGTCTGACTTTCGCTTCTTCAAGTCGAAGCGATGAACCGTCAGACTGAACTCCTGGCCGGGGCTCGGGGCAGGAGCTTCCAAAGCGTAGAGTTCGCCGGACCTTCCGACCTGTAAACCGACGTAACGCCGCATCGGCAAAGAAAGTGCCAAGATTCGCTGGCCTATGTTGTCGAAATCAATCTTGACCAGGACTTTCTCTGGAGGCTTGTCTTTGGCCGTGTCCGGTTTCTCTTCTTCTTTCTTGTCCGCTGACTTCTTTTCCTCGACGGGCTTCTCCTCGTCACTCTCCGGCGCCAGCGGAGAGGGTTGGTCCTTCCCCAGCACGACCAAATAAACGCTGCCTGTCACGGGGCGCGTTGCACTGTGGATGTCGGGCTCCAAAGAAGGTCCAGAGTCTGTGCTGGCGGTGAAGTAGAGGTGCTTGCCATCCTTGTCGAACACCGGGTTTCTGGCGTCACTCATGCCATCGGTGAGTTGTGTGTGTTTTCCCTCGTCAGTGGAATAGAGAAAGATGGCACTCAGGTGGCTAGGAAGTCTTCTCTCATAAGCCAGCCAGCGGCTATCGGGCGACCAAGCCGGCGGCGGTCCGCCGAAGGTCCAGAAGATGTCATGATCTATTTTGACGGGCTTCTTCTGTTCCACGTCGACGTACCAAACGCCGAGGTGGTTGTCGCGGTAGGCGATCTTTTCGCTGTCGGGCGACCAGCGAGGAGAGAAAAAGAAGCCTGTTCCGAGGCTGATCTTCTTCACCTCGCCGGTTCCATTCTGGTTGCGGATATGGAGCGCATACTCCCCGCCTTCGTCGGAAAAGTATGCGATTGTCTTTCCATCGGGAGACCAGGCAGGATCGCGCTCCATCACCGAAGAGCTGTTGGTGAGGTTGCGCTCGTCGCCCTTTTCAGCAGGGACGGTGAGGATTTCGCCATGCGCCTGGAAGACTGCACGCGCGCCGGTCGGAGAAATGTGGGCGTTCTGGAGGCGCTTTCCCACGTTCACGAAGTGATCGCGAATCTCAAGCAGGTCGCCGGCTATCCGGACATTCACCTGCTTCGTGGTGCCGGAGTTCAAATCGTAGAGATGCAAAGAGCCAAACTGCTCGTAAACAATGGCATAAGGAGCGGCGGAAGCTGACTTCAGATCCAGTCCACGATTCTCCAGCTCCTTCTTGGCCTCCTTTGAACGCATATCGTAGGAAAACAGGGTCACCGGCCCGTCCCGGTCGGACAGGAAGTAGATTTTGTCCCCCACCCACATAGGGTTGAAGTCGTTGGAATTGTCACGAGGAATCTTCTCGATTCGTCCACTGGATAGGGTGGCGATCCAGATTGGAGTCGTCTGCCCACCGCGATACCTCTTCCACGCCTGTTGCCACTGCGCAATCGGGACGTAGGCAATCCGCGAACCATCTGGCGAAAACGAACCTTGTTGTGCCATGGGAAGCGGCAGTTCGGCAGGGAATCCGCCATGGACTGGAGCAGTAAAAAGCCGGTCGAAATAGGAGAAGCTGTTTCGTGCGGAACGGAAGAGCACCTGTTTGCCGTCAGGCGTCCAACCCACGGCAATGTCATCGCCTGGGTGATACGTAAGCCGTTTGGGAAAACCGCCCTCCGCGGGCATCACAAAAACATCGACATTTCCGTCGTACTCGCCGGTAAATGCGATTTGTGTTCCATCCGGCGAGAACATCGGATCGGTCTCCACACCGGCTCCGGTCGTAAGTCGCTTAGCGTCGCCACCCTCGCGCGGCACGCTCCAGAGATCTCCCGCATAGACAAAAATGATCTGCGTGCGACTGAGCGCAGGTTTTTGCAGGAGCAGAGGTGAATTGTCTTGAGCGGCACAAACTGTCGCCGCCAGAAACAGGCATAACACCCAAACGAAGCGCGGCATGTGAGACCTCCGTTTCAGGACGCTTAATATAGCGCAATTCGCAGAAGGCGTGCCTTTGAAGCAGCCATCTATCCATCGCGTCATGGCGCCGATGAAAACGGAGTTGTTTCCATGCAAGCCAGGGCACCAATGAACCTTGTCTAGCTGTTGGAAAAGACACAAATGATTTGGTCCCAAGCCGTCGTTGGGAGAATTAACCACCCGGATTACGGTGAAACCAGAAGGAACCGAATTACTTCTCCTTAGTTAGCCGACGATCCAGAAGTTGTCGCAGGGGCTCTCGGATTGAAGCTCAAAGCGGGCGGCGGTCACGAGCGTTGATCGAAAAAAGCCGGCGATCACAGCTACGGGCTGGAAGATCGTTGTGTCTGTAGCGGTCGCTGTTTTCTTGGCGATTCTGGCAGCAGGAGCGCTTTTGTGGCGCGCGGCAGGGGCGCCGGTTGACGGAGAAAGACACCATCGTGCTGGCCGATTTCGCCAACTCCACCGGCGACACCGTGTTCGATGAGACGATTTTGTGCTCGCGGATCGTAGCCGACGAGCGTGATTCTGTCAGGTCACCAAATCAACTTGAGTGCAAATTGAATTTGGCGGGATGGCGTCTGTGTGGAGGTAATGAGGCCGGCGTTACCGATGGGATTTCCCATCGAATCGAACACGTTTCTGTTGTCGAGGGGCGGAGAAAAATTGGCGTGGTTTACGATGTTAAAGAACTCTGCGCGAAACTGGACGTTGAAGGCGTCGGAGATTCTCTTGATGAAATTGTTTTTGAACAACGAAAAATCGAAATTCACCAGGCCCGGGCCGATCAGCGTGTTGCGTCCCAGGTTGCCGCGCAGGTTGAAACATCGCAAATCTCCGGGAGGGAGCTGCTCCCGAGCACCGTTCGGACCGATCGGTGGCGCCGGGTCGCAGTTGGCAGTGAAAAAGGATTGACTGGGGGCCGTTGGAACGGTGAAGCACTGCGTTTTGATGTAGTGATTCGGGTTCCCGGGGTTCACAAGAGACCCACAGCCCACGCCGCCAAGCAAATCAGGCACATCCACGCTAGGGTCTGTGCCCGAGACGCCGAGCGTGTCTCCCGCGAAGCCCGGCGTGAAGGGAACGCCCGTACTCACCTGAAAAATTCCTCCAATCTGCCATCCTCCTAGTCCCCAATTCGCGAGCCCCGACTTCCACATCGGCGTGCCAAGTTCCCACGTGTAGTTCGCGCTCAGGCTATGGCTCACGTTGAAATCCGCCAGGCCCCGATTGAGCCGGAGATTGAAAAATAACGGACTCGAGATGGAGTTGGTGTATTCGTCTCCGACCATGCTTCCCGACCCAGTGTCGATCGTCTTTCCCCACGTGTAAGAGCCCGCCAACTGAGAGTTCCGTCCGATCTTCTTCTTGACCTGCACTTGAAGCGCGTCGTAGTAGGCGCGGCCATCCCAGAAGCCCGCAGTGATTCGCCCTGCGTTTGCGTTCAGGCGCGTGCCGCTCCCGATAGGCACGGGCCAAACATAGCTTTGGGGAGTGAGCGTTACCGGCAAAACGATGTCCGCTTCTTCGGTGCGGAACGGTTGGTGAATGGCGCGCGAGCCCACATACCCAACCCTCAAGCTGGTATCGGCCGAGAGTTGGCGTTGCATCGTGAGGTTCCACTGCATCACGTAATTGCGGCCGGGATGCGGCTCGAAGAACGCCTGCCGGAACGTATTCGTCGAGACCGTGAGCGCCGCAAAAGCCGCGCTTGGAAACTTTCCGGGATTGCTCGCGCTTGCGGATTCAAAAAACGGCGCCGAAAACAGCTCATTCATTTGAAACAAATAGGGCAGGGGCAAGACGTCGAAGACTCCGAAGCCGCCGGAAACTGAGGTCTTGCCATCACGGAAAGGATCCCAGGAAAATCCCGTGCGCGGCTCGAAGTTCAGAAGCGTGGGATTAGAAATCAGAGGATCTCCCAAATGAGGAGTGGCGTCGTTAAAGTTGCGGAGAATCGTCAGCTTGCCCTGAACCTCAGTAATGACCGTGGACATTTCGTAGCGCAGCCCCAGATTGATGGTGAAGTTCGGGCGCCAGCGCCAATCGTCCTGAGCATAGGTTCCCAAAATGGTTTGACGAATGCCGCGCGGGCTGATGGCACTCGGGATGGCCGCGCTCAGCGAGATGGGGTGGTTGGTGAGGAAGCCGGAGAGCGAATCGAAAAGGAACTCACCGTTTGGACTGCTCACCCCAAGTTCGTTATCGCGAATGCGCTCGACGCCCACGCCGAATTTGAGGGAGTGGATTCCGCGGGACCAGGTGAAATCGTCGTAGGTCTGAATCGTAGTCCAATGGAAATGATAGTTTGTGGGTGCGCCGATGCCGCCGGTAAACGAGGTGATTCCAGGCACGATTATAGCCGCAGCATTGTGGCCGGGAACCGTAGCGAAGGAGGGATCGGCAGCGGCGGGATTTCCCGACGGGAAGGTTAGGCCCGTGGAAGCAACGACTCTGTAGATACCGAATCGCAAAAAGTTCAGCAGATGAGGATTAAACGTATGGGCTTCGCTGACGGTAAAGAATTGCCGGCGCGAATCGTAGCCGGCTCGTTTGTTGTTTAGTTCATCGGGCTGGCGGACGGTTCCGCTGTCAAACATGTAGGTTGCGGAAAGCGTGTCCTTGGCGGAAAATTTCTGGTCGACCCGCGTCGTAAAGTAATTCTCCGGCGTTACTTGCTGTCCTGAAAAGGTGTAAATCCCAGTGTCGCCAGGTCCGAGCAATCCGCCGTTCGGCAGAGGGTAAAAGGCGTTGACGAAGCGAAGGATATCCGGGTCGACCGTGACCGCTCCGGTCGACAAATCCCCTGCGCGTGCCGCTGGCGAAGGAACTGTATCCACCTGCGTGACGCCCAGAGATTGCCGCAGGCCTTCATAATCTCCAAAAATAAAAGTGTGCTCCTTCCAGAGCGGGCCGCCTGCGGAAGCTCCAAATTGATTTCGCCGAAACGGCGGTCTTGTAGCGGCGTCGAAGAAATTCCGAGCGTCCAGCGCGCTGTTGCGGATGAATTCGAAGAGGTCGCCATGGAAAGTGTTGCTGCCGGACCGCGTGGTTGCACCTACTACTCCGCCGGAAGAACGGCCAACCTGTGCTGGGTAGTTGCTGGTGAGCACGGTGAACTGCTCGACTGCGTCGACACCCAAATTGACTCCGAGGGCGCTGCCCGGAGAGCCGTTGGCATAGTCGTTCACGCTGATGCCGTCCAGGCGCGCATCGTTTTGACGCGGCCGCCCACCGGAGATGGTCATTTGCGTTCCAAAACCATATTTGCCTTGCCCGGAGGATTGCGTGCGAGCAGTCTCGACTCCCGGCTCAAGCGCAGCCAGATCGGAGGCAGAACGCCCATTCAAGGGGAGCTCGAGCACGCTTTGCGAGTTGACGACCCCGCTGACGGTTGACGAAGCCCTCTGTTCGCTGCCCGAAGACAGGGTCAGATTGGCCACTTGGTCCTGATCTGCATTTATGGCCACGAAGGCGCGGACGGAGATAAATCCGGGAGCTGAGGCAGAAACCTCATAGTTCCCTGGCGCCAGATTCGCCAGTTTGTAGGACCCGTCCTCTCCCGCCTTTGTGGAAACAGTGCTGCCGCTTGCCAGATTCTTGACCGAAATCTGCGCAGTCGGAAGGGGAGAGCCGGAGGCCGACTTGACCGTGCCGGAAAGGTTTCGTGCCGGCATCTGCCCAAGAGCGGCAAGAGGAATCCACAGGGCAAGGGCCACGCTGACTCTGGCCGCAGGAATCGCTCTTGAAATCCGATCGAGCTGACGGCTCACGGTTGTTCTATCCGGAAGGCGGTTCATTTTAGCGCCCTAATAGAATCGCGCAAACACCGCTGCTAAGAACTTCGATCCGCAGCGAGCTCTCCGGCCAGATGGTGCCGCAGAGCGCTCTCATCGAGTTCGTTTTCCCAACGAGCAATCACCAAGGTAGCGACGGCATTGCCAATCATGTTGACAATGGCGCGGCACATACTCAGGAAACGATCGATGCCCAAAATCAACGCCATTCCGGCGACCGGTATCGCGGGGATGACCCCCATGGTGGCAACCAGGGCAATGAAAGCGGCTCCTTGCACCCCGCTCGCGCCCTTGGAGGTAAGGAGGGCGACACCCAGGACGGTGAATTGCTGAAAGAGAGTCAGATGCGTGTTGGTCGCCTGAGCCACGAATAATGCCGCAAGGGTCATGTAGAGACTGGTGCCGTCGGCGTTGAAGGTGTAACCCGTGGGGACGACCAGGCCGACAAGAGTCTGGGAACAACCAAGTTTTTCAAGCTTGGCCATGAGCGAGGGCATGACCGGTTCTGAAGAACTGGTGGCTAGGACAACGAGGAGTTCCTCGCGAAGAAACCAAAGGAAGCGCAAAATGCCGAAACCCGCCACGCGCGCGATTCCCCCCAGTACAACCACGACGAAGAACAAGGCCGTGATGTAGAGAGTGGCCATCAACTTTGCGAGAGGTCCGAGGGAAGCCAGACCATATTTTCCGATGGTGAAGGCCATTGCGCCAAAGGCGCCTAGGGGAGCAAAGCGCATCAGGAGGGCCACCACGCCGAAGACAATCCGCGTGAGAGTATCCAAGAAATCGACCAGTGGCTTGCCACGCGAGCCGGCGAGAGATAAAGCAAAGCCGAAAAGAAGAGAGACGAGAAGGACTTGCAGAATGTCACCTTTGGCGAAAGCGTCGAAAACTGTGGTTGGAATAATGTGGATCAGAAAGTCGGTAACACTCTGCGCTTTGGCTTGTCCCGCATATTCGGCCACCGCCTTGGGGTCGAGCGTGGCGGGATTGACATTGAAGCCGCTACCCGGATGAACCAGGTTCCCGACGACGAGTCCGATCAGCAGCGCAAGCGTCGAGACGACTTCGAAATACAAAAGAGCCTTGCCTCCGACACGGCCGACTTTCTTCATGTCTTCCATTCCAGCAATCCCGGTTACCAGGGTGCAAAAGATCACCAGAGTGATGATCATAGTGATCAACCGAATAAAGGCGTCTCCGAGCGGTTTCATCGCAACGGCAGTGTGTGGGCTGACATAGCCGAGGACGATGGCCATGACGACACCGAACAGAACTTGAAAGGAGAGTCCCGTGTAGAAAGGCTTCTTACGCGGAAGCGAGATCCTTGCGGTTGCAGCGGGAGGAATCTGCATCACTCAGCCTTTTTGCAGCGCCTGACGAAGTTCGCGAACATCGCGCAGAGTCTCGAGTGCGACCAGCTTGTCGATCAGCGTGGAGCAAGCAGCAGCACCGAGGACCGGAGTGATGAGGTCGCGGGCCTTGGCCACGACCTCGTCGCGCGTCATGGGATTTTCCGCAGTGCCACGGACGTCACGAATCCACTCGCTGAGTTGCGCGCCATCCGCGAGCGTGAGTTCGACGATGGCCTCGCGGCGTGGGCGCCGCGCATCGATGCGCGGATCGGCAGCCACTTCGACTTTGGCGCGCTGTCGCAAAACGGCCGGATCCTGCATGCGCGCCTTGTCGTGCGCCGAAGCAAAGGTGACGGTTTTATCAAGGAGCATAATGGCGACCATGTGTTGCATGCAGATGTCTGGCATTTCGCGGTTACTGACGGTGTTCGCTTCATCGCTGGCGATGCGCACCACAACTTTCTGCACGTCATTCGCAGTGATGGATCGTTTCTGGAAGAAGCCTGTAAGCGCGTCGAGCGGCGCCTGGATCGGAGAGCCCACGGTCCACTTCTTGATGTTGGTGCGGGTGATTTCATAGCGCTCGCCGAGCCTGTTGATGAGCTGAGACGCGTCGGCCTTCAGTGCGCCATTTTCCCTGGGCGCGTAGGCGTCGAAGAAGTTGTCGGGCCCCGAGAAAACGTCGTCGACGCCGGTCCAGCCCGAGCGAATGAGCATGGCGGTGGTGACGCCGGCGGCGGCGGGTTTCCCTCCGAAAAGAAAAGCCTTTTCCATGTGCTCCGCGTCGCGCGCCCAGGCGCCGATTCCCGAAGCCTGCTGTGCAGAGTAATCCAGCAGGAACCGGAACTGTTGCGGATTTAAGCCGGCCGCACAGCCAGCGGCCGCGGCTGCGGCAAACGCGGCGACGGTGCCGTGCGTGCTGCGATGCGTGGCCGCTTGGTAAGCCGGACCGCCCATGCACATGGTTACGCGCGGGCCGACATCATAGCCGAGCGTCACGGCGCGAAGGAAGTGGGCGCCGCTGATGCCGAGCAGCTCCCCGGCGGCAAAGGCAGCTGGCACAACAGAAACGCCGGGATGCGAGCGGGAAGGACCGTGGGAGTCGTCGGTTTCATCGGAATGGGCGAGGACGCCATTGGTGAATGCGGCTTCGATGGGGCCGCACACGGTGCGGGAAGCCACTACGGTTGCGACCTCCTTTCCGCCGTAAGCCTGCGCAAACTGCAAGGCTGCGCGACCAGGTGGCAGTTCGGAACCGGAGATCATCGCGGCAAACGTGTCCAGGACATGATGCTTGGCTTTTTCGACGACTTCCTCGGGAAGTGGGCGTGTCGCGGCCTGACTCATGTAGCTGCTAAGTCTTTCCATGAGCGGGCTGGCCGCAGGAGAGGGAAGAGGCGGGTCTTGGCGAACGTAAGGTTGGGCAAGGGCAGAGCCGGATGGAAGAGCGCTAGAAGCGATGGCCAGGGCTGCAAACTCGAACAAGCCGCGCCGTGAAAGAGTCGGACACGTGTTGCAAGCCGGTTCGTGACTCCGTTCATCAGATCCCATTTCTGTGCTTCTCCTTGCTACAGATGGTACCGGAGGAAATTGCTTCACAAACGCGCTCTGAAGAAGGCCACCCCGCCGCGTACTGACGATATGTCAGCGCGCAATTTAGTACCTGAAAAAAGGATTAATTTTTCTTTAGAAAGAAGAAGCGGTTTCCGCGACCCTTGCCAAAGCCGCGCCCGCTAGCCGGCAAGTTCTTTCATGACGCGATATAAGTTCTTTTTTGCTTCGAAACCGATACCGGGAAGCTGTGGCAATCCGACGTAGCTGTCTTCGACGGCAATCCCGTCAGCGAATCCGCCAAAAGGCTGGAAGACGCCGGGATAGGATTCATTGCCGCCGAGGCCCAGGCCGGCCGCGATGTTGAGCGACATTTGGTGCCCGCCATGAGGAATACAGCGCGTGGGAGACCAGCCGTACTCCGTCAGCATTTCGAGAATGCGCAGGTATTCCACGAGGCCGTAACTGAGCGCGCAGTCGAATTGCAAAACATCGCGATCACGACGCAAGCCCGCGTAACGGATAAGATTTCGCGCGTCCTGGAGGGAAAACAGATTTTCGCCGGTGGCCATCGGCCCGGAATAATGCTCCGCGAGCTTGGCCTGAAGCTCGAAATCGAGTGGGTCGCCGGGTTCCTCATACCAGCGAAGACCATAAGGAGCGAGTGCCCGCGCATAGGCCAAGGCGGTGTCCAGGTCGAAACGGCCGTTGGCGTCGACTGCCAATTGATCCGGTGTTTTTAGGATTTTCAGCACGGCTTCGATACGCCGCAAATCTTCGGAGAGCGGCGCACCACCAATCTTCATTTTCACGACGGAGTAGCCCAGGGCGAGGTAGCTGCGCATTTCGTCCTGCAAGGCGGAGAGATCTTTGTTCGGATAGTAATAGCCGCCGGCGGCGTAGACGAAAACTTTGGCGTCGAAACGTCCTCCGCGGTAGCGGTTCGCGAGAAGGCGATATAAAGGAAGCCCGGCAATTTTCGCGACGGCGTCCCACACGGCCATATCCAGCACGCCGACGGCAACCGAGCGCTCGCCATGGCCTCCAGGCTTTTCGTTGCGCATGACGACGGCCCAGATGCGATGAGGATCGAGATTTTCGCCTGTTTCATCGAGCAGCGACTCAGGAGGCGCGGCTTTGAGGCGGGGGAGGAAGCGATCACGCAAGAGCCCGCTCGGCGCGTAGCGGCCATTCGAATTGAAGCCGTAGCCAATCATCGGCTTGCCGTCGCGCACCATGTCGGTGACGAGCGCGAGGACACTCACGGTCATCTGGCTAAAGTCGATGTAGGAGTTACGAATGTCCGATTTGATGGGGACAACGGTGTCGCGGATATCGACAATGCGCACGGTGCTTCCTTCTTTGTCCTGCTGTCTACCGCAAGCTCTTCAGAAAAACGAGCCTGCTAGTTGCGCTGTAAAAGTGGCCGAAGCTCCCGAATATCGCTGACACTTTCGAGATGAAATATTTTGTCGACGAGACTCGAGCATTTCGTTGCTCCGAGGACTGGCGTGATGAGGTCCGTCGCCTTGGCAATGATTTCGTCGCGCGTCATGGGATTTTCGGGAGTGCCGCGAACGTTGTCGACGCGCTCGGTCAGGTGAGAGCCGTCGGTCAGCGCAACGTCGACAATGGCCACGCGCAATGGCATGAGGCGTTCCAGTGCTGCGTCTGGGATGAGCTGAACTTTCGCTCGTTCGCGAAGCGTCGCCGGGTCTTTCAAGCGCACCCTGTCATGCGCCGAGGCAAAGCTGACCGTCTTGTCGAGAAGCATCACAGCAATCATGTGCTGCAGGCAGATGTCGGGGATTTCGCGGTTGTTGACGATGGCCGCTTCATCGGTGGCAAGTCGTACGGACAGTTGCCGCACATGGGCGGACTCAAACGGATGCTGCTTACGCAAAAGGACCAAGGCGTCGAGCGCCGCCTGGATCGGGGAACCCACGGGCCACTTCTTAATGTTGGTTCGCGTCACTTCGTAGCGCTCGCCAAGCTTGTCGACGAGCCCGGCGGGATCGGCGTGGGGGTTGTAAGCCGCGAAGAAGTTGTCTCTTCCGGAGAGAATGTCGTCCACGCCGGTCCAGCCGGCTTGCACCAGCAACGCCGCAGTGACGCCGCTACGGGCGGTCATGCCGCCGAAATGGAAGGCTTTCTGAACGTGGTCGGTGTCGCGATTCCATGCTCCGAGACCCGAAGATTGATGCGCCGCGTAGCCCAACATGCAACGCATTTGCTGCGCGTTCAAACCTGCGGCGCAGCTTGCCGCCGCTGCAGCGCCAAAAAGGGGAGAAATGCTGTGGGTGCTCCAATGGCTTTCTGCTTCGAACCGCTGACCGCCCAGAGTCATCGTGAAGCGCGGGCCGATGTCGTAGCCCAGCGCCGCAGCCCGCAAGAAATGTGTTCCGCTGACAGCAAACCGCTCCCCTGCCGCAAGAGCGGCAGGAAGGACCGCGCAGCCAGGATGAGATTGCGAGGGAGAGTGTGAGTCGTCGGTCTCGTCGGCGTGGGCGAGCACGCCGTTTGTCAAAGCCGCTTCGATTGGCCCGCACAAGAAGTTCGACGCCACCACCGTGGCGACCTCTTTGCCACCGTAGGAGCGGGCGAACTCCAGGGCAGCGCGCCCGGGAGGCAACTCGGAACCGGAAATCATGGCGGCGAGAGTATCGAGCACGTGTTGCTTCGTTTTTTCAACTACTTCTTCCGGCAGCGCGCGGGAGCGCGCCTCGCTCATGTAAGTGCTGAGGCGTTCCATGACCGAACTTGTTTCTCGTACAGCGCGGCTGGCAAGGGGAGCCGCGCTGGCGAAGGCCATCTTCGGCCTGAGTGCCGCAGATGCAATGGCCAGGCCGGCAATCTCAAAGAGTCCACGACGGGTCAAAGACGGGCTGGCACGCCGGTCTCTAGAATCGTCACGCGCAAGCAGCTCCATGATCCTTGTTCTCCTCTTCGATGGGCATGATCACCGGACAAGTACATATTGGTCGAATTGCACCGCCCGTCAAGAAGCTACCGGATGCTTCTCGAGGAGGCCGAAAATAGCATTAATTTATCTTTAGACCCCCGGAACACGCCTCGACCGCTAAGTTTCATCGGTGACGGGCTGAGGCTTGGCCAAAAGTGCCGCTCCCAGTCCACATGCTGCCGCAAACGAAAGCCATAGACCGGGAACCGCGAGGTTACCGGTGGCATGAATGAGATAAATGCCGATGGCGGGCGTAAAACCGTTGCCAGGCTATAGGCAAGGGAGAACCCGGAAGTCCTCACGTTGACCGGCATGACCTCCGTTAAGAAAACCACCATTGCCCCGTTGTAGCTGCCGAAGATGCAAGACAGCCAGAGTTCCACTGCCAGCAATCTCGCGAACGACGGCGAGCGAACCAGCCACAACATCGCCGACGAGCATCAGAAGGCATGCAGGCGATGGAGAAGATTCCCATGGACATAAGGCCAAGCGTCAGCAGGAGGCCGGCGCGGCGGCCGTGTTTGTCGGTATACGCGCCAAGCACAATGGCGCCGAGGGGGCGCATCAAAAACTCTGCGCCGAAAGTCATCAGCGACAACATCAACGACAAAAAGGCGTTGCCGGCGGGGAAGAAGGCTTGGCCGATGGCCGAGGCGTAATAGCCAAAGACCATGAAGTCGTACATCTCAAGAAAGTTTCCGCTGGAGACGCGCACCACCGACCAGATTTTGGCGCACCGGTCAGAGGAGCTGAGCATGGGATTTCATTGTGAGAAGGGCATCTTATTTTCTTGCCGCGCGGCGGAAGACAAGTGGAATCGTGGGAGCGCCGAGCGCAGCGTCTAATAGGCCTCGCTTGCCCAGAGTTGGCCTTCCCACTTACTTTCCCTGGCTGACCTGGGCGGCAATGGCTGCACCTAGCTCTTTCGTGGAAGCAGTACCTCCGATGTCCGGAGTGCGCACGCTCCCTTGGGCCAAAACTGCGGCGATGGCGGCTTCCATAGCGTCGGCGGCTTCTGAGTGGGCCAAGTGCCGGAGCATCATGGCACCAGACCATATCTGTCCGATGGGATTGGCGATTCCTTTTCCCGCGATGTCCGGCGCAGAACCGTGAACCGGTTCGAACATGGAAGGGAATTCCTTCTCCGGATTCAAATTCGCCGATGGCGCGATGCCAATCGATCCGACGACCGCGGGGCCAAGGTCGGAGAGAATATCTCCGAAAAGATTCGACCCGACAACGACGTCGAACCAGTCGGGATGGCGGACAAAGTGCGCGGTCAGGATGTCGATGTGAAATTGGTCCGTCCGCACGTCGGGATACCCCGTAGCCATAGCCCGAAAACACTCATCCCAGAAGGGCATGGTATGGATGATCCCGTTGGATTTCGTCGCCGAAGTAAGATGTCTTTTTCGCGTGCGGGCTAATGCAAAGGCGTAGCGCAACACGCGATTAACGCCACGTCGTGTGAAGACCGTCTGCTGCACGGCCATTTCCTCTTCGGTTCCTTCATACAGCCGGCCGCCAATGTTGGAGTATTCGCCTTCGTTATTTTCACGGACGATGCAGAATTCAATTTGACCAGGCTTCCAGTGCTTGAGCGGGCTCTCAATTCCTTCCAACAGCCGCACGGGCCGCAGATTGACGTACTGCCGGAAGCTGCGGCGGATCGGGATTAAAAGCCCCCACAGCGAAATATGATCCGGAACATCCGGGTGTCCCACGGCGCCGAGAAAAATCGCGTCAAAACTCCGTAGTTGTTCGAGGCCATCCGGCGGCATCATTCTTCCGGTCTTGATATACGTTTCGCAGCTCCAATCGAAACATTGCCAGGTGAAACGGAATCCAAAGCGCTTTGCCGCGGCCTCCAGCACGCGCATGCCTTCGGGCACAACTTCTTTGCCGATGCCGTCTCCAGGGATCACGGCAATGCTGAATGTTTGCATCGACTGAGCGCCTATCCTTTTTCGAGCGACAGCAAAGGTGACAACGTGCGCACATCGGATACTGATTCCAAGGCCTTCACACCATCGATGATCTTCTCCGTTTTGGCTTTTGGCCACTCGGCGTATTCGGCGCAGCCTCGGAATTTCCATGCCGCTTCTTCGAGCGTCATGGGATCGGCGGGACTGCCTTTTCCTAAATCAGCGCGGCCTGCGATCACCCGCCCGTCCTTGAGGTGAATTTTGAGCAGGGAAGTCATTTTGTCATAACCGGCCTTCTCCGCTTCCGGGTCCACATAAAAATTGACCCGCCGAATCATCTCCTGAACATCCGCTCTCTGCACGATTTGATCGGTGAACTCACTCAAGCCCGCCTTGTCTCGCAAAAGCAGAATGGCCGGGCAGAACAGTAGGATGCACCAGGAGGCCGCAGATGCGATCTTTTGCTGCCGAGAGTTGCGTATCGTCAAAATCGTCCACATGAATGGATACGCTGTTTGTCCAGGCGGCAAAGCGCGGAGAAGTTTTGAGTCCCGCCCCGATCACCGAGGCCTTTCCGCCGCACACGCCAAGATGCTCGAGATGCTCGCGGCAAATTACGCCCGATCGCGCCAGAGATCCGGCGAGAGCAAGATCCAGTCCATCAAGGATCGACTTTTTTCCAAGTTCGATGACCTCCGAAGGGATATCTTCGTATCTTGTTTCAACGACAAACTTCCCCACGTGGTTCGTTAGTCCACGAACTTGCGGAAAGTCGGCCCGCGAAGGTATTGCTGTTCTTTCAGCAGAGATGAAAAAGGAGCTCGAAGCGATGGCTCCGAGGGATGGCTTGCCAAACTCGCGCCTGTGCATGGCTGGTGTCGAAATTCTCCTACGGTTGTATATCGTACACCCGCACTTCGGCGTCTTTGCCTTCGCGGTGAGGCACAGCCAGGTAGTAGCGATTCAGTTCGGGCACGAGAATGCCGGTTTTTGCGCGAAAGCCTCCTTGCACTTTCTCCAGGAGAGAGTAGTGATCGGGATCCTGTTGTTCAAAAACGTCGAGATAGCCATCTCCTGCGAGATAAATCCGCTTGTATTTTGCGTCGTAAGCCGCGTCGTCCACCATCCCAACGGAGGGAAGCTCGGCGATGACTTTGCCAGTATCCGAATTCAGAACGATCAGCCTTCCCGGCTTGCGCGCCGAGACGAAGAGACGATGATTTGCTTCGTCGAAGGCCATGGCGACGTTGGTCTGATCGCCCGGGGGCAAGGGCCAAGTCGCCAGCAGGGAGCCTTTATTGCGGTCCAGAACGCCGACGGTATTTTGCCCCGTGATGTTACAAAACAGGCGGGGGCCGGACTTTTCCAGCACGAGGGCTTCCACACGGTTGGAAACGACTTTGATATCGCGAAGCTTCTTGGAGGCGTTTGTGTCAATGACGCTGATCAAGGAATAAGGAGTATGGGCTTCTCTACCGCCATTAACGACATACAAGTAGCGTGTTGCCGGATCATAGGCGATGGAGTCGGCATCAATGGATACTTTGATTTCGCCAAGCGGCTTATACGTTTCGCTGTCATAGACTCTGACAGCCGAGGCATCGCCCTCCACGACAAAGAGTTTCTTGAGGTCCTTTCGATACAGAATGGCGTGGGGCGCCTTTGCATCTTCGATTGTGTGGACGCGTGTGTTCGTGGCGGTATCCAGTACATCCACCTTGTCATTCTCTTCGTCAGTGAGAAAAAGCCGGTGCCCGTCGATGTCGGGCGCAAAATGATCGAAGTCGCCGTCCTTGAGTCCCGGTAAAGGAATGGTCGCCACGAGCTTCAACGGCTCTTTGGTTTGCGCCATAACGTGGGAGGGAAAGGCCAGCAACAGCATGACAATGAACCGCCTACTCATTCGATCCTCCCTACGTTAGCTTAACGGCCAGCGCCCTGCGTGACTGACGGGGCAGAAATCTTCTGAAAATCCAAACCTGGCAAAACTGGGGTCTTCTCGAGCCTCACGGCGTCCAGGGAGTTGGGATTTAACCCAAGCAAAGTCAAGATGCTTGGCGCGATTTGCGAGGTTTGCACAGGAAACTTGATGAGGGACCGACCAAGTCCAGGGAAGGAAACCAGAAGCGGCACATTACGGTCGGCTTCCGTATTACCACCGTGCTCCGCCACGAAAGCGCTGTCTGCATCAACGTAAATCTGGCCTGGAACAGGCTGAATGAGGATATCGGGTACGCGCGGATCGTTCTTGGGGTCATTAAACATCAGCTTTAGGGCCTCCCCGGAGTAAATCTCTTGGATGCCGGCTTCGTTCTGTATCTTTCGTAGAGCGTCGACGACTGCGGGCGTGTGATCGTGATCCGAGAGCCACAGCAAGACGACACTTCCATCTTGTTCGATAAAAGCCAACAGGCCCTCGCGAACTGAGGCGACGGTTTTAGGAATTGTTTCCAGATCAGCATGCCTAAGGCGCATCGGATCAATCGGTGAATCCCCATGCTTGGCGGTCACAATGACGAGCGTGGATGCCAACAGGTTCTGACTACCGAGCCGGTCAAGCAATTTTTTGATGGATTGATCGGTATGATGGAAGGCTTCCTCGAGGAGCGGGCTTGGCTTTCCGCTGCTATCGAGATAGCCGCCACTTTTGGTCTTCTGGGCCACACTGATTGCTTGAAAATTCATTCCGAATAGGGCAGGAACGCCGACGTGGCGCGATCCTCCGTGGTCTTTGCCGTCGATTTCGTTCAGCATCGCTGCAACTTTCAGGTCGTCGTACGATTCAATATTTTTTATATCCCGGAAGGGTCGGACCTCCGGTGTGTAGAGATCGTCTACTCCCTTGCCCGACGGACCATTCACGAAGTCATAGGCGGGGTGCTTGTCGGACCACGCGGTCCGACGACCACTTTTCCTAATAACCTCAAAGACGGTGTTTACGCGAAGGAAGTCGTGGGGGAGAACCGGCGCGCAGCCCTTCTTGGGATCTCTCGGCAATTTTGCGAGATCAATGCCTCCGCCGCCATCAACGGCATCGCGATTGAGGTCAATCGAGGAATCGAAAACTACGGGAGTTCCCACAGTGGAGCAGTCAGATGCCGGCGGCGACAGACTTCGATCGTAGGAATTCTCGAAGAGCACTCCCGTTGCGGTCGGAGACCCTCCTGTCACCATGGAAAGCAATCCAGGCCACGAATTGGAAGGGAATGTAGTGAAGGCATTGGAATAAGTAATGCCATGGGCACTTAGTTGCGCCAAGGCCGAGTCCGGTTTTTCGTTGACGAGCCTTGCCAAGTCAAGGCTATGCATTCCGTCAATGCTGAGCAGCAGGATGCGTTGTACGGAGGCATTCGAGCCCGACAGCCCACTCGGACCCGAGCGCTGCGCGTTTGAGAATATCGGGAACAGCAGTGCCAATGCGGACACGAAAGAAACGATTGCCGCGAAGGCAGGCCACGCGTGGACTTCTCTTTGACCGATTCTCATTCTGGAACCGCTATCCTCAAACGCGTAATATTCGTTGAGGCCATCAAAAATAGTCAATGTTGTTCGGCTGGACGAAAATGAAAGTGCGGCTGCTTGGGGGCAAAATCGGCTGATTTTGCAGGGGAACAATCTTGCCCAGGAATGTCGGAGCTAAACAGAAATTAATCTTGGGTTAAGTTGTGGTCCGTTTGAATGCATTATGCTCTGACGCGCTGCTCCACGGTGACATTTGTGCTCGAATGCAGAGCCACCTTTTGCAATTCAAACGGACCAAAATCCAGATAGTCTGGCAGGGAGAGAAAATGAAGAAATGCTTTCCGATCCTCACGATGATGCTTGCCCTCTTCGGAGTAGAAGCTCGGGCTCAGGATCCGGCTCCTCTGAAACTCGTCGAGACCATTAAGTTGCCCTCGGACATCAAAGGAAATTTCGATCACTTCGCAATTGACGTAAAAACCAGCCGGTTGTTTGCAACCCCGGAAGGCTACAAGTCCGTCCTTGTTTTCGACGTGCCAAGCGGGAAGCTGATTCACACCATTCGCGGCATCGAGAAACCCCATGCGATCCTCTACCGGGAAGACCTGCGCCATTTGTATGTGACGGACGGGGAAGCTGGAGAATTGAAAATCTTTGACAGCACCAATTATGCTCTGCTCTCAACCGTGAAGCTACTGTTGGATACGGACTCGATTGGCTACGACCCGGAAACAAAACTCCTGTACATTGACAATGGCGGCGGCGACGTCCACGAAGCGTACTCCATGATTAGCGTCGTGGATACGACTGCTGGTAAAAAGGTGGCCGATATCAAAGTTGATGGCGATACCCTCGAAGCCATGCGGCTTGAAAAGTCCAGCCCCAAAATGTACGTGAATAACAAGGCCAAGAACCAGGTCGAAGTCATCGACCGGAACAAGCGGGAGATCGTGGCGAGCTGGCCGGTAACCAAGAGCAAGACCAATGTCGCCATGGCCCTGGACGAAGCGAATCATCGTTTGTTTATCGCCTGCCGCGCCGGAGATATCGTGGTGTTGGACACGGCTTCCGGCGAGGAGCTCACGGCGCTGCCGATCACCAAGGGAGTGGACGATCTCATTTATGATGCGGCAAGCCGTCGTCTCTACGCATCCGCGGACGGGAGTGTGGACGTTTACGAACAAACGGACCCTGACCATTACAAGTTGCTCGGGAAGGTGCCTACCGGCCCCATGGGAAGGACATCCTTGCTGGTTCCCGCACTGAAGCGATATTTTGTGGCCGTTCCACGGCATGGGACGGAGAGCGCGGAAATCCTGGTTTTTGAAGTTCACTAGAACCACTTGTGATCGACAGTTTGGATTGCCTGACGGAAAGCGCGCGTGAATCCTAGGGTGTTTTCCAATCGTTTGTTAACAAGCGACGAAAGCCTACTCGGGGGAGGAATGTCTTGAGAGTGCATTTTGCGAAAGTTTTGCTGAAATGCCGCGCTTTCAGCATGTTGGCTCTTGTCTTGCTTGGCGCAATTGCGCCGCCGCTGCGCGCACAGAATACCCAACCCGTGGCGATTCGCGCCGGACGCTTGTTTGACAGTAAGTCAGGCAGAATGCTTGAAAACCAGATCGTTCTTGTAGAAGGCGAAAAGATTTCGGCAGTGGGACCTGCCGACCAAGTGCAAATTCCTGCGGGGGCGCAGGTCATCGATCTGAGTAAAGCAGCGGTTCTCCCCGGATTAATTGATGGGCATACCCACGTATTCGGCTTTGGTCTCGATGGCGTCAAGCCGGGAGGCCCACCGTTCGCTAGCCCCATTAATGATACCCGCGAATACCGCACGCTTCTGGCCCTGGCCAACGCGCAAAAGGATCTTCGAGCGGGATTCACAACGCTCCGCGATTTGATGAGTCACGGCGGCGGCTACGCAGACGTCGACATTAAGAGGGCCATCAACCGGGGCTATTTCCAAGGTCCGCGCATGCAGGTTTCGACCATGGGGCTGGTGGCCACCGGCGAAGGGATTCTGGGCTCGCCGGAGGTCAGCCTGCCGGGGAATTACCAGGCTGTGGACAATCCGTGGGCCGCACGGCAGGCGGTTCGGGAGCAAATCCACTACGGTGCTGACTGGATCAAGTTTCATTCGACCTCGGACTACGAGTTTGAACCAAATGGAGAGTTGTTCAGCAATCCCACGTTCACAAAGGAAGAAGTCGACGCCATCGTGGATGAGGCTCATCGCCACGGCAAAAAAGCAGCTTGCCACGCGTTCGGCGGAGAAGGCTTGCGCAATTGCGTCCAAGCAGGCGCTGACACCATTGAACACGCCATCGATCTGGACGAGGCCACTGCCGACTTGATGAAGAAGAAGGGGCTCTACCTCGAACTAACGGCCTATCACTATTCTCTGTCTGATTACACGCTAGGAGATGCCAAAGCAACCGGGGGCAAGTACAGCCTGGAAGCGATGCGCGAGAAGAGCGGCCGCTTGGCGATTTCCCGGGGCTTGAAGATTTCATTTGGATCTGGCGTGGGACCCTTCCCCCACGGGACGCAGGCTGCCGAATTCTCCTATTTGGTCAAATACGGCATGACTCCCGCTCAGGCCATCCAAACGGCAACGAAAGTAGCAGCGGAAATGATGGGGTGGCAGGAGCACGTCGGGTCGATCGAGAAAGGAAAGTTCGCCGACGTCATCGCGGTTTCCGGCGATCCCCTGAAAGACATTACCGAGCTCGAACGCATAAGATTTGTCATGAAGGGCGGGCAGGTGATTCGGAACGACGTCAAGTGAGTCGGGCGGCGACGAACGAAGGCTGCTCCGGCGCGGTGCATACGGTCTCTGGCGAGTACTGACCTTCCGCCAATCATGCACTCGCGCCAGAGCTTTCTTCATGGTAATAAACAAGATGTATGCGCATTTTATTGGTTGAAGATGAGCGCAAGGTGGCGAGCTTTCTCGCGCGAGCCCTGCGCGAAAATACGTATGCCGTGGACGTGGCCGAGACCGGAGAAAAAGCACTAGAGCTCGGTACGGATGTGCCCTACGACGCCATTCTCCTGGATGTCCGGCTACCTGGCATGAGCGGCACCGAAGTCTGCCGCGAATTGCGGCAGCGGGGCATTGAAGCTCCAGTCCTGATGCTCACTGCCCGCGGCCTCGTCGAGCAGAAAGTCGAAGGCCTCGATGCCGGAGCCGATGATTACCTCACAAAGCCTTTTGTGCTCACCGAGCTTCTCGCGCGCGTCCGCGCGCTCGTGCGGCGCGGGTTCCATAGCGGCAACGCCAGGCTTCGATACGGCGACCTCGAGCTCGACCGGCACCGCCGCCGCGCCAACCGCGGAAAGGAAGTGATTCCCTTAACGAGCAAAGAATTTGCTCTCCTCGAGCTCCTGCTTCTCCGCGCACCTGAACTGGTTACGCGCAGTGAGATTGTGGAACACGTCTGGGATTGCCATTTCGACAGCGAGACAAATCTGGTCGAGGTCTACGTCAACCGCTTGCGCCAGAAGATTGATCACGACCGGCCTGCAAAGCTCATTCATACGATTCGCGGAGTTGGCTACCGGCTGGGAGCTTTGGAATCATGAGAGCCAAGACGCTCCGTTCCCGGATGATGGTGCTCTTTTGTTCTGTTGTAGGCGTACTGCTCGCTGCTTCGTACCTTGCTTTTTGGGCCCTGCTTGCCCGCGCTATCCCGGCGCAACTGAACCGCCAATTGTTGGAAACTTCTCGCCCCATACTCGCAGACATTGCTTCCGAACCGAATGCGCGCGACGTGGAGCGCCTCGACATTCCAGGGCAATTCTTCGAGGTCCTTGACGGAGAGGGGAAAGTGCTCCAACGCTCAAGAAACTTGACCAATCCGATCGACCTGAAAAGCTTAAAGCTCAACGGTTTGCATCCCGTATTCGGCATAGGTGCTGTTGGAAATTCCGAGTCCGTGCGCGTTGCGCTTATTCCTTTTGAGCAAGCCGCCGGGCACAGGTTCCTGGCGATCGCGATCCCCACATTCGGGACCAATCGCTTATTAGATACTTTTGGCGGCATTACCTTGCTGCTCTTTCCGTTGAGCTTACTACTCACCGCAGCAATCTCCGCCTTTTACGTGGGGAAAAGCCTTACGCCCATCAAGGCGCTTACGCGGCACGCCGAACTCATGGCCAAACGGGTGACCGATCGCCAGGGATTCTGGGAGCCGTTGCCCATTGCTTCGCCGCATGACGAGTTGGGGCGTCTTGCGGAGACCTTCAATCAACTCCTGCAAGGCATCGATTCCGCGGTTCGCCAGCTGCGCCAGTTCGTTACGGATGCTTCTCACGAATTGCGCACACCGCTCGCGGTACTGCACGGCGAGACCGAGCTGATTCTTTCCAAGCCGCGCACGGCGGACGAATACCGAAAGACTCTTGCTGCGATTGACGACGAATTGAAGAAACTGACGCGAATCGTAGAAGGGTTGTTCACACTCTCCATGGCCGATGCGGGCCAGTTGCGCTTGGAAAACGAACCGCTCTATATCAATGAAACGCTAGAAGAAACTTGCGCACTGGTTGGCCCGCGGGCGCGGGCCAAGAATATTTCCATCGTGCGTAACCTCAACCAAGAAGTTGCCTATCTCGGTGACGAGGCCTTCCTGCATGAGCTGTTTTTGATTTTTCTGGACAATGCCATTAAGTATTCTCCTTCCGATTCGCAGGTACGCGTCAACCTCGCGCAAAACGGAAATTCACTTCGAATTTGCTTTGAGGATCAAGGTATTGGAATAGCGAGCGAGCATTTGCCTTTTATTTTCGAGCGTTTCTACCGCGCCGCGCGTCCGGGAAACGGTGAAGTACACAGCGGCGGGCTCGGGCTGGCGATTGCGCAGGCCATCGCTCGCGCGCAGGGCGGATCCATTACCTGCCAAAGCACGTTGGGCTCGGGCTGCACCTTCACGATCCTTTTGCCTGCTTCACCAGCTGTGGAAATTTCTCCCAAAGATTCACCTGAACGGAAATTAATCTTGGGTTAAGGCACGGGCACGGACTATACAATAGGCTCCACCCAAGTGTGGAGGTGATCCGTGCCATTTCGAAGCATTTCCGCAGTGTATTCGTCTGGCCGCACCCTTTTAGCTTTCCTGATCCTTGGCATTCTTTCCGCCGTTGCGGTGTGGGCCCAGGTAGCCGGAGGAACGATTTCTGGCACCATAACCGATCCATCGGAGAAATTGATACCTCAGGCCCAAGTCTCCATCACCAACGTGGCGACGGGAATTACTACTACCGTCATGACCAACGCGGACGGTTTTTTTACCGCCCCCAACCTGCTTCCGGGAGAATACGAAATCACCGTCGCGGCGAAGGGCTTCAATACCGAGGGTCGCAAAGGGATTACACTTACGGTTGGGGCAGAGCAGGTCTTCAATCTCACGCTCCACGTGGGGTCTGCGGCCAAAACGGTTGTAGAGGTCACAACCGAAGCGCCTGCCGTCCAGCTCGCCAGTTCCGACATCAGCGCCGTCGTTACGGCTAATACCGTGCGCGAACTTCCATTGAATGGCCGAAGCTGGACGGACTTGGCTGCCCTGCAACCTGGCGTGGACACCATTCAGACTCAGCCGACCTTTGCGACTGGCGCCGATCGCGGCAATCGAGGGTTCGGGCAGCAATTGACCATTTCCGGCGCGCGGCCTCAGCAGAATAACTACCGATTGGATGGCGTCAGCCTCAACGATTACGCCAACGGCGCACCCGGCAGCGTAATGGGTGGGAACCTCGGTGTAGATGCCATTCAGGAATTTTCTGTCCTGACCAGCAATTACTCGGCGGAGTACGGGAAGACCTCTGGAGGAGTGGTCAACGCGGTCACGCGGTCTGGCGCCAATGCCTTTCACGGCAGCGCCTACGAGTTTCTCCGAAACAGCGCGCTGGACGCCGCAAACTTCTTTGAGAATGCGGGCGGACATCCAAAGTCACCCTTCAAGCGCAATCAATTCGGCGGCGCGATGGGGGGGCCTATCGTCAAAAGCCGCACTTTCTTTTTTGCAGACTACGAAGCAATCCGCCAGTCGAAGGGCATTGCTTACTTCGATTCCGTGCCCTCCCCAGACGCGCGCAGCGGAAACCTCACCAACCCCACCGCGACTGTGACAATAGACCCTGCGGCACAGAAGTATCTCGCGCTTTATCCTATCCCTCAAAGCTGCGGAGGTAACGTTTGCCCGTTTGTGTATACCGGTCAGCAGGTTATTAACGAGAACTTTATCACCACCCGGCTGGACCATAAGTTTTCCGAGAAGGACAGTCTTTTCGGGACTTACATGTTCGATAGGACGCCGTATAGTTCACCGGACGGCATGGGCAACGTTCTGCTTGGCAGCTTAAGCTCGCGACAGATCGTTGCGGCTGAGGAAACCCACGGTTTCACCGCGACCTTTGTCAACGCCATCCGGTTCGGGTACAACCACGAATCCGTAAACAACAATCAGAGCGTGAGTGCCATTAACAAGGCAGCGGCCGATACTTCGCTTGGGGCCTTCGCCGGCCGGGATGCGGCCTTTTTGCACGTCGGAGGTGTCACCGACATGTCGGGCGGAGTTGGTGGACTTCCGACTTATCTGTACCGCTGGAGTTCCTTTCAGGGTTATGACGACGCATTCTTCAACCGAGCCAGGCATGCCATCAAGTTTGGCTTCGCTTTCGAGCGTATGTTCTCACAAGCCACTGCGCTCACGGACCCCAATGGAGTCTGGACTTTCGACAATTTGAAGGCATTTCTTCAAAATCAGCCGACGAAGTTCCAAGGAGGGATTGCCAGTTCCCTGACGCCACGACATTTTCGGCAGAACCTCATCGCTGGCTATGTACAGGATGACTGGCGCCCAAGGTCGAACCTGACGCTGAATCTTGGACTTCGCTATGAAATGGCCACGGTGCCGACCGAGACGCAAGGCAAACTGGTCAACCTCCGGCATCTCACCGATCTGTTGCCCGTCTGTGGCGTGATGGTCACCGGAGGCTGTTCCGGCACAGGGGCTTTGTTCTCGAACCCCACGCTTCATAACTTCGAACCGCGCGTCGGTTTTGCCTGGGATCCCATTCGCAATGGCAAGCTGGCTGTCCGCGGAGGAGCGGGTTTGTTCGATGTTCTGCCGCTCCCCTACCAATTCACTCTTTTGGAAACGCAAGCGATCCCTTTTTTCCAGTACACGACTCTAAAAGTAGCGGATTTTGCCAACGCTCAGCCTCCACAATCGCCGCTTACGTTTCCTGCCGTTCCACCTGCGGACATCACTGGAAACAAATCGCGCAGCACATTCATTGATTCGAATCCCAAGCGCAACTACGTCATGCAGTGGAACCTCAATGTGCAATACCAGCTCACCCCAAGTTTGGCAACTATGGTCGCCTACGTAGGGTCACGAGGCGTGCATCAGCCCTTCCGTGTGGATGAAGCCGACCTTGCGATTCCAAGCGTAACGCCAGCAGGGTATTTGTGGCCGGCGAACGACTCTCCCATTAATCCGGCCTTCGGCTCTATACGAGGAATGTTTTATCAAGGGCGCTCCTACTACAATGCCTTGGAGTTTCAGTTGGCACGCCGGATGAGCCATGGCTTTCAAATGCAGGGTACCTTCACTTGGGGAAGGAGTATTGACACTAGTTCAGCAACCGTTGCTGGCGACGCCTTCGGGAATTCGATTTCTAGCCTGGACTGGTTCGACATGAGATTGACCCGCGGCCTCTCTGATTTCAATGTGGGGCGCACGCTGGTCGTAAACGGCACTTGGGAAGTGCCGACGGCCAAATCATTCTCCGGACCGGGCCGCTGGATTACCGACGGATGGGAACTTGGCTTGATCCTCACCGTCAGCGACGGTGTGCCGTTTACTCCAACATGGGGCACAGGCGGAGACCCGGCAAACACACTGAGCGGCGACGACTTTGCCTATCCGAATCGGCTTGGTGGACCAGGCTGCGCGAACCTGACGAACCCGGGAAACCCCAATAACTACATCAAGACGCAATGTTTTGCGATTCCCACCGCCCCAGACTCTGCCTTCTGGAACGCAAATTGTATGGGGGGAGACTCGAACTCCCTGCAATGCTTCAATCTCCGCGGCAATGCTGGCCGAAACATTTTGATCGGTCCGGGCATTACCAACCTGGATTTCTCGGTGTTCAAGAACAACCACATCAAGCGCATCTCGGAGAACTTCAACGTGCAGTTCCGTGTGGAGATGTTTAATATTCTCAACCATCCCAATTTTGCGCCGCCGGGCCCGGGCGACGGCAATACCGACATTTTCGATGCGACCGGAGCATCGCTTGCGCCAACCGTGGTGCAAGGCGGAACTGCGGGTCTCTTGGTCAGGACGACGATTCCGGAGCGCCAAATTCAGTTCGCGCTCAAATTTATTTTCTAGCTGTCGGATCGATGAAACGAATCCAAGGTCAGACAGGAGATCTGTCCGAGGGTAACTTTGCAGTTCCGAATTCTCTTTGTCATCGTGGCTTCTGAGACAAGAATCAGTCGAATGGAACGCATGCTTATCCCGGGAGGAAGGGAATGAAGGGACCCAGGCTTCTCTTGGTTCTTTGTGGAGCCGCCGCATTGTGTGGCACGCTTTTGCCCGCCGACCCTTCAGGGGGTGGCTATCACCTGCTTACCAAGTACGATCTCGGCGCGGCGCCTGGCGGGAAAGAGTATTGGGACTACATGAGCTTCGATCCTTCGTCGCGGCGTCTGTATATTTCGCACAACACCGAGGTCAAGGTCGTTGAAGCGGACACCGGCAAAATTGTTGGCATCATCGCGGACCTCAAGCGCGTCCACGGCATTGCCCTCGTCCCTCATCTCGGTAAGGGGTTCATCAGCGACGGTGGTGCCGATGAAGCTGTCGTCTTCGATCTCAAGACCCTGAACGTCACCGGTCATATCAAGACCGGTGGCAACCCCGACTGCATCCTGTACGACCCCGCCTCAAAACACGTCTTTACGATGAACGGTAAGACCAACAATGCCTCCGTCATTGACCCGGCGAACGACACCGTGGTGGCCACGATGGATATGGGCGGCCGCCCCGAATATGCCGTCTCCGACGGCCACGGGACCATTTACGGCAACATTGAAGACAAGAATGAGGTAGTCGCTCTCGACTCCCGCGCCAACACCGTCAAGTCCCGTTGGCCCATCGCCCCCGCGGAAGAAGCCACCGCCATGGATATGGACCTCAAGCACCACCGGCTTTTTATCGGAGGCCGCAACAAACTTCTCGCAATTATGGATTCTGAGACTGGGAAAGTGATTCAAACATTTCCGATCGGCGCCGGCGTCGACACCAACATTTATGAGGCGCGAACGGGTCTGCTATTCACGGCAACGCGTGAAGGGACGCTGCACGTTTTTCACGAAGACAGTGCCGATAAATTCAGTGCTGTCGAAACGGTCAAGACCGAATTTGGCGCACGCAACGCGGCGCTTGATCCCCAAACACACCGAATCTTCATCGACACGGCGGATTTCGGCCCTGCTCCCGAGCCGACGGCAGAACAACCGCATCCTCAACCTACCCCGGTCTCAGGAACGTTCCGCCTCCTCGTCTACGGACGCTGACCGGTGTGCGTCCGGGAGAGGCCGCAACGACTGGCCACGATGGGCACTGTCCTTTTTGCGCTGCGACTGCGCTAAGATAAGCCGGCAACGAAATTGGGTTAGGCAAATGCTGAATCTTCGAAAAGGTGGGCTCGCGGTGTTCGTGATTGCCGCGATGACAGGCCCCTGTCCCAGCATAAGCGTATGGGCCAAGCCTGGCACTCCGTCGCAATCGGCAAATTCTACCCAATCGCAGGAGACAGCTTCCGCTTCTTCGAAAGATAATTTTGATTTCAACTTTTTCAAATCGAAAGTCGAACCCATTTTCCTGAAGGAGCGTCCCGGTCACGCTCGCTGTTACGCTTGCCACTCGGATCCGAATAGGGTTTTTCACCTTGAACGCTTGCCGGAGGGAGCTACGGAGTGGACCGAGGAACAATCGCGGCGGAACTTCCAGACGGTAACAAGGCTCGTTGCTCCCGGTGATCCACGTTCCAGCCTGCTCTTGATTCATCCGCTGGCGCCGGAAGCTGGCGGGGATGCATTCCATTCCGGCGGCAGGCAGTTCGAAACGCAAAACGATCCTGACTGGCTCACGCTCGCTGAATGGGTCCGCAGTGCACGTACGGCTTCCAGCCGGAAATCGCACACCGGGTCGTTCATCTACGTTACCAATAGCGCTGGAGGCACGGTTGACGTCGTCGCTCCGGCTACCAACAGCGTTATTCAAGTGATCCGCGGCATCGAGCTGCCGCACGGCATCAATTTTTCTCCGGATGGCTCACGCGTGTACGTCAGCGATGAGTCGGAGAGCGTGCTTGACGTAATTGACCGCGAGCGTGGGGAAATTATCAAAAAAGTTTCGCTTAGCGGCCGGCCAAACAATCTCACCATAACCAGAGACGGTCGCCGGGTACTCGTGGGCATCCGCACGCTCCCCGGGGCCGTCGACGTGATCGATACAACTTCTCTCACCCTCGCAAAGACCATCCCCATCAACAGAAGCATCCACAATATTTACGTCACGCCGGACGGGAAATATGCGGTGGCCGGCTCCATCGAGTCCAAATCGGCGACGGTCATCGATCTCCAAACCGACCAAGCGGCATGGGAGGTCAAATTCGACAATGGCGTGCGCCCCATGGCTTTTGACACGAATGCTGACGGCTCGACGAAACGTATCTTCGTGCAACTTTCCAACCTCAATGGATTTGCCGTGGTCGATTTCGCCAAGCATACAGAAGTCGCTCGCGTGAAATTCCCCGATCACCCCGGCGGCTATGGCGCCGCCGAGGTGCGCTTGAACACGCCCTCTCATGGCATCAGCGTTGCTCCCAATGGAAAATCGCTCTGGGTCGGGAGCACCGTTGCCAACGCAGTTTTTCAGTATTCGCTTCCGGACCTTAAGTTGCTCGGGTACTGCTCAATGCCCAATGTCTATCCGCCCAACCACGCTCCCACCGGCTCGGTGCCCGAGTGGATCACCTTCACTCCCGATGGTTCGGCCCTCTACGTTTCGAACTCGGGAGCTGCTTCCATCTCCGCAATTGATGCTCGGACCAGGAAACTCACAGCCATAATCCCGGTCGGGGAAGTCCCCAAGCGGATTAACACGCTGACTCTTCCGGGGCCTTGATTCCCGCACGCACCTTGCTCCGGCAAACTTTTCCCGCGTGATTGCGCGTTGCGCCGGTGAACCGGCGAAATGCCCGCGAACCAGCCTCTCCTCGCGGGTTGCACGAGAATGGTTTGTGCTCGCGCCTGAACTATTTCACAGCGCCCGCTTCGAGCAAGATTTCGCGCAGACGTGAAATGGGGATGGCCGGGGCCATATGGCCCTCACGGCCGGTCACGCTCTCCGCTTTGAGCAGCGAATCATCAATGGCTTCTTCGGTAGCCTCTGCAGCGGCTTCCAATAAGGGCGAGAGCGCATCCTCGCCTAGGAGGGAAATCGCGGGACCGCGGCTTCCACCGTAGGTGATGTGGTTTGTGGTTGAGAAGGCAATTACAAAATCCCCGCTGCCATGACTGCCTGTCGCGCCTGCGCGCGCCATGCCCCAAATCGCGCGGGCGGCCAAACGATGCAGTTGACGAGAGTCGAGAGGCGCGTCGGTGGCGATGACGATCATGCATGAGCCGTCGGCCTGATTTCGCGCGGACGAGTCAGGCATAAGGCTTTGTTGAGAGGGCGGCTGCAGCTTCTTCCAAACAGGGACTCCCGCGATCGTGAGACGACCGCCGAAATTGGTTTGCACGAGGACGCCGAGCATAAACCCGCCCTCTTTTTCAGGCAGATGGCGCGAACTCGTGCCGATTCCGCCTTTCCATCCAAAGGCAGTAGTGCCCTCGCCCGCTCCGACCGAGCCTTCCTCGACGGGTCCGGCGCTTGCTTCCTGCAGGGCGCGCTTGACGTGTTCTGGCTTGACGTGAAATCCGCGGATATCGTTCAGCCATCCATCATTCGTTTCGCCGACAACAGGATTCACGCTTGCAACATTTTCATTGCCCGGCAGACTGAGTGTCCAATTGGCCAAGGCTGCGGCTGCCTCCCAAACGCTCAAGGTATTTGTCAGCACAATGGGTGTCTCTATTTGCCCGAGTTCGTTGACTTGCGTGGAGCCGACGAGTTTACCGAAAGCGTTGTAAATGAAAACCGCGCCTGCAACTTTGTCTTGAAAGACATTTTCCCCACGCGGCAGGATTGCCGTGACGCCAGTGCGAACGTTTTCACCTTGCGTGATTGTGACTTGGCCAACCAGCACGCCTGCTACGTCCGTGATGGCGTTCTTCGGTCCGGGATCATAGATGCCGGGCCTGATTCCCAATTCGCGTGCTCGCGGCCGGTGTTCGGTGAGGTTCGCTGTATTTTGTGCCCCTGCCGCCGTGGGCCAGAGCGCCGAGCCGAGAATGAACAAGAAAATTCTTTGCACCGGTGCCCCTCCGAAAACACCACGCTCGATTGGGAAGGTACGTACCCCATGAGCGGCCAGGCTGTTGCTAGAATCTTTGAGATGGCGCATCTAAGCGTCTGGCGGAGATTAGTGGAGCCGGGGCAGGCGCACCTAAACCCGGGTTCAAGGTCTCTGTCAGGGGAATCAGGTTGTTTTGCTTGATCCGGTATTCTTCTCCGCGCCACCGCACTTTGCTAGAAAAAAATGCTGCGACCCAGACTGCGAAATTCGCCGCATCTCGCAAGGGAACCAGCCAGAGCTTTTTGCGAACCACGGGATCACCGAGCCCCCACGCCGCCACGATCCAGGCCATCGTCAGCCTCAAAATCAGATACGCGAGGAGATAGCCAGCGGAGGCAGAAACGGAAGGAGCCAGCACCGCCGCCAGCAGGGCCCACGGCAATCCGAAGGTCATTGCAAGTCCCACATAACCGAGGGGCCGAATATTTCGCAACATAATCGACCACCGTAACTCATGCATCAGGAATTGGCGCAGCCCTTCTCTTGGAAACACCATCCAAACGGGTTTGCGCATCAACGCGATGCGGTAGCCGTGTTTTGCAATCCTGTTCCCCAACGTGAAATCGTCGGAATGGTGGCTAGCCATGGCTTCGAATCCGCCAATTTCCTCCAGCCGTTCTTTGGTGATAGCCATGGTCCAACCGAGGGCGAAATCTATTCCACCGAACTTGTGGGCTACAAGCACATTTGCTGAGGAATCGCTGGGGACTCCGACAGCGTCGAGATCACTTGCAAAATTTCCCTTCGTGATGCTGCGAAAGAAAGCCGTGACCACGCCAACCTGCGGGTCTTGAAACGGTGCGACAGCATTTCGCAAATAGTCAGCCTCGACGCGTACGTCGCTGTCATTGATGACCAGGAGGTCGAACTTCGCCTCCCGCACGAGGCGGCAAAGATTATTCATTTTCGGGCTGGTGCCGAGGGAAGGCGCCCCTACCGAAATGCGGATGGCGCGCTCAGGAAAACTCCGCTGCAAATTTTCGATGAGGGGTATTACCGGATCGTCTGAGTCCACTACGCCAAACAAAATTTCGTATTGAGGATAATCCAATCGGCAAAAACTGGCAAAGTTTTCGTAGGCTTCGTGATCGAGGCCCCGCACGGGCTTGAGGATACTCACTGGCGGGGTGAACCCGGGCGTCGCTGGTGGTGCTTTGCGCACGGTGCGGAAGTAAAACCAGCCGCAGTACGTTGCAACCACGTAATAGGCGAGTGGCGCAAGGGCAGCAATCAGCACCAACCATCGCAATACATCGAGTATCATGCCCGGCTCCTGCCGAGACTTCGATAAATTCTCGAAATCACGGCCCCCATCGGAAGCGAGTACATGGTCTTCTCCTCACAGACCCGCTGCAAATCAAACCAGAAGCAACCCAGTCACCCTAGCCGCAAAATCCGGAATGAAAGGTGCTTTACCCGTGACAACAAGGAGAGCCTGGCGTTACATCCCCCAGCGGTCCTGTGGGGAAACTCTAATGACGTCATTATACCTCTTTATTCTCGCTTTCAAGTCATTCTGAAGGAAGTTGTCCATTTGACGCCCGCTTGCGAGGGAAGGGTTGCTTCTTCGAGTTTATCGCAGCTGCCAACCGACCTGCAGGCTTGCCTGGGGATGGGGACGAAGCGGGACCACCCCAGATGTTACACGTACCGTGCACCGATTGGCGGCGGTTCGTTTAGGGGCGCAGCTCAGTCGTAGGGCAGCGGCCTTTTAGCTAAGCTAGTAAGCTGTGGGGAAACGTGCCGCGCTTGCCTTTTTCGCGGGAATGACAGGTGCAATCCAGTTGCGCAGGCTAGCGGCGCAGGTCGCGACGGCCCTTCGTCCATCCAAGTTTTGTTTTTAGTTCCTCATAGGCGTTGAACGCGATGGGACATATCGCCACATTGTCGACCACGCCCATCAGTCGCGAGGTGAAGTGCGGTTTTTCTAGGTGAGGAAACGACCTGCAAACCTCCGGTCTATTCTCGTAAATCGAACAAAGCTTCCCGTCCAGCATCGGGCAGGGCGGGTTGACCATGCCTTCTGACATAAATTGTTTCTCGAATTCCTTTATCGATTGCCCGAGCGTTTTTGCAATAGTGTGAAGTTCGCTTTTCTTGAATTCTGTCTGTAATGATCGACAGCAATTTGCGCACTGAGTACAGTCGATAAGGGCGAAGTATTTCTGGCTCAGCTCATGGACGATCCCATCGATGTTGTCTGGAGCATTCTGTTTCAGCCATGAGCGGAATTCCCAGTTTTCGTCGTCGTGCTCTTGTGAAAGGTGTTGGATCCTTGATAGATCCGTTTCAATCTCGTGCGCCTTAAGCTGCTTCTGCTCCGGCGGTTTTCTTTCGGCCGCGCAAGTCATGATTGATTTACACCAAGCAACCACTCAAGCAATCCAAGCAATAGTATCCGGACTGGCCGGCGATTCCCAAGATCTTTCGAAACACGAGTCCAATTTGCCCCGAGAACCGCACGGTTGGTCCCAAGAGCAAACTTTACCGGTAAGCGCTTACCGGTAATTTAGATACTGGCCTCCGTTTATCGGACATAGTCCTTCCTCCAGCGGACTGTGTGGCAGTTGTAGGCGGTTCGCTAAAGCATTTGCGCCTCAACATGGATTTCCCGCCCTTTAGTTGGATTTGCGGGCCAGGAGTTCAAGTGCCTTTTCAAGGGCGGAATCGCGGCCGTTCGCAAGGTCTTCGGTGGGGAAGATGGGAACCTCGATATCGGGTGGCACGCCCTTCGCATCGAACGCCTTGCCGTCCTTTGTCAAATAAATCTCGTTCGGAAGGCCAAAGCTCCATCCGTTGGGTAGCTGGCGGTCGAGAACGTCGGAAAAGACGCCCTGAGTGCTGGCGCCGACGCGGACAACGTGCGGTTGGCGGTCGAGCAAGGCCATAGTGAAAGTTTCCGCGGCGCTCACGCTATCCGCGCTCGTGAGCAGGACAACAGGACCGTGGAAGCCCGGACGCTGACTGACGTGAACAAGGATGGGCTGAGGCGCGGTTCGGTGATCCGGGTCATGAATGTCATTGCGAATGACTTTTGAGTACGCCAGATACTCCTGCGTGGCGAGACGCGAGACGATAGAGACGCCGAACACATCGGAACCCCCACCGTTGATGCGAACATCGATCACGAGGCCGGTTAGCTTCGCAGAATCCTTAAAGATCTCGTCGAGAGCGCTTTCCAAGGCGTCGAGCTGTTCTACAAATTCGCGGTCCATGGAATAGCCGCTGAAAGAACGAATGCGCAGGTAGCCAATCGTATCGGCGCGCGCGTGGCGCTCTGAGTTGGACAATTTCGCATCCTGCGAGGACGGCATCAAGCCAAACTGCAATTTCTTATTGCAGAAGTCACGCAGTCCGCCGGACACGTATTTCTTTTCGATGATCTCAGTGATGCGGGCTGCATTCTTCCTCTGCATCGGGTCGGCAGACGGACGAAACCCATGAAACCGCTTCTGGATGGACTTGGCCTCAATGAAGGTGTGCGCGTCATGCAGGGGATCAATCATCTCGCTGAGAATGCGGAACAGTTCCTCGGGCTTCGTTCCCGGAGTGACCTGGGGGCGAAACCTTTTGTCAACGGCCAGCCAGTCCATCTCCCGCAGCGCAAAAAAGGGATATTGCTCGGAGAAAGTCTCCCAGAAGACCTCATAATTCGTCAGTGGAGTATCAGCGAGAGGATGGCGGCAAGGCTCGGGCCGGGAACCGGTGCGGCGAAGCAGAACGTTCGAGATGCTGCCGTCTTCGTGGAGCCAACGAGTATCCGGAGACGTGCCTGGAAGGATTCGGAACGTATCGTCGCCTTCGGCGAAATCGATTTCGTTTGCGGAGGCGGGCGCTGTTTTGCGTGTCGCTGTGTCCGAAGCTATACAACTCAGCGTTGTGATCTGATAACCCTTTAGACTGTCTCCCTGGAATTCGAGGAAGTCTCCGTACCCGTCGGAAATCCAAGGTCCATCGAGAGATTGCGTGGCCGGCTGAGTTTGTGAATACGCGGAGGATGGAACAAGAAGCGATACTGCAGCGGCGAGGATGACGGCACGAAGCAGAACCTCTCTTTGCAGATTCACGCTGCTCCCCCTGCAAACTCTTGTGTTTGGGCTAGCGCTCTACTCTTGCGAGCATACACCTAGATGCTCGCTGCAGCGTCCTCGCAAGCGCTGAAGGGTGGGCATCTCCACACGGGTCTTTGGGGACTTCACCGGTAAGCCCTTACTGATCCGTTCCGACTGTCTTCAATAATGGAGCGAGGACGCGATCCAACTCTTCGTCCGTCAGCGAATTCGTTATCACCTCGCGAAAGAGCGCCCAATGCTCGGTGTGCTCCATGGTTTGGCCAGGGGGTACGTCCGTCATCGGTCCGAGGGTTTCGATTTCCAGAAACTCACTGTTCGTAAAGGTCTCAAACGAGCACCCGAAATCAGGATACGTCTTGGCGAGTTCAGCCTTCGTGCGCTTCAGAAAGGCTTCGCCGTTTAGTAGATAAGCTGCCCACGTGTCCGTGTTGAACATGCCTAGTTTTTGCGCGTCAGCGTCATTGGGATCTTGTCGAAGAGTCAAATATTTTTTGGTGAATTTCCAACGAGGGTCGGCCAAGTTCGTGTACGCCCACATGACCAGGGGATTTGTAGCTTCAAGATTTATGGGGTGCTTTCCGCGCGGCGGGAATCCGCTGACGGCCACGCCTCCAGGTGCCATCATCGTCAGCGCCCAGGCGGAAAACTTCAAAGGAAACAGCCCGCGATTGGTGATGCGGTTGATCACCGTCATCCGAGCGCCTGATTCCACCATGCGAACTTCAATCTCCTTCTGCAGCTTGGTCAGGGGCTCGACCGGTTCGCGAGCGATTATGCCGGTCGCTGTAATCTGAATCTCGACCAGCACATTATCGGGTGCCCACGTGGCCACAGGATCTTCGGGTGCCTTCCAAACCCGGTGGCCGCCGCGCAATTGAAATTTTTCTTCTCCGCCCTTCCCAAGTTGGTCGGAAAATTCCTTGAACAAATTCTGGCCACCTAGGAATGCGAATCGAATGATCCTTGGTCCAACATCGCCGGTCACAATGGCTTCGATTTCTCCATTGGTGATGCGATAGCAGTTCTTCCAACCTTTGTACTCTGTCTTCTCCACGCGAACCGCGGCATTGTTAGGCGTTGCGCAGAACATTGCCAACGCCAAAGTCACCATGTTTCGCAACCGGTGAGCTGCCAGGTGTCTTTTCAAAAACAATGAAGCCGCTTTCATGAGGTCCCGCCCCTCCCCGAGATCGGCTAATCCCAGCCCCAAAACAGAGATAAACCGAATGCTAGCCAGGATTTGGCGTAAGGATTCTACATGTTTAGCTACAACGACGAACATGCTAAATGCCTGGGAACTCCAGTCAGGACAGATGTCAAGCAAACGGATTTCGGTTTCCCTGTTCGCGGGAGGATTAACGGGATAAGCGATAAGGTTGAGTCCTGGGCGCCAAGTTTCCGATTTCTGTTGCTGTTCTTGCTAGCGGCAGGCATGACCCACTAAAGCTGAAAGAGCATTTGCGGGAGTGGTTGGTATCGCCAGTGGATGCAGGGGATGGACGTTAAGGGCTATCTTTCGGTGAGCGGTACTTTGATGTCCTTTCCGCTCATCAGTCTCATCAGAATCTCTTGTGCGTTCTCTTCCTTTTCCCGAAGAGCGAGCCGAGCTAAATCCACCTCGCGCATTGCCGCGAAAAGTTCTCGTAGGTGCGTGGCGGTACAAGTAATCATCGTTGGTGCCAGGTTCGGGAATCGAAGCAGGAGGGCATGGACATTGATTGACGCTTCTTCTTTCCGCTCGCTTTTGCTATATTCAGGCAGCCCTCCATGCGAAAAACTGGCATCAGTTTGCTGGTGGCAGCCTACGTATTGGCCCTCTACACCTCGTTGGCCGACGCCCACGCGCATGCGCAACTCGGTGCGACCTTGCTTGCGGCATACGCCGCTCCTTGGCCTGTAGTGCCGGCATGCGTCCTCGCGCTCAACGGCCTTATATTGGCAGTCATTCCGATTCGCTGCGGCAAAAACTGGGCTATATGGCTTTCAGTCGCAACACTGCTCGCTCTCCTAGCGACTCACGCCGTCACCGACGCGCGCTGCTTGCTAGTGCTCGGTCCGCATGGGCACGGTTGCCACACCTTCATGATCTCTATGGTTCTCGGTTTGGTTGGCCTCGCATTGGCCGCATCTAGCCAATCCAAGGCCCGTCAATCTGGAATGGGCGTTCAGAGTATCGGATATCGAAGAGAAGAACGCCATCCTGGAGGGTTTCATCTGCAGATCTCAAGTACGGCGCAAGCTTTGGCCATGGAATCAGCTTTGACGGAAAACATCAGTTCTCATGGCATGCGCGTGCGAACAGGCCATTCTTGGAAGCCAGGTACCGAAGCACTTGTAAAATCCCCGGTTCGCGAGCTCTGGGTGCGCGCCAGAATTGTCTACTGTCAGTCACTCCGCCGTCGTTCCTTTGCGGTCGGATTGGAGTTTCAGGTTCGCACGGATACACGGGTCAAGCGGTGACGCATCGCTGCGAGTCCAGACCAGGAGAACACTCACGCGTTAGCAGTGTCAGCGTCCACTTCCCCAAATCAGGAAACATTTGCGAATCCCACAAATCGTCGTCCTTTAGGCCGTGGGCCTCGACGCAGTGCTTGCGGAAGCTTGCGTAACACTCTTTGACTGCTATCTCGCCAAGATCGGGCATAGGAAAGCCCCATTCACAATCAGGCGTGCCTCCGCCCGTTCCGTACTCGCCCAAAGGACCCTCTGCCTTCTTCAGAAGGAACTGGCACCCGGGAGCGAGTCTGTTTCTGGTGCAACCGGTCAGTCTGCCTGACAAGGTGCGACTCACCCAGCTTGTGCGATACCCGCCTTTTCATGCGAGAATTGACGAAACCAGCCGCTGCTCCAGGTGCAGACGATTCACACGACCCTTTGCATCAATTTGGCTGCCGAAGCCACTGTCTGGGGGCTGTACCCATGAGAGAGGACTGGAAGAAGTTCGAGGGCCGAGTTGTCAATAACATGCTTCCTCTTCGAAGGCTCTTGGAAAGCACCCGCTATAGTGCGGTCTTCTTAACGCAATCCGGTCACGAGCAACCGAAAAATCTCGCCATCAAATTCATAAGGGCAGGCGCGAGAGCGGACTCCCAGACGTCTCTTTGGTACCGCGCTTCGAAGCTTAATCATCCAAACCTCCTCCGCTTGTTACCTGGCGGTCATTGCAAGCTTGGAGGTATGGATTTGATTTTCGTGGTGATGGAATACGCTGAGCAAAATCTCGGGCGAGTCCTCCCCAATCGTCCACTCACCGCCAATGAAACTCGCGAAATGCTCCGACCACTGCTCGGTGCACTCAGCTACATCCACAGCGAAGGCTTGGCTCACACCCATATCAAGCCTTCCAACATCATGGCCATCGGGAAACAACTCAAACTCTCCTGCGATACGGTCCTCGCTTTCAACGAGCCGCGTCCCGCCTACCGCCCGGCTGACGCGTACGACGCGCCGGAGGCAGGTAGGGCACGCGTTGCCGCTTCGAGCGACGTTTGGTCTCTGGGTGTGACGCTGGTTGAAATACTTACGCAACAGACTCCGGTTTCATCGCCGGGGAGTCAAGCCGACCCCATCGTTCCATCCATTATTCCTCAGCCCTTCCTCGACATCGCGCGGCAATGTTTGCGCCGAGAACCTCTATTGCGCTGGACCACGGCACAAATTGCGGATTGTCTTAGGCCTCTCCCGTTCCGGTTGCCTCGCATGTAGTGACCGCAAGCGCTGGGAAGACGGCCCCTGCCCGGCAATCAGCTCCTCGGGATTCCGCTGGCGGGTTGTCAGTGGCGTTCAGCATCACTAAGTTCCAGCGAAATGTCATCCGTCGGACCAGCTTCCTGCTGGGATGCTCGGCTTTTGCGCTAGAAGGGCAGCGCTGGCCAACACCGACCTGGCTCCGGCGACCTTGAGCTCCGCGAAATCGACAACAGCCAGCTACGATCCTTCGACCAACACGGTAACGATGGTCAACGATCCCTGGACGATCTGGGGCAATTCCGTGGTTTGGACCGCAATAGCGAAGGCAAGCTTCAAGATAAGGAGTAGAGTACGGCTCGGCAATCTCACCGCCGCTATCGCCGGCATCCAGGGGGTCTTCAGCCTCTCTGGAGGGAGGTTCAGTAGTGTCCAGAATGGCCAAAGCTTATAACGCCTTTCAGATGTAGCAGCCGCAGAGAAGTGGGCCGCCTCAACCTACAATCACTATCGGTCGCTCTTGATGTTGGTCTATCGAGAGGCGCGACGCGCCGAAAAAGTCTCAGTGAATCCGGCGCGCGACATCCGCCATCGCAAAGAGAACAACTCGCGATTTCCTCAGCCGTGGCGAGAATGGCGAACATAAACGCCTCGCAAAGGTCATCCGCGAGGAATACTCGAAACACTTCACGGAGTTCGCCTTTGCCCTGAATACCGGATGGCGGCGGGTAGCCAGTACAGCGCTACGTATGAGATGATTGACTGGACACGAAACGTGCGGACGTGCCTCGTACGAAGAACGACGAGCTGCTTCATATCCCGCTAAATAGCGAAGTGCTCGCGGCGATCCGCTCTCTTCCTTCGTGGCAAGAGCGCAGAGGGCCGATCTTCCGCAATGAGCGGCATCTAAAGAAGCGGTGTTGAGCAATGACCATTGGTTTAAGCCTGCGCTAAAGGCGGCGGGAATCAGCAACTTTCGCTGGCACGACTTACGGCACACGTTTGCTTCCTGGCTGGTACAGGATATGTGAGCTGGACCGGATATCGAAGCTCTTAGGGCACAAGAGCCTGACTATGACCATGCGGTACGCGCACTTGGCACCGAATCAATTGCATGAGGACGTGGCGCTTTTGACAAAGAATAGCACCGCAGTAGCAGCAAGTAGATGTGCAAGAGGCGGCTTCTGGAAGTTACGTGAATTGAAGAATTTAGGGGCGTAGCTCAGTGGTAGAGCAGCGGCCTTTTAAGCCGAAGGTCGTGGGTTCGATCCCCACCGCCCCTACCAACCATCCCACGTGTTCTGAATAACTTATCGATTTGTCGAGGCGGCAAAGGGCGGCAATAAGAGCCTCAAGGGTGGCACCAATGGCTCTCACACGCTGAAGCATCTTTTTAAGTCTTGAAGATGAAACGGGAATTTCGAATGTGATTGTGAATCCAGACCTTTACGAGAAATACCGAGTGGTGATCAACCGTGAGAAATTCCTTCGGGTTGAAGGCGTCCTGCAGAATCAGCATCACACTATATCCATCAAGGCTTCCCGAGTGCTACCGATCTCCATCACTGCAGCGGAGACGCAGTCCCACGATTTTCACTAGTGGGCCACGCTTCTACTCGAAGAGTACGGGTTGAGCGGATAATTGTGCGAACAAAGGCCCATCTCGTGGTGTCTAATAGTCGCGTGCAGGTGTTTGCCGCAACAGATATCAACCAATGGCCCGTATAACCCTCGCGCTCTGTTTGCTGGCGCTGACCTCCTGGAATGCGATAGGGCAGACTGTCCAGCAACGTGATTTAGTTCAGGAGCTACTTGTATTTCCAGCGCCGTCGCCCCAGAGCAATGAATCACGACCGCAGGGAGGAGCTGCTCGCTTCAGTTGGGACTCACCCCCACCGGAAGATGCACCCCTGGATGTCCTGGGACTTTACTGGGGGCAGATAAATGATTCAGTAAAAATGTCGGCGTCGCTGAAGACGCGCGAGCGGCTTGTCGAAGCCTGTGTTGCGAAACCAGAATTTACTGCCTCTCTCCTGAAACTTCTGCCGCAGACCCCTCAGGTCCAGAACGTGATCAAGCGCCTCTATGACGACAATGGAGAACGTCTCGGCGAGGGGTGGCGAGATGACGTCAAGAAATACCTCAAGCTGAACAGCAGGTATTTCCGGGAAGAACTAGTTGCGGACGCGATGGCTGCCAAGGACGACCGTGAAACCGGTAGTGTAACCCACGAAGATGAACTGACAACGCTGGCGCGGCTGGACTGGAGCAGGGCTGAACCCGTCCTTAGCAATTTTGCGCAAGCGCCCATGCCACGTCGCGCCGTACTGGCAAAGACGCTCCTATACCTGCACTACGAAGGAAACAACCCGAAGGTCGAGGCGCTGTTCGCTGATCTGAAGAAAACCGTTGAAGACCGCAAAGCCCTCGGCTACTCGCGGGACAAAGCTGCTGATGCGCTGTTGTCTGTGAACTGGAGTGGGCGTGACCAATGGTTTCTTACTCTTTTCAGCGATCCCACTCTCCGTAACCTGCATGACGGCTTCTACCTGCGAATGCCTCTTGTCAGTAACGTTGGCGGAGACCCCGATCACTGGATCCCGATCGTTACGAAACTCATTGCCAACTCGGATCGCCCGGTGCACGACAATGCAGTCGAGTGCCTGATCCATTTCCAACTCGCCAACGCACGACGCGACGCACTCATGCCTCTTCTTCCATGGCTTTCTGATCCCAAGTGGTCTTCGGCCAGCGATCGCCTTCGCTTGATTCAAAGCGTGGACAAGCTGGATATGCGGGAGAGTGTCACCGGACTCATAACCGTGTTGAACCAACCAGTCGATGAGGCAGACCGGGCATACGCAGCGAATTCGCTCGTACACTTCAGAGATCCAGGCGCGATACCTGATCTTCGGCGGGGCATGCCGTCCATAGTTGACTCCCACTACCGCCGAATGTTCATTGCTGCCCTGATTGCCGCCGGGGGATTGTCAGACACAGAGGCTGCATCTTCCGTAGAAGCATATGCGGCAATGAAGAGCACTAAAGAAGGCTCTGAGACCCTCGAGCGCGCGGAATATTCCTGGCCGAAGGTAGCGCTCGATGTTCCCATCAGCATCGGTCAATACTTGGCCGAACGCGAGGCACCAAGCGAAGGCACAATGGCGATACTGCTTTCAGGGGCGACGGCTTTAGAATCTTCAGACCCACAAATTTCAGACCTGCTCAGGGACATTGTTCACCGGTGGCCCTCCACCATCGGTGATCGCGACATAGCCCAGCGTATCCAAAGCCACTCCGCCCCTGCCCGCAGCGTGGCATATGCACTGCTCAGAAGGGACAGTTTTAGAAAGAACTGCGTTAATGCGATTGCTGTATCTGCGTCCTTGTCGGGAGCTCCTGGAGGGATATTTGCTGTTTTGGCCGGGAATCAGTACCGGGAGGCACAAATTCTGAAGGGTTCAGACGATGCTGCGATTCAGTCCCTGCTCGCAAGCGCGCGTCTCGTCCGTGAACCGCTGCCCTTCGATCAGGTCGAGCGCATTTACAATTCCGGTGACACCCGCCTAGAACAAGTGGCCGGCGCATATCTAACGGCGGAAGACAGTTCACGGGCGCGACAGATATTCAGTTCTAAAGCCAAAGGCTTAGTCATCGTCGGCGCCCGCCAGGCTGGAGGCGATCCAGGCCATCATTCCTACACAGATTTCGACAAGCGCGAAAGTGAACTGTTGTCGCTGATGTCCGGCAAAGATGCCTACGATGAGGCGTTTGCTCTGCTGAGCGCCGGATACTGGGGTGATGCAGGCCAAATCGTCATCGGGAGTAGAGGGGATACATCGACCATCACTTTCTATGACGACCCAGCTAGGAGATACCGCCGAACGCTTCGTGCCGAAGAAGTGAAGGGTGTGACGAATTTCATTAAATCAGAGAAAGTGGACGACCTCGGCCCCTTATCCCAGACCGTTTTCGATGGCATGCAATATGAGTACGTTCATCTGACCAAAAACCAGGGAAGACGTGTGTTCATGAACAATCCGGGAGAGTCAGACTCCGGTGGCTCCGTCTATGACAGGCTATGCGGCTCCTTCCATAAGTTACTTCGTGATGCCCCGCTGACGATCGAATATCCAGATTTGGCAAACCTGCCCGGCTTCGAAGTCCTAATTGCAGACGAGCGGTTTCGTGTCCTGAATTACTGGAAGGAGGGAACTGAAGAACGCTTGCGAATTTACCTCACACGGAACCGTGGTAGCGCTGCGGTTGTGATTTCAACCCCGGGACGGGCGCGCGCAATTTCTCGCGTTCCGAAACCCGAAGGACTCAAGTGGGTTTCGATCAAGAATGGCGCGATCGAGACGACTCGCCGTCCGGCCGTATTTCCATCCGAGGATCCGCATTCCGTCGTGCCCGACAAGTTCCAGAAGGACAACGAGGATCGCCAACCACCGGGGCTCTGGGCACTAACTCAGGGACCTGCGACTTATCGCGCTGGCGAGTTTCGAGGCAAGGAGGGATTCTGGAAATTTCAAGCTGGCAAGGAACCCACACTGCTCGCCGAGGACGTGTTTTCTCCCGCGATTAGTGGCGATGGGAAATGGGCAATTTTGGCCAAGCGCAATGGCTCATCCAACAATACATTCGTGATCGTTCGCATGAATTTGGGATCGGGTGCAATGATGCCCGTTGACGTGCCGGAAGCCGATAGACTCTATGCCATCGTCTACATCGCCGAACAGAAACGGTTCTTGGTGGTTCGCGTAAAGGACCCGGACACGGGTTCTCATAAGCCCGAGGGCCCAGACAAACCGGAGTATTGGTTAGTGAATGCGGAAACAGGGCACGCCAACATCGCAAGTGAAGAGATTCGGCCATTTACGCATGTGGGATCGCGACCGCTCCAATCAACGGGCGACCTTAACCAATATTGGGCCGCAATTCCAAACGAGCTGGGCAACGGCACGGACATCGGACGGTTCGATGCTCGATCTTCTCAGTTCACCTCTCTCTTGCATGTCCCTGCCCTTCAATTCAACAGCCAAGCGATCTGGGTGGATGCGCCCGCAAAGTCCATATACATCACCTACAAGTCGCATTTATTACGAGCGTCCCTGCCATAGCGCGATGGCAAAACTTTCGCGGTCCAGAAGCTAAGCCAAGAGGCTTTGTGGTTAGGTAAAAAGAGCCGACTGAGCGGAGGACGCATCCTCAAGGTCGCAAAAGTTGCTAAGGCCGACGCCAACCAGGCGAAACCGCTGCTGCGAGCTGAGGCCGACACGTTCCCGCAATGACAGGGCGATACTCGTCAGCTCCTCGCAAGAAGCAGCTGGAGAACCTGGAGTGTGGCTGCGAGTGAGAATCTTGAATTCGCTGGTCTTCAGTTTTAGTACAACGGTGCGGGCGATTCGTGAAGATAACGAAGCGGCGGATATCTAGGACTTCCCAAATCTAGATGTCCTCTCGACGACTGGCTAACCCATTGTCTCCGGCCAAAGCGGCGTCCGGAATTCCGGACGCTTTCCGAAAGTTTGCCTTTTTGTCGAGAACACTTGGTACGGTTCGGGCTGAACTGGCGTTAGCTCTGATATGGTTTGCCCGACTTGCAATTCAAGCGACCTGAAGAAACTGTCCTTGATCCACGCGGCGGGAGCGTATGAGTTGCGGGGCTCGCTCCTGGGTGCGCTGATTGGGAGTGGCGGCGGGCTTCTTTTTGGAAGCTACAGAGCAAAAAGTCAAAACCGTCTATCGAGAATGGCCGCTCCACCTCGGAAGATGCCCTTCATTTCTCCGGTTGTGCTATGACTCTTGGGCTTCTTCATCCTCATGGCCTTCGATGCCCCCGGAAAACTCTCTTGGGTCATGGGCACACTGTCCGTAGCCTATGTCTTTCTTCTGCCTGCCTATCTTGTCGGCGCGTTGTTCTACAACTTGTGTATTCGCCCCAAGAAATGCCGCGACTGGGAAGACAGATTCGTGTGCCAGCGCTGCGGAGCTATAACAGCTCAGAAGTAAAGGATAGTGCCAACCGTCGCGCTTCATTCGTTCAGCTACTCAACAACAGACACACACCTCTCATTAGTGGCTTCGGAATGGCCTATAGGAAGTTTGACCATGTGGGCAGAAAGAGGCTTCCGCCTCGAACTGTGGCAGAATTTAGGCCGCCATGCCCGTAACCGCCGGCGTCTTTCTTGAAACGCAGTTGTTCGTCACCAACAACTTTGACTTCGACCGCAGAGCGTTTGCAGAATTGATCGACCGCGTCAAAGAAGATCGGGGGAGGGTCTTTCTTACTTCAGTCACCGTCGGCGAAGTGAAACGGCGCATTCAAGTGCAGGTGAAAGAGGCGATAAGGTTCAGTGAAGTTCGAAAGTACCTCAAAGTCTTAGCCAATTCTAACGTGCCTGAGATTAGAGCCCGCTCGGAGCGGCTGTTCCCAGAACCCGTGACCGATGAACTCGTGAAGCAGTTTGAGGATTTCCTCGAAAAGACCAAAGCGACGATCATCGATTGCAGCGGTGTGAACCCCGAACTCGTCTTTCAACAATATTTTGAACTCAAGCTGCCTTTTCAAGAGAAAAAGGACAAGCGCCATGAATTCCCGGATGCTTTCGCCATTGAGGCTCTGAAGGATTTTTCTCGATCCGAAGGCAGGGATATTGTCGTCATCACTGGTGATCAAGGCTTTCGTACTGTCTGTGAAACACATGGCATGACGGTGCTCGAAACCGTCGAGAAATTCCCCGACAAGGAAATCGCCGAACGCGAACCAAAGATCTCCGCGCACGTCCTGGATTGTTTCAAACGAAGCATTCCCGAAATCAAGCACCAAATCGACCGCGACTTCGCCATGTCTGGTTTTGAGCTGGTGGACAACGAAGGAGAAGTCGACGGCACGACTCTCAGTAAACTCGAACTGGATCACGACCCCCTTGTGGTTCGCATCGACCGCAATAGCGCGATCGTCGAAGTATCTGTACACCTCGAATACCAAGCCCACATTTCCTACCACGATCCCGATGCAACCCACTACGACAAAGAGGAAGGACGCACCTATGTATTCAATACCATTCACCAAACCGTCGAAGAAGAAGTCGATTTCTCGTCTGAGATACAAATCGCTTTTGATCCCGACGATGAATCCTATTGTCACGCCACGATCGGCAAACTAAATGACGGAAGGGACTTTGAGGTGACCGCGAACGAGGAATATTACTGACCCAGTTCACATTCCGGTTTTTCGCTTTTCCATCCTACAGTTGCTGACTTCCAACACGAAAAACATATAGCGACGGAAGTCTCCGCCTTTCGGAACAGACTGGCGGAGAAACCGGTCAGGGCTGATTCGTAGGAGCGCTTCGCAGATACGCATAGAGGAACGACTGCGACGAGCCGGAGTCAATCTCGGAGAAGAGTTCTACTGGAACCTGCGCGGCAAGCGCACGCGGATCGAGGTCGAGTGGCGGCCCGAGCTTACGAGGCTGGCGCCGTGGGCCGTTAGCGATGTTCGTGATGGCCAGATGCAGATCAGGGACGCCATCGCTTACGCGAGTTTCCTGCGGCAGCAAAATTGCGTTCATGGCCACGATGACATCATCGCCTTATAACCACGGAATCCGCCGAAAACTTCTCTCCCAGGCACAGATCGACCGGGCGAAACCCGTCGCTGATCACTCGCGGCAGTCGGCGAAATTCGTCGCTCGGCCCCCCCGACGCTAACAATCACCATGCGGGGCACGCCCCTTCCAGGGTAAAATTATTTTCTGATTTGTGGCATCGCCCCGAGGAGTCTCAACAATGAGTGATGTAATACAAGGAATTGATGCCATCCTCAAGAATATACCGCAGCTAAGATCATTCACCGGAGCTACTCGGCGTGAGTATTTCAATCGCTTGATCGTGCCGCTGTTCGATTCTTTCACCGAGGTCAACGACTTTTACAACAGCTTGATTCTCGAGACTTGGCGTGGGTTCGTAGAGGTCAGTTCGGAGTCCGATATTGGCCGAGATGCGTCTTTGAACGTCGAGCAGATGGCAATGATTCGCAGAATAAAAGAGCACTTCATGCAAAAGCGGCGAACAGACGAGCACTTGCGCGATGCCCTCCGCCAGGACGCCCAGGATGTATTCACTTCCATCCAGTGGAATGAGGAACGTCGATTTGTCGCATCCGTCGCGTACTATTTCCTTGGTATCGCGGGGACTTCGCCGACGGACGAGCAGCTAGACCGCGACATTAAATCCGTGATGGCAGATGGTGGAAAGAAAACCTGGGCGACCCCTTCGACGGAAATCTACACACTCATCAAGGACGAACACAGTCCTGAACGACTAATTCAGATCCTGGACGAATCTAGAATTCGCTCAACCAACGCTTCATGAATGTAAGACATCATTTTCTGCGGCTGAAACACAAAGTCATTATGGACACTCCCCCCTGTTTCAGGTTCCTAGTACGCCAGGCTACGCACTTCCGCAACGCCGTGAACCACCTGCCCCAAATTACTGGGCGTTCGGCGCAGCGTCTCCGCACCGCTCGCGATCTTGGGATCAAGGTCGAGCTGGATCTAGGCCTCCCGGGCCGGCCCTAATCCGCAAACCGGAAATCGCTCGGCAATCCGGCGATGGCCTTGCCCAGCCGCGACAACGTCGCACCCCAGAATTTCCGCGCTTCCTCCTCGGTTCGGCCGTAATTCTTCATCTGGAGCATGAGTCCCCACGGCGTACGTGCGCCCGCGAGAACTTTGTTTCGTTGCAGGACGAACGAAACGTCGGCCCACGACTTCTCGCAGTCTTCGATGGCATTCGCGAGACGGCTTGCCAGCAAAAGATGATTCTCCGGCCGGTCGTTCAGCGCCGCTTCCGTGAAAATGACATCGACGTAGGAACCTAGTTTTATCGGTGGAGCGCCCTCCGTGTCACCCGGAAAAAATCCTTTCTCGCAGCCCACGCTCTCGACGGGCGTTGAGTCCGCATTCACCCCATCGAGAAACCCCTCAAACTCCGGCCAGCCCTGTACTTCCGGTATGCGGCTGACGGCTCCCGGGTTCCCCTTCAGCCGCACATAACCGTGATTGAAATTCCCGTTGCGATGATCGACGGGAGGATAGGGCACGGCCGGGCCCCACGCGTCGGACACCCAAACTCCACAGCCTCCCTCGCTCCAGAGCTTGATGGAGTCGGCGGGAGGATTCTTCCACTCCATGTGGGGACACAATCGCGATCGCAGCTCTTCGAATTCAACCATCGTTCCCCGCGCAACCTTTCTTAACATCCCGCTTGTGCTCACTCCGCCCTATGGTGTTGTGGCGGGACAACCGAGTTGCCCGTAAACAAGCTTCGCTGCTTCGACGTTTTCCCCGTGCCGCCAAGACGTACCGATTTCAGCGATCTGGCTCTCCGTTAAGTGCCAAGAAAGGGGAGCCGGAGAATCCGAAGAAAACAGGAACGGCACCGCGGTTACGTCCTTGTGTGTTTGTGCCCGCACATAGTCGACAGCCATGTTCAGTTCGATGGAGTCTCGGAGCCGCTGTGAACTGGTGCGAACGTTAAGCACGGTTTCGAGGGGGCCAACCAGTTGCTTCTGCCAGGACCAGAGGCTGCCGCTTTTTGGAGTGCCGGGTTTCGCGTCAATGAGGATCAGCAACACGTTGTAATCTTGTACCGCAGTCCCGGCATCGCGCAACCATTCGATGGCGCTGAGCAAGCCGGAATTGTCGTAATAGCCGCCGTCCCCGATGTGATACGCGTTGGCAATCGGTCCCGCCGAGGGTCTCGCAAGCGGCGAAGCATAGGGAAACGTGGCCGACAAACGCGCGGCGGTCGCGACGTGCATATCGGAGTCAGGAAAGCGATCGAAGAATTCGACCGTACCTTCGGATTTCGTGTCCGTCGAAGCAATAAGGAAACGCTCTCCGCTCTCGCTCACCGTAGCATTGAAAATCACCGCCGGCCGCGTACCCGCGCGGACATCGTCCCGCCAAGTGCTCATGACCGGTGGTGTTTGTTGCGCCTCTCTCCACGGGGTCTCCCACGCATTCTCGAGCGACCAGCCGCGATCAATGGTCTGCTTAACCAGGCTACCGAAAAGCGGTGCCGTTCGCGCCAAATCGGGATACGCAAGGCCCCAGCCGACCGCGCTCAGGGAAGACCGCGAAGCGTTGGAACGAATCGGCCGGAGTTTCGCTTCGGTCAACGGGTAGTCGCCGTTTTCTGAAGAATATGGCCCCACCACAAACATCGAGCCCACGCTCCCTCCGGAGACGGAACTCACCAAAAGCAGGGAAGAGCTTAGCCTTTCGCCACACTGTTCCTGAAGATGTGTCATCACTTCCGCTGTCCACGCCGCTGCGCGAATGCCGCCACCTGCGGTGGCCACGATCGTAATCGTCGGACTTTTCTTACGTCGTACTCCTTTTTCCCAGGAGTGAACGACGTCCGAAGCACGCAGCCCACTGGCATCGCGAACCTTGGCCTCCGAAATCTTGAATTCATGATCCGTTCCGAAAAATCCGGTGAGCAGGGATATCACCAGCAGGGTCGTGAAAACAGGAAGCCGCGTCCGGTCCAGAAAGAAAGCCGCTCCGGAAAGAAACCAGGTGAATACGGTCAGCAGCAGCAAGAGGAACAAGAGAGCCGCCGGCTGGCGGTCCGGGCTCGACCACGCCGGCGAGAAAACAACTCCTAGGATCGCGTAGAGCAAGAGAAACACTCCGAGCGCGATGGTGGCCATCTCGTGACCGGATCGCAGGCGCGTTCCATCCAGAATACCTTTCGTCAGATCCGGCGGCAGTCGCGCGAGGAACAAGCCGATGGATTTCCAGAAGGAGGACTTCGGTCGCGTCATCTTCTCGACGAAACCGAACGACGGGAAGACCGCCTCCGCGCTGTGTCCCGTCGGGTCTTCGATGGCGAAGTGCAGAGAGGCCGTGAGCGCCAACTCGGCGATCGCCAAGAGCAAACCGAGAAAAGCGGCAAGCGCCTTCCATGCGCCGGAAGGCTGGGGCGTTCCGAGGAAGAGAACGATCACGACGGGCAATGCCAGCAATCCGAAGAGAGCGACTGTGCCCGTGCCGACGCGTCCTGCATGGATCGAGCTTGCGCGCGTAAAGCGGTCCGGCCCGTAAACCAGCACTAGCCGGAACGTCACCATGATGGTCCACGCCATCTGGAAGGCCGCCCAAACGATGAACAGGAAGGAGAAGAATCCCCGCCCGTCAAAGAGACCCACAAACAGGCTCGGAACAAAGTGGTACGCGAGCGGGAGAGCGAGCGCGAGAAGCAACGCGGCGAGCACCTGGAAGCGCACGAGATACCCGTATTCAATCCATTGCAGCACGGATGCAAACGGATAGGGCCAAACACGCGCAAGCAAAAGCACGAAGACCAGAGCGAAACCAAACACGGCGTAGACCATGGACTTTGGAATCACGAGACCACCGAGAGTCAATACACCGGAAGCAACGAGCGCAGCGGCAAGCAACCGGTACAAACGCCCCTTGCGCCACCACACCAGAATCCCAAGCGCGCCGAAGGCCAACCCCAGCAGCGTCCATTTCACGAACGAAAATGGCCGGGGCAGCAGACCCTCGATGTGAGCCGCAATGCTCAGTGCGCTGAGCCCTTTAAGAATTCGCGTATTCTCCAAAACGTCGAACAGCGCCGCTGGCGAGATGAATCCAGTCACCCAGTTCGACCATCGGCCTTCTTCGATCCGTGCGAAGAGAACGAACACGCTCCAGTACAGCAAGATGAACAGAAAGTCCATGTAGGTATTTGTTCGAATGAGCCGGATGTTGCGCTCGCCATGGTCCGTCGCTTCTTGCCTCACCACGCTTTCAAAGCATTCCGCCGTCGGAGACAGTTCGACATCCAGGATGGCCTTGCCGCTGATATAACAATTTGGCGGGGGTTGATGGGAGTCCGGCGAAACAATGGCGCCGGCCTCGAGACCCATGGCCGTGCTCCACACCATGGTCACAATCAAAAGGAGAAACAGACGGTGCGGGAGTCGGCTGGGCATGGGCGCAACCTCGGCGGGTATCGGCGGCTACATTATCACAGAAGAGCAATGCCCGAACCGGTTTACTGCGACCCGGCGATCCCCGGAAGGTTGCAACAGAGCGGCACGGCGATCTGACGGCATGAACAAGACCGTCGAATCGGTTCCCTGGCTGCTGAAATTCTGGTGTTGAGGTTCTTTTCCGCCGTGTGAATCGTTGTTTACATAATAATGAGACCTTGCTTAATAACGCGAACAGGTATTAGTATTCCCGGTTAACGAGCCTATCGCCGCGCGAGGAGCCCTCCCTTGCCAAATGACAAGATCAAACACATCGTTGTCTTGATGATGGAGAATCGCTCCTTCGATCATTTGCTGGGCCTTCTGAAGACGGAGATCCCGGATGTGCGGGGAGTCCTCGGGAACGATTATTTTAACCAGACAACCGCGGGAGCCACCATGCCGGTCACGGATGGTGCGCTCTACCAGGGCCAATACATCATGGACCCCGGCCACGACTTCACCGACGTTTATATGCAGATGTACGGCGTGCCGTTTGGAACCCCCGCCACGCAACCGAACATGTCCGGATTCGCCCAGAGCTACGAACAGCAAGGCGGGAATCCGGCCGACATCATGAGGTGTTTCCAGCCTTCGCAGCTCCCAGCACTGTCCGGACTAGCCCGGCAGTATGTGATTTGCGACCAGTGGTTCTCCTCTGTGCCAGGTCCAACGCTCCCGAATCGCGCTTTTGCTCATTTCGGGACTTCCTTCGGGCGACTCGACATGTCGCCGGATTATTTCCGCTCGAAGCCAAGCATCTATCAGCGCATGACCAAAGCGAACAAACGAGGGATGATCTATTACTACGCGACGTGGAGCGGCACCCTCGGGCTGACTTTCCTTCTCTCCGATCAAAAGAGATACTTCGGTCTCTGGGGCGATTTTCAAAAAGCATGCAGCAACAACTCCCTCCCGGACTATTCCTTCGTCGAGCCTGCCTATTGCGATCACGCTGGAGTCGACGCCAACGATCAGCACCCCGACCACAGCGTGCAGGCCGGTGACAGTTTTCTGCAGGCCGTATACGAGGCCATTCGCTCAAATGACCAAACGTGGCAATCGACTCTTCTTCTGGTCGTCTGGGATGAGCATGGAGGAATTTTCGACCATGAGATCCCGCCCATGGTGAGTCATGTTGACGGCTTCACGTCGACAGCGCCTCCGTTCGCCTTCGACCGTTTAGGTGTGAGAGTGCCGGCCCTGGTGATCTCGCCGTACGTCCCCGCCGGGATCGTCGACCATACCGTCTACGAGCATGCCTCCATTCCGGCGACCGTAACGGAACAATTCCTCGGGCCTCCTATCACCTCTTCTCCCTATGCACGCGAGCAATATGCCAACACGTTTCTGCACCTTCTGACCGTCGATCAACCTCGTATGGAACGCCCGAATTTCGGAGCGGCGACGCCACGCGCGGCCGCTGCGATGGCGGCTAAACCCCAGATCCAGCCAAAGTCCCAAGCCGGCACGCCCGTTTCCGCGCTTCTAAGCAACCAGGTTCAGGAAGTCTACGACTTACTCTCCCGCAATCATCCCCAACAGGCCCGTGACCTCCATCCGTCCAGCGTCAAGACGGAACAGGATGCCAGCCAATTTATTGGCAAAGCCATGGCCACCATTCACCCCGAAGCGGCGCAGGCGGAAGGCAAAGGGAAGGGCTAGGTTGGTGCAGGCCGATGATGCGAATGAAATGTGGAATATTGCTAATCGCCTTTGCCGCATGCCTCAGCGCGTCAGGAACTCACGCCCAGACGCCGGCCGGCATCCCGGATAAAGCAGAAGAGTGCGACAAACGCGCTGCCCAGGAAAAGGTCGCCTGGGCTAAGTCCGGTCCCCACGATTGGGTGGCTTCGGATTTCAATAAACAACGTGTGGAAACCGGGCAGACCTGGTGTCACATTTGGGCGACAAACGGATACGATCGCGTGCACAAAGGGGAAGACTTCGGACGCGTCTTCTTAACGGGCGACGGCCTGCACCCGACGCTTGGCTCGATCGTTCCGGGCAGCGGCCTTGCCGGAGGCCTCGCACTCAATCTCGACTACGCCGCGAAGTCACACCCGGTGCGCTTCAGCGGAGCGGTCGAGGCACGCGGTTCCGTCAACGGATTCTGGGAAGCGGGCGGCACGCTGAACTTGCTGGGGAGCGGGAAAAGGCTCGACGACCGGCATATCAACGTAACTCTTTCCGCGATCCACCGGGAGCTTCCGCAGCTCACTTTCTTCGGACTTGGGAACGAAAGCTCTCTGGCAAACCAGTCGCTCTTTGGTCTTTCGGACACCACCGTCGGCGCTTCCGGTTCCATTCCGCTGCCGAAGAACTTTCAAATCCTCGCTGGAATCGAGGGGCTCTGGGCCGGTCCGCAAGCGTTCCACGGATCGACCATACCCTCCATCGAACAGATTTTTACTCCCGCAAACACTCCGGCGTTGAATACCTCAACCGGCTATTTCGTATACGGGGCTGGGATCGATTGGAAGTATCCTTTGGAGGAGTGCCTCCAGTGTTGGTATAAGACCGACGCATCCGCTGTTTTTCGATCCTACGTGGAAGGTACCGGTGCTCCATACTCGTTTCGGCGATTCGACGTAACGTGGATTCAAGCCTTCAATCTTTTTCCGCAGGCGCGCGTCGATCTGGGCACGTTCTCGATCACCGGCCGGCTCCTCGCATCGTTCACCAGCACAGGGAATCAGGTGCCCTTCTACCTGCAGCCCACCCTCGGAGGTACCGACATCAACAATGTCGACGTCCTCCGGAGCTACCGCGACTATCGGTTCCGTACGCCGAACGCGCTCGACTTTCAGGCCGAATACACACATAAGATCGTGGATCCACTCGGACTGCTTCTTTTCTACGATGTTGGCAAAGTCGCTCTGGCTCGGAGCGACCTGGACATCAGTCACATGAAGCACAGTTTCGGCGTGGGCTTTACGCTACGGGCGGGCAACTCCGTACTCTTCAAACTCTACTATGCGTGGGGAGGTCCCGAGGGTTCTCACACCACATACACCGGCAACACGAACAATTTCGCGGCGGACTCTAATCTCCGCGGAGTCTTTTAGTCGCCGAAATCTCATACCGGTGTGTGGCAGGGTCAGCGCATCGTTGCGGACCTCGGCCATCGTCGCCCTAGCTTTACCCTCCCGTTCGAGGCCCGAGCGCCCTTGCGACCTACACATGTTCGCAATCGCTCCAATCGGAGGGTTGGTAGCTCTGCTCACGACAGGCACGCACCTCAGTGTGTCGTCCGGCATCGGCTTTCTCGCGCTTTTCGGCGTGTCCGTCGAGACCGGAGTCATTCTCCTTGAATATATCAATCAGCTTCGCGCGACGGGACACACCATCGAGTCCGCGGCTATCGAAGGAGCTGTGCTTCGCTTGCGTCCCGTGATGATGACAATGCTGGTCGCGACTCTCGGCCTCCTTCCTGCTGCGCTCTCTCACGGAATCGGATCGGACTCGCAACGCCCCTTTGCCATCGTCATTGTCGGAGGCCTTTTGGGAGCCCTGCTCTTGAGCATCTTCCTGCTACCTGCACTGTACGTGTGGGTGGCCCGCGACGTGGACAAATTGCCAGAACCGGAGGCGGATTTTGGAGAGAGCAGTTAGCACAATTCAGGTCTCGGAAGAGTCGGGGAAATGGTTTATCTCAAAGTGAGGACGCGGAAAGGCCGTCGTTTGGGGGTGGCGGTCATCGCTGTGATGTGTGGCTCGCTAGTGGCAACGCTTTGCTTGGCGGTGGCACAAACCTCGAACCCTAATCAAAAGAAAGTTGCCTTAATCATTCACGCCAGAGACCAAGGCGGGAACCCGGTTGCGCCCGATTCAATGAAAGACATTCTAGTGATGGAACATGGTAGGAAACTGCCAGTTGTGGACGGTCCAAAGAGCGCGGGATCCGAACAGATCGCCCTCTTGCTTGATTCCAATTTCCACCAACGAAAGGTTCTGCCGCTCGAACAACAGACAGCCGTGGAGCTTATCTCCGAATTCGAGAAAGAAAAAGCACAAGGTCTGGTGATGAGCTATGGAGCAGAGATTCATTCCTCGGGAGAACTCACCGACGAGTTCGGCAGCTTGAAGAACTTCACCAGTTCATTGCGGGTAGAGACCAACAAGCGGAATGAAACTGTGCTCCTATACGACACAATGAAGCGGGCAATCGAAAAATCGAGCGACGGGTCGGGCACAAAGGCTATCGTCATCTTCGCGGAAGGGAATGACTACGGAAGTTCCATCGGATGGACTAGCCTGGCGCGATTGGCGCAACGAGGGCCCATCGCTTGCTATGTGGTTATGTTCGCGGACCACAGCTTCTATGGTCGAGAGGTGCGGCACTACGGGTACTACCTAGTTGAGTTGGCTCCCAGGACTGGCGGGAGAGTGTGGGAAGTCGGAGATAATCCACGAAAGGCCCATGAAACCGCTGAGCAACTTATTTTGGGGCTGGATTCGCAAGGCTTGATCGAAGTCCTGGTGCCAAATGTTCAGGTAAATCGTTTTCATTCCGTCAAAGTTACTTCCTCGGGCTACCGGGTCAGCGCGCAGACGGGATATTTTGACAATGGAATTCACTAATCATCCCTAAGGCAACCGGATCAACCTCGAACCTTTCTTAAGCGTCCAGAGTCTCTCAGTCCATATCGTGTCCTCTCGGTGATTCCTAGTAGTAAGATCGTTTATTTAGCTTTACTTCTTATATTAACTATGGTTAATATGGGTGTTCTCGAGATTCGAGACATTTTGCTCATGATCTTTGCCAAATCAGTCTTAGCAGGTTTGGTTCTATCTCTGTTGCCAGTTGGGGCATTCGCGCAGGGAGAGACCACCAGCGCCATCGCGTCGCCTGGGAAAGTTATGGAATGAAACGCTCTTTGGCATTGTTGTTTCTGATTTGCGCTTTGCTTGCTCGACCAGCCGTCGCACAATCGCAGAACGAAGAACAGCCGGAGGCGAATCCTGGGCGCCCTACGGTCTCAACGCCGGCAACGCTGACGCAGGTCGGCTATCTTCAATTCGAGTCCGGTTTCACGGGCGCTGGCGATTCGCCCGAGTTCTCATCCCGCTACGGCTTCAATGAAGTGATGAAGCTCTCCGTGACGCGGCGAGTCGAGCTCTTGGCTTCGGCGGAGCCTGCCGCGCACTTTACGGCGGTAGGCACTACAACCAATCGCCTGGCTGATGTTTTCCTCGGCGCGCAGGGCGTTCTGTATCAGGGCGAAGGTGCCAAGCCGACGTTTGCGGTCAGCTACTTTCATCGCGTCTACAATGGCGGTGCTTCGGAATTCGATTTCGGAAGCCCGACCAACTCGTTTCTGGTTCTGGCAAGCGCGGACATGAAAGGCTTTCACTATGACGCGAACGCCTTCTTCACAGAGTTGGTGGAGGAGCCGGTGCGACGTGCTCAATTTGGGCAATCGCTGAGCATCTCGCATCCGTTCCTCAAGAACTTCATTCTTTCCGGTGAAATCTGGCACTTCACGCAGCCGTTTCTTCGAAGCAATGCGGTCGGCAATCTTTGGGCCGTCAGTTACACGGCGCGGAAGACTCTAGTCTTCGACCTCGGCTTTAATCACGGACTCACCGGCACCTCGACGCAGCGGGAAGTCTTCGTCGGATTCACCTATCTACTTCCTCACCGCCTTTGGAGCCGGCATGGCTTCCCCCCGAACGGGAGTGGCGCCCATTGAAGCGCTTGCCTCAGCGGTCGCATCTCGTCTGAGGTCGGCGATGATAAAAGGCCCTTGGGCGCCATCCTGAGAAGTAAAATACGAGATCAAATGTCTATCGCAGCAGCACCGCTGGCTTCAGATTTACTGCGTCGTATTGTTCGTCTCCAGGCGTTAACGATTGCTTGGATGACCGTTGAAGCCGTCGTAGCGCTTGGTGCAGCTTGGGCGGCGCGAAGCCCCGCTCTCCTGGGATTCGGCGGCGACAGCGCGATTGAACTATTTTCGGCGATCATTGTTCTTTGGCGATTTCGTTCCAAATCCGATTCTGCGGACGCCGAAAAGTTGGCTGCTCGGGTGGCCGGAGGTTTGCTCTTTGTTGTCGCCGCCTTCGTCATCGTTAGTTCTGGATTGTCTCTCCTCGGTTATCGCGAACCCCAACCCAGCTTCGCTGGGATTATCCTGTTGATTGTTGCAGCCATCGGTATGCCGTGGCTTGCAAGTCAGAAACGGAAGCTGGCAACTCAGGTTGCGAGCGCCTCATTGAGAGCAGATGCAACCGAATCCGCTCTCTGTGGCTACTTGTCACTGATCGCTTTGACAGGACTGTTGGCTAACCTGATCTTTCACGCGCCGTGGGCAGATCCGATCGCGGCCTTGGCTCTCGTGCCGCTCATCGCGAGGGAAGGATGGCAAGCCATCCACGCCTCTCGACATTGCTGTTGCTGACCTTGTTTTGCCGCAGTCACCACGGCTGCTTGATACTTCTTGTCGATTGCAGCGACTGCCTCTCGATCCTCGCGTGTGGGCGCGCTTACGGCGCTTATTGCCGCGCGCGAAATCATGCCGTGCCCTAGTCCTATTACGACAATCAGCGGCAAACAAGGAAACATGAGCAGGGAAGCTCGCTGATATCCGCTGCTGATCGCCACGCCAATGCTAAAAGCGAGTCTACTTGCTGCAATCAAATGTTCGCTTTTCATTTACGCTCCTCTCAGAATTAAGCTGCAATATACATTCTTGGGCATGGTGGTGACAGTCCCGTCGGCCTCCGCGAATCTGAGCCGGACTCCCACAGCGGGGACCAGCCTTCTTTAAGGTAAGCAGGACTCAGCCCAGCAGCCCGTGGTGCTAGTCGGTGACACAAGTCAGAAGAACGGGCGGGGTCACGTTCACGGTCCTGACAAAGGCTTGCAGATCTCCCAATGGTGTCCAAACGGATCGACGACTCGTCCCACTCGCCAACCATGCTGGTTGCTCACAGGCCAGACCACGGTGGCTCCGGCGGCAACTGCTTGGTCGAACGCAGCATCTGGGCCCTCCACGATCAGTAGCAGCCGAACTGACCCACCGCCAAGAGACTCGGGGCTAAAGTTGAGGTGCTGAGGAGACTCGTCGGCGAGCCAGAATTCGGCTCCGCCCGCCGACAATCGAGCCACCACTTCACCGCGCTCGTTCTCGACTCGGAATACCTCGCGAGCTCCAAACGCCGTCTTGTAGAACTCGATCGCTCTGGTTCCGTTTCGGACTGAGAGCAAGGGAACCACCGAGATATTCTGATTCTGCATGACGCGTTGTCCTCTCTTATTGCAACAGAAATTCACGACAGACAAGGAACCGGGGCAAACACGTCGAACGAAGATTACTCGACCATTAAATTCCTCCCGGAGCATGGAACTCGGCCTAACGGACGATTTTCGAATATCTCTGCAACTCTACAACCTGGAACTTATGTCGGAGCTTGGGCAAGCCGCGCCTCGCGATCGTGTTTTCGCTCTTTTTGGCGATTTGCGATTGAGTCGGCCAATATCCAGGCAGCTGCCACCGCGGCAAGGTTGTATGCGTTCCCGCCCCAGACATCATGTCTGTGGGGAAGAGCAAAAATCATAGGCAGTAATGTTAGAACGCTAAAGACTAACAGCATCAGCGCGAGGAGTCGGGCAGCCAGAACGTCCAAAATTCCCGAGAGTATGGCAAGGCCCGCGAGTACGAAGCAAATTCCAGTTACGATCGTCCTCAAGTCTCCTCCCAGAGGCATCCACTTGGGGACGTAAACGGCGAGGTCCTTAACGTCAGTCAAATGCGCCAAGCCGAAGTCGACTGAGCAGACTCCGAATATCCAGCGAGCGACAAGAATCGTTCGCGGCCACGACGGACTGTGCGTTGCCAGGGACGCGTAGACGAGTGCTCCTGCGGCGGGCACGATGAGTTGTGTGCCGAATCCACCCAACACACCGATATATACGGGAATTCGAAAACCAAGTACGTGAGGCGCCGTATAGAATCCCGGATCAGGTCCAGGATGCCGGCAACAACTGATGCTATGCCATACACATAAATTCCGAGTCTCATTTGTTCAACCGAATACGGCTGATCGTTCGCCAGCCGTGAGAACCTCCTAGCTGGTATGCGGCGGAGCTCAGTGCGCTTTGTCAGGTTCATCTTTCACCAGTGTTTCGGTAACGATAAAGTTCACTTCCCAGGTTTTGCCGCCGTCGGCCGAGAATGCCTGTTCAAAATGACACGAATTCGGAGTGATATCTGAGACTGAGAACCGAACCAGAATGGTTCTGTCATTATATGTTTCTTGATCGTAGAACTCACCGCGCCCGTTTTTGAATTCGCCGACTACAGGCGGGCTCAAGGTACCGGTCGCACGGGGAGCAAAATAAATATTCCACTGGTGGGCTTGAGGATTGTAGAGGCGCAGAGTGAAAATCTCGAGGTGGCCTGCTGGACCGTCGGCCTCCACTATGCCCTCGTTGGTGCCATCCCAAATTTTTCGAACCACGTCAGTACCGTTGTATTCCACCCGTGTAGTGGAGTCCGTTAGGGCTTGCCGCAAAATAACATTTACCATATGAACTGTTTTGTGCGATGCTGGACGTGTGAACGCGTCCAGCACTAAGCAGGACACCGCCTTGTTCCGGAAAGTCCTGAGCACCCTTAACGAAGCGCAGCGACGCTGGTTGGTAGGGCGCGAGGCGCTACGGCGCGGGCGAGGCGGCATCGAGCGAATGGTGGAAGCGAGCGGCCTTTCGAAGCCAACCATTCTGAAGGGAATCCGCGAGCTTGGTGCCAAGCGAAAGCTCGCCGTGGAAGGAGGAAGAGTACGAAAGCCAGGAGGGGGACGGAAGCCAATCGAAGATCGTGATCCGCATATCACTCGGTTGCTGGAACAAGTGATGGCTGAAAGCACGGTCGGTGATCCGATGTCTCCGCTGAAATGGAATAGCAAGTCGACCTACCAAATCCAACAACACTTGGCGAGTCAAGGTCATCGGATCAGCGAAGACACCATACAGCGAAGGCTGCGGAAACTCGACTACTCGCTGCAAGCCAACCGCACGGATCGCTATCACCCTGACCCTAGTCGCGATGAGTTGGACGGTATCGAGCCAGCAGGTCAAGCGATCTATTGGGAGCGACGCACCTCGGATCCAGCATGCAGCACCAGCCGATGCAACCACCCTTGCGACGCGACAGCGCTTTTTGGAAATGTTTGCTCGGGCATACTTTCCGGGACGAACCGGCCAACTCCTGATTGTGCCGCGCGAAGGCGACTTCATCTCGCGGGCTGACGTGGCGTATATGCACGGTTCGCCGTGGACGTATGACGTAGCGATTCCGCTGATGTTTGCGGGCCCCGCGGTAAGAACGGGAACGTACTCGACTCCGGCCGTGCAGCAGGACGTTGCGCCAACCCTTGCGGCTGCGCTTGGCGTGCAGATGCCTCCTTCGTCGACAGGCCGTGTATTACCGGTTTTGCGCACGGGTTTCGCTCGACCACGAGTGGTCATGCTGCTCGTCCTGGATGGCATGCGCCGGGATTACTTCGATCGCTACGGCGCGTCCATGCCAACGCTCACCGCCCTGCGCCAGCGTAGTGCCTGGTTCACTCAAGCGGAGGTTAACTTTCTTCCGACGAACACAGCCGTTGGGCACTCGACGCTCTCAACCGGAGCCGATCCTCGCGTGCACGGAATCACAGGGGTCAGCGTATACGAGCGCACGCAGCGCCGGCGCCACGACTCTTTCGCTGGAGGAACGCCGCAAGACCTGATGGCATTGACACTGGCTGACGTCTGGCAACTGGAGACGGCTGGTCGCGCGATCATATTGGCACAGGGCAGCATCGACCGAGCGGCGACGCCGCTCGCGGGGCATGGAGCGTGTCAGTTGAATGGAGCGCCCGTCGTTCTCGCAAGCTACGATCAGGAGACGGGCAACTGGACCACAAACCCCAACTGTTTCCGGCTGCCTGCATATCTGAAGGATCGCAACGCGAAAACACTGTGGCCAGCGAGCGGGGAGTGGATGGGTCACAAAATCGACTCGACCCAGGCGGTGCGATATTTGGCTCTGTTTCCAGCATTCGAAGCCGATGCGATGGCCGCGATGATTGAGCGAGAGCCGCTGGGTGAAGACAACGTTCCAGATCTCATTCTGATGAACTACAAAGGCGCGGATTTCGTGGGCCACAAGTACGGTCCGGATTCGGACGAGATGCGCGTCACGCTCGGCGAGATGGATCGTCAGTTGAAGCGGATGCTGAGTGCATTAGAGCAAAGGTTGGTAATGACTATCTCCTTGCGGTGACCGCGGACCATGGCATGCCACCGGAACCATCGTCGCCGGATCGCCGGCACTTGGCACCATCGATCGTAGACCTGTTGCACGAGAAGTTTGATCCAGAGGCGAAGCAGCTGATTACGTCCTTCGAACCGGAAAACGGCCAGATCTTCGTCGATGAGAACCGGCTGTCGTCTCTTGGTCTGACGTTACGTGACCTGGCTCATTTCCTCGAATCACAGCCGTTCCCTTTTGCGGTGTTCACAAACGACGATGTGCGCTCAGCCGCTAACGCGCTGAAGCCTGCGACGCCGACGCCAAGGCACTCGAAGTACAAGTAGAGTCGGCCTGACAACGTGTCAACCGAGCTCGGGCAATTTCCTTGTCACCAGTTTGCAGGGTTTCCCCCCGAGAGGACGGGCAATCGGGAAAGAATCGGATCACTTCTTGTTTGCTTGTTTGCCGACCATTCGTCCAGAACCGTCGGAAGATCTGGAGTACCTCGTATCCCTTGCGATACGATTGCTCCCGCATGCTCCTTGGCGTAGGGTCAGCAGATAGTATGGAGACGCTGATTCAAGACGTGCGCTACGGCCTGCGCATGTTGCGCAAGTCGCCCGGCTTAACGGCGGTCGCGGTGCTGACGCTGGCGCTCGGCATCGGCGCGAACAGTACGATTTTCAGTTGGATCAATGGGACGCTGCTGAACCCCATCCCGGGGGTCTCGCACGCGAGCGACTGCGTTGAGCTTACCGGACTTTCCTATCCCGATTATGTGGACCTCCGCGACCGCAACCACAGTTTTTTCGCGCTCGTAGCCGTCGACCTCTACCCCATGGAGCTGACAGGAAACGAAAACCCTCAGCATGTTTGGGGAGTGTTCTCCACGGCCAATTATTTTGAGGGGCTTGGTGTGAAGCCGATTCTGGGACGCGGATTTTCGCCTGAGGAGGGCGAGAAGCCGAATGCCGCGCCGGTGGTTGTGCTGAGCTTTGACCTCTGGGAGACGCGTTTCGGCGGCGAGCGTTCCGTGATCGGGCGCGTCATTCAGGTCAACAAGCACGCATACACAGTGATCGGAGTCGCACCACCCGATTTCGTGGGAACCCAGGCCGGCTTGCAAGCCGACCTGTGGGTCCCCACTTCCATGGTCGAGCAATTGCACGATCTAGATCTGCTGCCGGCGCGCGGCGATACCTGGCTGCTTCCGATTGGCCGCCTTAAGCCCGGCGTCACGAGAGAGCAGGCCCAAGCGGAGATGAACGTGCTGATGCAGCAGATCGTTCGGGAGCACCCCGATTCACACCAAGGTGACAATTCCATCACCCTCTATCCGCTCTGGCGAGCTCCCTTTGGCATGAACGATTACATCCACACAATCCTTTTTCTGCTGTTCGCTGTCTCGGGCGTGGTTCTCCTGCTGGCCTGTGCCAACGTGGCAAATCTTCTGCTCGTGCGCTCGGTGGGACGGCGGCGCGAAATGGCGATCCGGCTTTCCATCGGCGCATCGCGCGGACGCCTGACTCGCCAATTGCTCGCGGAGAGTTTGATCCTCGCCTTGTGTGCCGGTTGCCTTGCGATGCTGTTCACGATATGGACCGCTGGAACGCTGGGGGATTTCGTCCCGGCGTCGGGACTGCCCATTGCGATGAAAGTTCACGCGGGCGGCGCGGTCCTGCTGGCGACGATTGTCATTTCGCTGATCACCAGCGTGATCTTCGGCATTTTGCCCGCGTTCCGTTCATCCGCGCTTGATCCTGTCGCCGTACTGAAGGAGGAATCCAGCGGCACGGGCGGCGGTGTTCACAAAGCACGGCTTTCCAGTGTCCTCGTGGTGGCGCAGGTGGCGATGTCGCTCCTTCTGCTGGTTTCCGGGTGTCTTTTCATTCGCAGCGTGCGCGCGTCGCAGAATTTCAATCCTGGATTCAATCCACATAACGTTCTGCTCTATTCTTACGATTTGAGGCCTGCTGGTTACGATTCCGAGGCCGGCATCGAATTCAACCGCCAGCTTTTGGAAAAGCTGGACTCGCTTCCCGGCATTCAATCCGCAACGCTCATCTATCGATGGCGTGCATCCTGGGCTGCGTTGTCCGGCGCCGGCGTTGGTGGGCCGGCGACGCAGACGATCCCACTCACCCTCTTGAGCACCCAAGTCGTCCAGCCGGACGGCTACGTCCCGAAGCCGCACGAAGCTATGAATGTGCAATACGCCGATGTTGCGCCTGGCTACTTCCGGACGTTGCAGATTCCTCTCATCGCTGGCCGGGCATTTTCCTGGAGCGATACAGACAATTCTCAGCTCGTCACCATTGTGAGTCAGCAGTTCGCAAACCGTTACTGGCCCGGCCAGGACGCGATCGGCAAGAGGCTTCAGGTCGGCGGGGGCCAGTGGTTCACCGTAGTCGGCATCGCGCAAGACAGCAACTACGACAGTCTAGGCGAGAAACCAAAGAGCTTCTTCTATCTGCCCCTTACGCAAGCCTACTATGCGAGCGTAACGCTCGAGGCGCGGACTTTCGGGAATCCACTGCTTCTTGCAAGGTCGGTCGAGCAGACCGTGCATTCGCTGGACGCGGATGTCGCGCTCTACGATCTGACGACGCTTGATTCGCGCATCAAGCTCGCTACCTCGACGCAAAGAATGGGCGGAACGTTCGTCGGCGCGTTTGGTATCGTGGCGCTCGCTCTCGCCGCGATCGGAATTTACGGCGTGCTTGCCTACACCACGCGTCAGCGCACCCACGAGATTGGCGTGCGCATGGCCCTCGGGGCCGAACCTCGCAACGTTTGCGCCCTCGTCCTCGCACAGGGAGCGCGCCTTGCGGTCTTGGGGATCGCCATAGGATTGTCCGCGTCCCTTATGCTAACGCGCGCATTATCCAGCGAGCTTTTCGGCGTGAGCGCGACGGACCCGCTGACGTATGCAGGCGTCGCGCTCCTGCTGTGCGCCGTCGCATTGCTCGCCTGCTATATCCCCACGCGACGGGCGATGAAAGTCGATCCCCTGGTTGCCCTGCGGTACGAATGATCTCAGCACGCAGGTAAGCGTCAAACCCTCCTTAGAGCTACCTCGCACGAAAATGTGAGAGTTGTGTGCATTCCTGGCGATCGTTCCCGAGTGACGGGCAACTCTTCCGTAATCGGATAAAGGAAGGGTTGGGAAACACGCCGCGCGAGCCGAGTGCGGCCTGCGCGGCGACCCTTGCGGAGTACACCCCGCGGGAAACCGCTACTTCACGGTGAACGGCGCCGACGCCGTCCAAGGTAAGGGTTGCCGACCACTCGGAAGGTGGCCAGACCAGTCAATACAAGCCCGTTTCTCGGTACCAATCTCGACGGCCGGCGCGAAAGCCGCGCCATCTCCGCCACGTCCAGCGGCATGGTGAGGCTCAGGCCGCCAAGGGATTGACTGCGTTCGGTACTTCGCTTACGCGAAATTCGTTATTTTTTAGGGCCACTGGATTGATTCGAAGCGGCTGCAACGGCTGTGGTCAGCGGTTTCGCTGGCAGGATCTGACTTGCGGACAGGCTAAGCCAGTCTTCAAAGCGCGTCTCGCCGAGTGTCGCGCCATCGCCTGGAAGGAGTGTGTTCTCGCTAAGCTTCACGCCGTAGTAGAGCGCCTGCGGGTCCGCGACAACCTCGCGCGGATCATTTCGTGCGGCTAGAAATTGCCGGACGAGCTCATGGAGACGAAACTTTTCCGGCCCTCCTACTTCCACGGTACCATTCACTGGTGCGCCCGTTGCGATCCGGCCTACCGCACTGGCGACATCGTCAGCCGCCATAGGCTGGATAAGCGCAAGTGACAGGCGTACTTTGTTGCCATCGGTGGAAAAATCGGCGATGCCCTTGACGAATTCGAAGAACTGCGTCGCGCGAATTATTGTGTAGGGGATCGAGGAACCTTTGATCAAGGTCTCCTGAGCCATTTTTGCGCGGAAGAAACCGCTTGCGAGCAGGCGTTCCGTTCCTACGACCGACAACGCAACATGGTGTCCTACGCCTGCGGCCACTTCATAGGCTAGGAGGTTACGGGTTGATGTCTCGAAAAACTTCATCACCGCCGCGTCCTCCCAGGAAGGAGAGTTCGTTACATCAACGACCACCGACGCACCCTTCAGTGCTTCCGCCAGTCCCTCGCCACTGAGAGAGTTGACACCCGAATTGGGTGATGCCGCTACCGCTTCGTGTCCCTGCTCACGAAGCTTGGTGACGAGCCTTGATCCGATGAGTCCACTGCCGCCAATCGCTACGATTTTCATAATTATCCCTCCATTTTCGACCGAGGCATTTCACAACTACCAGTCGTACTCGTTGCTGTCTGCTCTGTGGGAAGGCGGCGCGCACGTCGTACGCGCCCCCACTCCGCTCTAACTAGCGCAGTGATCTGAAACCCGCGCGAACCTCTTCTGAAAACAGTTTCGGCTGCTCCCATGCGGCAAAATGCCCGCCCTTTTCGAGCTTGTTGTAATAGATGAGTTTGGGATACGCCCGCTCTGCCCAGCTCCGCGGGGCTGGATAGAGCTCGTCAGGAAAGACGCTCACGGCAACGGGGATGGCGGCGCCGACGCCCTTGACAGCGAAGAACGACGCCCCCTTGTTCTCCCAATAGAGACGGGCTCCAGAAAGCGCCGTGTTCGTCAACCAGGTGATCGTGACGTTGTCGAGGATGTCGTCGCGCGTGAGGCCCTCAGACTGTCCGTTAAAGACGCGCGCGATGAGCTCATAGCTGCGCGCGTCGTGGTCAAGGAAATAAGCCGCCAGGCCGACGGGTGAATCCGCGATTCCGTACAGCGTCTGCGGTCGTAGCCCCATCTGGAAGCCGTAGCCGATGCCCTTTGCATAGACGAAGCTCAGTCGTTCATAAGCGACCTTCTCGTCGGCTGAGAGACCTGCTGGTGCTGGCGCACCGGAAAAAGCTGCCTTGTCGATGTCGACTGGAATCACGTTAGGCATGTTCGTGTGAATGCCCAGCAATTCCGGTGGCGCCTGCGCGCCCATCAGCTCTGTGATGATCGCACCCCAATCGCCACCCTGCGCCACGAATTTCGTGTATCCGAGGCGCTTCATCAGCACGGTCCAGGACCGTGCAATGTGGGCGGGGTCCCACCCAGTCGTGGTTGGTTTTTCTGAGTATCCGTAGCCCGGCAACGACGGAATCACCACGTGGAAAGCATCCGATGCGCTCGCGCCATGTGCCGTGGGATTGTTGAGAGGATCGACGATCTTGAGCTGCTCGACGACAGAGCCGGGCCAGCCGTGGGTGACAATGAGCGGCAACGCATTTTCGTGTTTCGAACGAACGTGAATAAAATGGATGTCGAGCCCGTCAATCTCGGTGATGAATTGCGGTAAGGCGTTCAGTCTTGCCTCGCACTTGCGCCAATCGTAATCTCTCCCCCAATAGCGGGCGAGTGCCTCAGTCGTCGCGAGCTGCACGCCTTGCGTCGCATCCGTGACTGTTTCCCGTTCCGGCCACTTGGTTGCGTTGATGCGCCTCCGCAATTCGGTAAGCTCCGATTCCGGAAAATTCGCCTGAAACGGGCGAATGGCATTTTTGTCAGGCTGCTCGCGGCCTCGTTGTGTAGCAGTGGTTTGGGACATGATGTCCTCCTTTTGGACAGTTTCGGATTTCTCCGGCTAAGGACGTGGGAATAATTGTTTTTGCGTCGATTGAAGGACGAACTGAGTCGGAGAGCAGCGAAGAGGCTAACACAAATGAACGTGCGGAGCATTAAATCTCGGTAAGTCGCCCTGTGGAACGATTGAGCGGTATGGCCTAAATTGGTGGATTACGGGCAACTCTGACGTAACCAGATTAGGTAAGGGTTGCCGACAAATCGCCCAGAACCTCGTCTTTACGCTTCCCAGAACCCGTTTGCGCAGGTATCGTACCTCGGGCCGGGCTCTTCTCGGAAGGAGGATGGGATGCTTTTTCTAAGACGCCAACTGCTTCGAACTCTGTCATTTGCTTTCGGGTCGAGCTTCATGTTGGGGCGGAACCAACTCGCCATAGCGGCGCAGACAGCCGTACAGCCAAAGACCTCTCCTCTCCCTGCGGGGGCCGCTGTTCGCGATGCGGTCGCTGGAGGAACGGAAATGGAAAAAGTGACCGGAATCGGAGGATTCTTCTTTCGAGCCAAAGATCCGAAAGCGTTGGGGCTTTGGTACCAGCAGCACCTGGGAATCTCGCTCATACCATCGAGCGAAGGGGATCCCGTTTGGGAGCAAGAGGCAGGCCCCACCGCTTTCGCGCCTTTTCCTGAGACGAGCAAATATTTCGGGGACGCCCAAAAGGTCTGGATGCTGAACTTTAGAGTCCGGGATCTCGACAAAATGGCGGCACAGCTACGGGCCGCAGGAATCGAGATCAAGATTTACCCGCCCGATCCCACCGGCCGGTTTGCCCGCGTGCATGACCCTGAGGGAAATCCGATCGAATTGTGGCAATCCGCAGAGCCCGGCGCTCCACACTAGCTTGCTGAACAGTCCCGGACTGTTTCTAGATTTCTCCTGGGTTACGGGGCAAGCTGGAAGTTATCGACCGTCCTTCGGATAAGTACGCGCTTGTATTGACTGGTGCGGCTAACTTCCGGGGGGCGGCAACTTTTCCCTGATTATTTCCGGTTCCCGATCGTAGTTGTTGTTTTGTCGCCGTTGAATTTATCACTAGGGGTCGTTAAGTCATTGAAGTACATGGGGTCGTCGGTATGTAACCCACGACCTTAGGAATGCAAGTGCCTGCTGAACATGGGTTTAGCGGATACTCGTGGGCGAAGAAGTGGGCAATAACAATTTCAAGGCTCGCAAAACGTTTGTTCAGAACGAACGTATGTCTTCCTGAGTTGCGCAGCTCGTTTGTAATCGCGTAGAAATGTTAGGGCGTTCTGTTCGATCCCCACCGCCCCTACCAAAACCCAATAAAAACGGCCCTTTTACGCTGCCGAATCAGCAATTCGAGGCCGAGTCAGCAATTGGAGGCCAGTCCTTCGCCTCGTGTTTGCCAGGCGCGCGGCCAAGCTTTCCAAGGCGTCGCGCTGGGATTGTGGGATTACATGCCCGTACAGCCCTAGCGTGATGCGCGGATCGCTATGCCGCAACTGTGCCTGCACAACTGTAATCGGTGCGCCGCGGTCAATCAGTTCGCTGGCTACGTCATGGCGAAAAGCATGAAATCCGGCCAGCGGTATTCGCAACCTGGTGAGCAGTGGGCGCAGCTTCTTCTCCCGCAGTTTATTCGCAGAGTAAGGACGGCCTCGGCGATTTACGAACAGCAGGTCGAGGTCGTTCTCACGATA